>Ga0247840_10011532_pt1 | contig 10730 bp, 8 predicted proteins | sample LaCruzMarch2015__FD_192404 | JGI IMG/M metagenome (GOLD analysis project Ga0247840, IMG submission 192404) | Freshwater microbial communities from meromictic Lake La Cruz, Castile-La Mancha, Spain - LaCruzMarch2015_17m | ecosystem: Environmental > Aquatic > Freshwater > Lake | place: Spain...
GAAATTCTGGGAAGATGTGACATCAAAGCAGAATCTACTTCTGATGATAACTTAACAATTCAAGTTCCAGAATACAGATTGGATCTTGAAATTGGATATGACATTGTTGATGAGGTAGGGCGTATTCTAAACTACATGAATCTTGTGCCAGTTGAATTGCCAAAAGAAGATAACCGCCCGGTACTTAAGAATTTTTATTACATGAACGCATTGCGTAAGGTTTTTCAAGATGTGGGATTTTTTGAAGTCTATACTCATTCGTTAAAAGAGAATGGCGATGTTAAAATTTTAAATCCACTGAACATTGAAAGGGGATTCATGAGAAATACTATTGGTGAAGGATTGATAAAAAATCTTGAGCACAATCTCCGATACGTAGATTTGCTTGGGCTTGATGCTGTAAAAATATATGAGATAGGTACAATCTTTGGTGGTAAAGTAGAGAGACCATCTTTGGCTTTTGGAATTGCAAATGCAAAGAAAGTTAAGGGATATAGTTTTGAAGCAGATGCGGAGAAGATTTTCAATCAAATTTTGGGTAGTGAGTATTTTGCTGGAACTTCACTTGATTTGAATCTACTAAAATCATCTGCAAAATTTACTGAAGCAAATATTGGAACAGGTGGAGTGAATGTTGTTGGAAATGTTTGTGAGATCGAACTCCAAAAAATAATTGAGGTACTACCTGATCCAAAAAGCGATATCTATTTTGAAACTCCAAAATTGATTAAATATAAAAAGTATTCTCAATATCCATTCATGGTTAGAGATATTTCTGTCTTCGTTCCTGGGGAGGCGACAGAAGCAGAGGCAGTGAAATCTATAATTACAAAGCGCGGAACGGGGTTGCTAAACAGTGTTAGATTGTTTGATGTTTATACAAAAAACAAAGAAGGCGAGCCTGTCAAAACTTCATATGCGCTAAGACTTGTTTATCAATCGGATGAGAGAACTCTTACCGATGATGAAGTGACGCAAATAATGCAAAACATAACTTCAGAGATGAATGGTATGGAGGGGTGGGAGGTGAGGTAGAGTCTGATTCGGTCCCAATTTATCTTTATTATTAGGCTATTTTAGAAGATATCATAAAATATACGGTTTTCTAATCCATGCTTTAGTACCAATATAAGGATTGCAAATCCCGATATTTGACTAAATCTAGGGTTTTTGGTATCATATATTCATGAATTTTAATAGAATAAACACTATAGAGAAGAATATTTCGCCAAAAAGGGTGCTTGTTGTGTATGGCCCAAGAAGAGTCGGAAAAACAACTTCTCTTAAAAAGTATCTAGAAAGCCAAAAAAACCTAGCCATATTTTCTTCCGTGGGAGATGATTTGAAGATGAGAGAACTTTTCAATTCAGAAGATAGAGACAAGATATTAAATTTTGCAAAATCATATGATGTTATCGCCATAGACGAAGCTCAAAATATCGCCAAAATTGGAATTGCCGTAAAGATGATAATAGATGAATTTCCAGAAAAGAACATCATTCTGACCGGGTCATCATCATTCAATCTTTCTCAGGGCATATCTGAACCTCTCACTGGTCGTCATTTTATGATGACACTTTTCCCAGTGGCACAATCTGAAATTGAGATGTCAGATTTTGAACTTGAAAATAAAGTTGAAGACTTTTTGATATTTGGATCGTATCCGGAAGTTTTGACGACGGAAGACAGAGAAATGAAGAAAAGAATTTTAAACGAATTAATATCTTCATATTTATTTAAAGATATTTTAGTCTTGGATAAGATAAAATCCTCAGAATTGTTACTTGATATCACCAGGTGTCTTGCGTTTCAGATTGGAAGCGAAGTTTCTTATGGAGAGATTGCAAAGACTGTTAAGGCTGATTCAAAGACGGTTCAGAGATATATTGATGTTTTGGAGAAGATGTTCGTTATCAAAAAAGTTAGACCATTTAGTAGAAATTTAAGAAATGAAATTTCAAAAAAGTGTAAATTTTATTTTTATGATACTGGAGTAAGAAATGCTGTAATTAATCAATTTATGGATATAAAAGAAAGGGATGATGTTGGTGCTTTGTGGGAGAATTTTATGTTCATGGAGCTGTATAAAAAGAACTCATTAGATCGAAGATTTGATAATTTTTATTTTTGGAGAACTCATACAGGAGAAGAGATTGATATCATAATTGAGGCTGGCGGTAAGCTATATCCAATTGAATGTAAATGGAGAAGAGATAAAATGAAAATTCCAAAAAGCTGGATCGAAACCTATAAAAGTGAACCAATCAAAATTATAAATAAAGATAATTATTTGAAGGAGTTGAGGGGGTAGGACTCAATCTATTACGAGCTAGTACTCGTTATTTAAAAAAAAGGCAAAAAAGTCCCCCGTACCGTCTGTCGCGTTACGGTGTGGGGTTCTTGCGATGGTGGCTGTGGAGATGGAGTCATCATTCCTCTCCCCACCGAGGTGGAAAGATGTCCTCTTCGCGCCAAATGATTTGAAGGTTTTTTTTAGAAGATTCGTGCTGAAATATGCATGACATCATGCTGCCACCTTGGCGGACAGAGTACTTCTGCAATGGCACGAAGTTTGAATCTGACATGAGTGCACCACGAAGTGTGGTAAAGTCATGTACTGTACGAGCTCGCCACCCTTGATGTTGGGGAATGTCCCAAAAAGTTAGCTCGATTTGCAAATCTTCTCGGCGCAAAAAGGTGCTACCGCCACGCTGTTGAAAGCCGTGGTCGCGAGTCAGTTTAGTGATCAAATCCGTGATGTCCCCTTCTACTGGCACGGAATCGTGTTCGTGTTCGATTTGGCCATCCGTAATGTTGGCTGCATACATAACGGCAAGTAAGTCTCTTGTGAATTGGATAGTCGGCATACTTTGATTCTGGTTGCGAAAGAACGGTACCTGCACCGCTCTCTCAAATTGATTGCGGTGTGTTTTGTTGTGTAATCCCGTCGTCCATCGTGGACGACGGGATTGGTTGCAGGTTCCAAAACTATATCACAAATAAAGCGTTTGGCAATAAGCGTTAAAGGCCAAATTTTGCTATAATTAAGGCATTATTACGGATAAATAACCACATTTTTACATGGCAAAAGCAGAAGAAAAGGTAGAGAAGAAATCAAAGAAGTCGGATGTGTATGACGCATCAAATATTCAAGTTCTAGAAGGATTGGAACCAGTAAGAAAGCGCCCTGGAATGTATATCGGAACAACAGGCCCCGAAGGTTTGCACCATTTAATCTGGGAAATTTTTGATAACTCAAGAGATGAGGCGATGGCTGGAAGATGTAGTAGAATTGAAGTTGCTCTTTTGCCTGATGGATATGTAAGAGTGGTAGATGATGGAAATGGAATTCCAGTTGGAATTCACCCAAAGACAAAAGTCTCTGCACTTGAGACTATTATGACCGTCCTTCACGCTGGGGGAAAGTTTGATAATGAAGCTTATAAGTTCTCTGGAGGTTTGCACGGTGTGGGAGCATCCGTTGTTAACGCCTTGTCACTTCATACAGAAGTTATGGTTCACCAAGAGGGTGGAATTCATATGCAGGCCTATGATCAAGGAAAGCGCCGCGCCGCAGTAAAGAAAATTGGCACAACCAAAGAACATGGAACAATTGTAAAATTCAAACCAGATGTAGAAATTTTTAAAGAGGGAATTGAGTTTGATTGGGGTAAGGTAGTTAGCCGTCTTCGTCAACAAGCATATCTAGTTAAGAAGCTGGAAATTAATGTTGTGGATGCTCGCGGTTTTTCAGTGAAGGAGATGGATAGAATATTAGAGGATGCATTCTTTATAAAAGACCAAAAGCTAAACGTTCCTTCAATGTCCTTCTATTTTGAAGGAGGGCTTCGCTCACTCGTTGCTTTCTACAACCACACACAAAAGACAATTCATAAAAATATTTTCTACGCAGAAAAAGAAGTTGGTAATGTACAAGTTGAAGTTGCGCTTCAGTATATTGACGATATTGATACAAAAATTGTTGCCTATGCAAACAACATTTTCAACTCAGAAGGAGGAACTCATGTTGCGGGGTTTAAAACGGCGCTAACTCGTACAATTAATACATACGCAAAGAAAAATAATTTAATTAAAGATAATGATGATTCATTAACAGGAGACGACCTAGCAGAAGGATTGGTTGCTGTTGTCTCTGTTAAAATGCAGGAGATTCAATTTGAAGGTCAGACAAAAGCAAAACTTGGATCGATGGAGGCACAGGGCGCAACATCGTCCGCTTTCTCAGAAACCTTCTCTTCATTCTTGGAGGAGAACCCAGAGGACGCTAAGCTAATCGTACAAAAGGGAATCTTGGCACTTCGTTCAAGAAAAGCTGCTAAAGCTGCAAAAGATTCTGTCCTCAGAAAAGGGGCGCTTGAAGGAATGACACTTCCTGGAAAGCTTGCAGATTGTCAAAGTAAGAAAGCAGAAGAATCAGAAATCTTCATTGTAGAGGGAGACTCTGCTGGAGGAACTGCTAAGATGGGACGTGATCGTAGGACTCAAGCTGTGCTTCCACTTCGTGGAAAGATCCTAAACATAGAACGTGCTCGCCTTGATAAACTATTAGCGTCGGAGCAAGTCCGTAACTTGGTGATTGCAATTGGTGGGGGAATAGGGGATACATTTGATATTTCAAAACTTAGATATCACAAAATCATTATCGCAACTGATGCCGACGTTGACGGTGCGCACATTAGAACTCTAATACTCACTTTATTCTACAGATATTTTAGACCACTAATAGAAGGTGGATATATTTACATTGCGCAACCGCCACTATATAAGGTGAAGAGAGGAAAGGAGATTCATTATTTCTACGCTCAAGAGGAATTAAATAATTACATGACCAAAGAAGGGTTTGATGCTAATGAAATAGAGATAACATCGGATTCTATTTCAAATGACGATGAAGAGATGGAGAATGGCGCTGAATCTGAAGGAGGAGAAGGATCTGAGGATGGCGCGGGAGCTTCAAAGGATGGAAAGGGAACGAAGGGAAAGAAAGTTGGTGATGAAAAAGCAAAAACAAAACCTCATATTCAAAGATATAAGGGTCTTGGAGAAATGAACGCAGAAGAGCTTGGAGAGACTACTATGGATATTCATAAGAGAGTATTGAAGCGTGTCACAATTGAAGATTCAGATGAGGCAAGTAATACAATTGAAATTTTGATGGGTAATGATGTTCCAGCTAGAAAGACATTCATTCAAACAAATGCAAAGATGGCGAATATTGATGCGTAGTTACTTATATTTTTATAATATAACTTGAGGTGTGGATAATGCGTTATTTGTTCGTGATACAATATATGTATGTTTATTAAAATATCAAAGTCGGCAGGAAGGACGCTTTTTGTCTTGGTGACGTTATTGTTTTTTTCTGTTGCAAATCAAGCAGAGGCTTCGCTTAATGTCTCGGGTTTTGCTTGGAGTGAATCTTTGGGTTGGGTTGATTTTTCAAAAGCAGAAATTTCTGATACAGCAATGAGTGGATATGCATATAATGATAATACAGGCTGGATTGTATTGAACGGTATTACAAATAATAATGGGGTATTAGAGGGCTATGCTTGGAGTGAATCTGTTGGTTACTTCAAATTCAATAGCGTAACAATTGTCGGTGGTAAATTAACAGGTAATGCCTATAATGATAACACTGGTTTTTTAACATTTGATAATGGCGTGAATGTTACTACAACTTGGGCTCCAGCAGTGGTGAGTGTACCGACTCCAACTCCTGTTACTCCTCCGTCAATTTCAGTTTCGAGTGGTGGTAGTAAGGCTTTATCGAGAGAAGAGGTTATAAAGATTTTTGGAGGAATAAGTACATCAAATGATCAAAATGATAAGAGTCTGATAAATAAAAATTATACCCCTCAATCTTGTGCTACGTATCTAAATAAATATATAAAATTAGGTGAAAATAATGATTCAGAGGAAGTTAAAAAATTACAAACTTTCCTTAATACATATGAGGGCGAGAAGTTGGTAGTAGATGGAATTTACAAACAACTTGATTTGGAGGCGGTAAAGAGGTTCCAGATAAAAAATAAGGACATTGTATTAAACTTTTGGAATTTAACTGAACCAACAGGTTATGTATATCTATCAACACTGAAGACTATAAATAGAGTATATTGTGAAAAAACTAAGACCTTTACTTGTCCATATTTTAATGAGACTACCTTAAATCAGACTGGTATTTCATCTGATGAAATATATAAAATAAAAACATTTCTAAATTTAACACAAAATGAAAATCTCTCCAGCTCAACATCTGCTATGGATTCTTCATTAAAAAGTGCCATATCAAGATTTCAAGATAAGTATCAGGATAAGGTTTTGAAGCCTTGGGGTTTGAAAAAATCAACTGGGATATGGTATCAATCCACAAGAAAATATGCTGATGAAGTCCTTGGTTGCTATTATCCATTTAGATTAAGTAATGGGGTGTTGCTACCTTAATTAAATTTTAGAAAAAAGTTAAAAGATAATAAACTAAATTAAAAATATGAAAAAAACATTTTACACAATATTGATAATAGTATTAACAATAACGATAAGTATTAAGGTCGCAGACGCATTAGGTACACTTGAACCGCAGGGTACAGTGGGGGATGATACTCAATATACTTTGAATGATATTTACGAAAAGCTAGTAACAGGTTTTGGGCCAGGTTTTGAGGGTTCTGGCACGATGAATGTCCCAGATCCTGTTGAAGCCTCATTTAACACCCTTTCTGAAATATATGAAGCAATTCCACCAACTTTATCAATTTTATCTACCACAACTACAGTTCCAGTTGGAATCAATAGAACAGTAACAACACTTGCTGCTATAGATTCTGACTTGATTCCTGGAAACATTAAGCAGGGTGTTACTTTGTTTGGAGTAGCTGGATCACTTTCAGGCGCTGGAGGGACTCTGACTTGGTCAACCGATCAAGGGGCAAAAACTTTTAACAATGCATTTTTTACATGTCTAGGTACTGTCGATGGAAGTACTGGATGGAGACTGCCTTCTGCTAAGGAGTTGATGCAATCATCAGTATTAGTTGATCTAACTACATATTGGGGTGATATATATGATGATACTAATAACAATGCTGTCACAGTCACCACAGACATGTTGCCTTATCTATCATTAACTAGTGTTTTCGTTGGTACACCACACACTTTGTGTGTAAAATAATATAGACAGAAACAAAAAACACATCTCGCGGGAGATGTGTTTTTTGTTTACTTAATTTAAAACTATTTATTTAGCGATTCAAACTTTATAGTAGGAAGTATTTTTTCGTAAAGTATAAAGTCATCGAAGAACTTTCCTTTATGTCCACTGTAGTATGGTCCATCGTTTATATCACCCCAGTAATTTAATACTGAAATTGATAGCGTTACACCTTTCCATAGATTGCTTGGTGTTTTGAAATATACTATTTTAAATGGGTAGATTTGCTCATCTTCGTCCATTTCTTCTAGTGTCATTCCAAATTGATCGCCTGTCACTACTCCAGTAAGTTCTATTCTTTCTGTATTGTTAACATTTCCTGGCTCGTTGGATACTTTTTTGTGTATACACGATGTCACGGTATAGGTTCCATCTGCAAGGTATGAATCTTCAAGGAAGCCTTTGTTTTTGCAAATTGCATCCAAACTTTCTCCATCCCATCTAATTACGTTATCTCCTGCACCGGTAGGTGCGCCAGTGGTGTATTTACTAGTTTTAGAATTATGAAAATTAATTTCTATTGCATTTGAATCATTAAAACTTAAATTTGGATAAAGTATTCCAGCATTTATCCCCTTTATATCCGTACCAGACCCAACATATGTGATCAATTCTTCAGGTTCCGATTGAGTAAGCTTAAAGGTTTCTGGAATTTTCATACTAATCTTTAAATCATCAACATAAACAGTTTTATCTACAAATAGGATTGATTCAAGGTTAGGATACACCTTTACCTCTGGCGTTGTTGTAGCTATTTTGGATGATTGTACACCCTCATTAGATGTCACTGTTACATTTCTCTGGGTTAACAAGAAGGACACAGCAACAAGTATAATGATAATAATTCCGATAAATATTGGACGTTTAATTTTGGTTGACATGGTTAGGCTTATTATAGAAGTTAATTTAGGTTTTGTGAATGAATGGATATTTTTTCTCTCAATGTCTTCCGCGCTAATTAGTAATTCACAAAGAATGACTGACTAATGCTATTATCACCCTCATTGCTTTCTGTGATGTTGTTTGCTGAATCGACAATAATTGTCATATAGTTTGATCCGTAAGTTAAACCGTCAAAAGTGGCGGTGTAAGTTCTTGTCTCCCCTGGGGCTAGTCCACTTTCTACTATTGGTGCGATATAAGTTCTTGAACCATCACTATTATATGTATAACCATTAGTATTATAATTATTATAGTAATTACCTGTGTAATACGGGCTTGGTCCAACTAGGTTTGCTTTCCAAGTCCAACTTGATGTATAAAATGATGTGTTGTTTGTAACTGTAAACTTAAGAGCCACCTTGTCAGATGTTCTAAGGTATGTAGTTTGAGTGAATTGATTATAAGTATCTGTTTTTCCTAGGCCTATTAGACTTGCGTTTAGGTTTGGTAGACTTGTGCCGTAATTATTGTTGCATCCAGTGTAAATTCCGTTCATGTAACCATTAACACAATTATTGTAGTTATAATTGTTGTTAGTACATCCGGTATACACTCCATTCACGTAACCGTTCACACAGTTGTTGTAATTGTAATTATTATTGTTACATCCAGTGTAGACACCGTTCATGTAACCATTAACACAATTATTGTAGTTATAATTGTTGTTGTAATTATTATAATTATAAGCTTGGGTAATGCTGATGGTTGAACTTATTTGATTATTACTTTCATTACTCTCCTGTATTGTATTATTAGGATCTACTGAGATTGTAACTTGTTGGTTTGTTCCTAGTGCTGGAGTGTTAAACACAACTTGTCCGGTAACAGCAGCGCCAGCTGGCAATGATCTTGCAGTTAATGTCTTTATCTTATCCATTGCATTTGAAGATGGTGAATCAACCCTCATTGCCCATGCACCAGAAGCAGCTGTTCCTTGGTTTGTAATTTGGAAGTTTACAACTACAGTGCTATCAGTTGTGAAATTGTTGGTTGCAGTGAATACACCGTTGGTTTTTGTTCCAACTGATAAAATTTGTACTGATAGATCTGGTGTTCCAGTGTAACCTGAATAATTGTTGTTTGATTGGTTGTTCGTGTTGTGTGCAGAATTATTTGAGTTATTGTTTACATTTTGTCTTGTAGAAGTTGCTACACTAAAATTCACTGATTGATCAGTGTTATTGTTTTTTCTTGGTCCGAAGAAGTTTGATAGAAAATCTCCTTTTGACGAACTTGAATCAGATGGCTTTGTAGAAGTTCCATTGTTTGTTGCTGTGGTATCTGGACCGTTCAAAGATATGCCACTACTTGTAGCATTCTTACCATCAGCAGGGAAGAAGGCTGAAGTAATTGAAACTGTGGTATTAGCCATCGAAGAAAGAATTTTTGGTACGATGCTAACCATAAGAAAACTCAGAAATATTAAAACGAGGATAATTATCCCTATAACAATGATTTTTGTGGAGGTTTTTAGTACAGATTTGGTATTTTCCATAGTTATTAGATTATATCATATAATATAGTATTGTCAATGATACAAAACTAGTATATAATGTTCTTATGAATTTCAAGAAATTAACAAAACGCAATGACTTTTCTTTTGTTGTAGGCTTTGGAATAACCTTCTTTCTGACTTTATTGGTTTTTTCTGTTTTAGGTCTAATGCCTAAGGAAATATCAACTCCATCTACTGGGGAGGGTGTGGGGCTAAGTTTAGATAGTCAATCAAATACTAGCCTTTTTGGTGTGGATTTTACTAAGGTTGACGTTAAAGTTAGCCAAAAAGTTAGTGAAATATCCACTGAAGATTTGCCTGCAAGGATCGTAGCTTCTAAGATTAATCTTGATTTTAATATCGTTAATCCGGAATCTACAAGTTTAAATTTCTTAGATAATGAATTAACTAAGGCGCCAGTTAGATATCCTGGATCTGGAACTATATCGTCTGGAAATATGTTTGTTTTTGGACACTCAACTGGTTTTAAGGTGGTTCAAAATCAAGCATATAAGGTTTTCAATAATATTAAAAATTTAAAAGAGGGGGATCAAATAACTATTTATTCTATAACTGGAAAAACTTACGAATACACAGTGGTTAGCGGAAGAGATGTTAAGAAAAATGATACATGGATAGACTTTTCTGCAAAAGAGCCAACGCTGACCCTTTCTACTTGCGATAGGTTAAGTGAAATAGGGGATAGATATGTGGTAAAGGCAGTGAGGAATAAGTAGGTCTGTAATCTAGGGCTAATATTAAGACCAATACTATTGTTTGTTTTATTCTGGATAATCTAAATTGAAGGAAGATATATTAACTATTGACAGTATTACTTTTCTACTATATAATACTGGCACTATGTTAAAGACCCAAAATCTAACTAAATACACCCTTTTTGCGATTGCGATAGCGCTCGCAGTTTTTGCTGTCGTTCCAAGTGGGGCAAGGGCGCAGGACTATCCTTCATACTATTCAGACACCACTTATCCTTCATACTATTCAGACACCACTTATCCTTCATACTATTCAGACACCACTTATCCTTCATACTATTCA
>Ga0247840_10011536_pt1 | contig 10728 bp, 10 predicted proteins | sample LaCruzMarch2015__FD_192404 | JGI IMG/M metagenome (GOLD analysis project Ga0247840, IMG submission 192404) | Freshwater microbial communities from meromictic Lake La Cruz, Castile-La Mancha, Spain - LaCruzMarch2015_17m | ecosystem: Environmental > Aquatic > Freshwater > Lake | place: Spain...
TGTTGTTTGCTTGACGTGCCCGAAATCCGACTGGGCATCATTTTACCCTGCTCGGTCATGAATTTCTTCAACAGCTCATGATCTTTATAATCGATGGTTACCATTCCGTCCAGGTAACGGGACCGCTTCTCATCCGAAAAAAATCCAAAATCGCGCGTCACGCGCTTTTTCGGGCCGTTTTGTCGTGTTGCTCTCATGCTCATCTCTCCCACTCGTTCCGGTTCTGGGCGGCCAGGCCGCCGCGTTCACTTGCCTATCGATCCACGGACCCTAAAACGGCAAATCGTCCGAATCCGCCTTGGCGTCTGCCGGCGGCCCTGAGGGCTCAGCGGCGGGCGCCGGATCCTCGCGGCGGGACGGGGCCTCATCCGGGACATCGCCCGAGTCCGTGCGCCGGCCCCGGCTGTCCAGGAACTGGATGCGGTCGGCATTCACCTTCAGGCGGTTACGTTTTTCGCCATTACTTTCCCACTGCTCATAGCGCAGGGAGCCTTCCACGAAAATGGAAGACCCTTTTTTCAGGTATTCGGCGGCTGTTTCCGCCTGCCGATCCCAAACCACCACGCCCACGTAGCAGGTGTCTTCCTTGGCCTCTCCCGACGCCGTCTTGTAGCGGCGATTGATTGCCATCTGGAGGTCAGCCACCGGCTTGCCGGTAGAAAGATACCGCACCTCTGGATCCCGCGTCAGGTTGCCGATCAGGAACACTCGATTCAAATTGGCCATAACTCATTCTCCTGCAAAGTCGGATCCGCCCGCGTCGACGCGGGATCGTTCAAGCCGAAACAGCGACCGGCTCAACGACTTCCTTTTTGGGCACGGCCTTGACGGCCAGCGTAATCTGCGCCCGCAAAATATCTTCGTGCAACTTGAACCGATGATTCAAGGCAACAAGCTTTGCCGGGTCAAAAGTAAACCGGATCAACACATAATAGCCCGACTCCTTGCGCTTCAAGGGGCGCGAGAATGCGTTTTTCCCCATCCGGGTCATGCCCGCCACCGTGCCCCCGAGCTTAACGATCTCAGCGCGGATGATTTCCAGCTTATCGTCCAGTACGCTCTCTTCAGGCGCCGGATACAGAATGAACAGTCCTTCGTATGATTTCACGCTATTCTCCCATGCCGGCTTTGCCGGGGCCATTTGACGGACGAGCGTTAAACCGGTTCATCGCGGTTTCAACACCCCGCTCCATCGCGCATAACACCGCCTCCGAGGCCAACCGGATGACGGCATTCATCGTTTCCCACGTCTCCGCCGAAAATGGCGCCAACACGTAATTCACCAACTCGTCTTTCGCACGGCCGCGGCCAATACCCAGCCGAATCCGGGCAAAGGCGTCTGATCCGAGGTGACTGATGACCGACTGCAAGCCTTTATGGCCGCCCGCGCTGCCCTGGGCCCGGATCCGGATCTGACCCACAGGCAAATCGGCATCATCCAACGCCACGATCAACCGCTCCGGCGGAATACCTTGCCGGCGCATGAGCGCCGACACCACCGACCCGCTATTATTCATATAAGTATGGGGCTTGACAAGCAGAACTTCGCGGCCATCCCACTCGCCTGATCCGATCTCAGCCGGATACCGCCAGCGGCGCCGCAGCTCCACATGCAACCGGCCCGCCAAATCATCAACCACATCAAACCCCACATTATGTGGCGTGCGCCGGTATTCGCGCCCCGGATTGCCCAGCCCGACGATCAACATTCCGTTCATAACCCCCTGCGACACATAAACAGGGTTCAAGGTTCAGCGGTTCAACGGTTGATTGAATTCGGGGCTAAAATCAACGCACTCCGGCATGGTTTAAGGTTCAACGGTTGATTGAATTCAAGCCTAAAACCGCTACGTTCCTTAACCGTTAACCCACACACTCCTTAACCATTGAATCCGTCGCGGCGGAAACCGTTGAACCTCTTCAACCCTTGATCCCTTAGGCCTTCTTACCGGCGCCCTTGCCGGCATCCTTGCCACCCTTGGCGGCTTCTTTCTTATCGCCCTTCTTGTCACCCTCAGCCGGTGCGGCAGCCGCCCCTTCTTTCTTCTCAGCCCCGGCGTCGCCCTCTTTCGCGGCGCCCTCAGCGCCCTCGGCTGCGGCTTCACCTTCTGCGGCCGGCTTGACTTCCTCTTCCACGGCCGGCATCTGGACCGAGGCGACCGTAATGCCGCCATCCGTCACGAGCGTCTGCTTGGCCGCGTCCAGCTTGATGTCACGGACGAAAATGCTGTCGCCAATATTCATGGCGCTGACGTCCAGATCCAGCTCGCGCACGATATCCATGGGCAAGCACTCGATTTCCACGGTCCGGAGATGATGTTCCAGCACGCCGCCAGCCTGCGTAACCCCCATCGGCTCGCCGACGAGGCGGATGTCGACCTGGACCCGCAACTTGCGGGTCATGGACACTTCCTGAAAATCGACGTGCATCGCGCAATCCCGGACGCAGTCACGCTGAATCTCCTTGAGTAGAACCTTTTTCGGCGCCTGCCCCGTCAGCTCCAAATCAATCAGCACGTTGTGGCCGCCGTGTTTGCGCACCAGCAGCTCCAGCGAGTGCCGGTTGATTTTCACGGCCTGCGACTGGCCCTCCGAATTGTATACGACACACGGCAGCATGCCGTCACGACGGAGGCCTTTCGCCTTCACGGAGCCAAGTTCGCTGCGCGGTTCAGCCGTGAGTTTGACATTTTCCATTTCCTTGACCATGATCGGATCTCCCTTTGCCTGCTTTGTAAATGCCGTTCCTTAAATATGGAACAACGACGAAACCGACTGATTGTTATGAATCCGCCGAATGGCTTCGGCGAGCAAGTCGGCGACCGTCAGCACGCGGATGGGGAATGCGTCGGGCGCATTCCTCAGCGGCACGCTGTCGGTCACGATGAACTCCTTGATGGGCGCGTCTTTGAGCCGGTCACGGGACTGCGGCACGAACACGGCGTGCGACACGGCCGCGTAGATATCCTGACAGCCGCCGTTCTTCAGCAGTCGGGCGGCTGCGCAGAGCGTGCCGCCGGTGGTCACCAGGTCATCCACCAGGATAGCGGTTTTGCCGGCCACATCGCCCACGACGTTGTACGACTCGACCTCGGTAGGGCTGGTCCGCTGCTTGGCCACAATCGCCAAGCCCGAATTCAGCATCCGGGAATAAGCATAGGCCATTTTCATGCCGCCCGGATCGGGCGAAACCACCACCAGGTTGGCGATGTTTTTCTCCCGCAAATACTTCACCAACACGGGCGCCGCATACAGATGATCCACGGGGATATCGAAAAATCCCTGGATCTGCTGAGCATGAAAATCCATGGACAGGATGCGGGCCGCGCCGGCCGCCGTCAGCAGGTTGGCCACCAGCTTGGCCGTGATCGGAACCCGGGGCTGATCTTTCCGGTCCTGCCGGCCGTAGCCGTAGAACGGCATCACGGCCGTAATGCGCGCCGCCGAAGCCCGCCGGAAGGCATCGATCACGATCAGCAACTCCATGATGCTTTCGTTCGGCGGATTGCAGGTGGGCTGGATGATATACACATCCGCGCCGCGAATGTTCTCAACGATTTTAACCGAAATCTCGCCATCCGGGAAACGCGCAATCCGAATATCGCCGAGGGGAACCCCCAGACTTTCGGCAATTTTTGCGGCCAACTCGGGATGGGCACTGCCGGTAAAAATTTTCACATGATTCCTTTCTCGAGAACGTTGCCCGACCAGGATTTGAACCTAGACTCTGACCTCCAAAGGGTCGTGTGCTGCCATTACACCATCGGGCAAACAAAACACAATAAGCGGCCGGCTTTCCTTAAACCGACCACCCCGTCATTTCCAGTCCAAATCGCATCCCCCATCACAGCATGGCTCGCACGGTGGCCATCCAGAGCGGTAGCCCCACCTCGGCCCGAACGCGGCGAATCAACCGGTTGCCCTGATCCTGGCTGGACGTTAACGCAAAAACGGTTGAGCCCGAACCCGACAACAATACCCCCGGACTCCCCGCCTTCTCAAGCACATTCTTTATTATTTTCAGCACGGGATACTTGCGAAACACCGTACGTTCCAAGGTATTGAAAAGTCCATCGGCAATCCGGTATTTTCGCCCGGACTCCAACCCGTCTAAAATGGCGGTGAATTTAGTGTTCGCCGGCCGAATTGTCAAGTCCCGGTCGCACCGCTGATACACATCGCCGGTCGACACGCTAAAACCGGGGTACACCAACACCAACCACAGGGCCAGGTTCGGCCGGACCTTTTGCAGCGGGGTGATAATCTCTCCACGGCCCTCCATGAGCGCCGGTGCCGCCGCCACCAATGCAGGCACATCACACCCGAGCCGAGCCCCCATGGCCATCAGCTCCGACGCCGACAGATTCGTGCCCCACAGCCGGTTAAGCCCCAACAGCACGGCGGCCGCATCAGCACTGCCCCCGCCCAGACCGCCGCCCACCGGGATCCGCTTTTTCAGCCGGATCCGGACCCCGCCGCAGCGGCACCCGGTCCAGGACTTGAACAATCTGGCCGCGCGCACGGCCAGGTTGTCGTCGGCCCGACCCAGGGTCAGGGGCCAGGGCACCCCTTTAAACCAGACATGAGGATCGGACACCAACTCGATGCCGCCGGGAACGGATTCCAGAACCATCGAATCCCAAAGCGATACCGGCGTTACCACGCTACGAATATCGTGGTACCCATCCGTGCGCCGGCCACGCACTTCCAAAAACAAATTGATCTTGGCCGGAGCCTGAAGGGCCACCCGCTTCATGATTACCCGATTTTCGGAACTTGGACGCCCTTGAAACGCCCAATCTTGGGCAACGCGCCCACAATCGGACGGGCATAATCGATGAACGCTGCCGTCACATCGTTCCCAGCCTTGTTGATGAACGCATCCGGCACATGCCGCGTATTTTTTGCCACCTGACTCAGCGGAACCCGTTCAAAATAAACCTTATAACTCCGCCCCGGCTTGCGCCGGATCGCCATGGACCCGTTTTCCTCGCACTTCACGGCATGCCGCACGGCTTCCTGGCCCACGGCGCGGGCCTCGCGCGCATCCACATCAGAAATCACCGCCGGGAACGACCGCTGCAAATACCCGAACGTGTCCGCCCGTACCCGGCTGATCTCCGTGCGTTTCTTGATCTCGTTAGCCAGCAGGTCACCCAGGGCGCCGGTCCCGCTCAATTGCACATTGCCGTGCGAATCCTTTTCCGTCATGAACTTGGAGGCAATCGCCGTGCCGTCGGCATCGGCAATACCCTCGGACACGCACACCACGCACCGCTTGTGCTTGGCATACACGTTTTGAACATCCTTGACAAACGACTCGATCGAAAAGGGCCGCTCGGGCAGGTAGACCAGGTGCGGACCATCGTCCGGGCACACGCGGCCCAGAGCCGAGGCGGCGGTGAGAAAGCCGGCGTGCCGGCCCATGATGACATCGATCTTGATGCCCTTGAGGGCGCGGTTGTCGAGGTTGTCGCCCATGACCGCGCAGGCCACAAATTTGGCCGCGCTGCCAAAGCCAGGCGTGTGGTCATTCTCCAGCAGGTCGTTATCAATGGTCTTGGGAATGTGGTAGCAGCGGAACTCGTAGTTTTCCTTGCGCGCTTCCTCGTTGATGATGTGGGTGGTTTCCGCCGAATCGTTGCCGCCAATATAAAAGAAATACCGGATCTCGTATTTCCGCAGCACCTTGAAAATAAGGGCGCAATCTTCGTCCGTAGGCTTTTTCCGCACGCTACCGAGCGCCGAGGACGGAGTCGCAGCCACCGCTTCCAACGTGGCCGCGCTTTCTTTGCGCAAATCAATAAAGTTTTCCTCCAGCACGCCCTTGATGCCGTGCAGGGATCCGTAAATCTTGCGAATGGCCGTATGCTGCTTGGCCTCCAAAATGGCGCCAATCAGGCTCTGGTTGATGACCATGGACGGCCCGCCGCTCTGGGCGATTAACATGTTGCCTTTCAACACTGCCTTCATAAAAACGCCTCCCTTTTCACGCTGTTCATCGGACGACCCCACCCCCCGGACAGACCGAGACCCATCAAAAAATGGCCGTATGTTTACACAATCTGCCGGCGATTGTCCAAGATAAATTTTCGAACGGCCCCGATTCTTGTTTGGGTGGCCATGGGGGCGGGCCGGCTGGCGGGGGGGACACCAAGCGATCGAACGGCTGATTTTTCGGCAGTGGGGTTCGAGTTCGGCGAACTGAAGCCGAATCTATACGTTCAATGCGCGCGACTTCCATCGTCTAGCGCCGGACCGCGCCCACGCGATTTCACAACCGTGAGCGCCCCTTCGCTCACGGAACATACCGCCCCCCGACAATCAGCAATCACCGGCAACACCGGTTCTTCAGCCAGCGGCACCGTCCCATCGTCCTGGGCATTCGATTTGTAAGTCTGCAGATTTACATACAATTCGCGCAGGTCGGCAACGCCTCCCCACAGAAACCAGATGGTGGTGATCACCCCGATGACCAGAGGAATGATAATGCTATAATAATGCCAATAGACGGACCACCAACTGAGGGGCCACGGATGGACCCAGTTCCAGCAGGTCACGCCAATGAACACCCCCCACCAGAACATGGTCCAGCAGAAAACGCTAGTCGAAATCAACTTGTCACCCAGGGTGAAATGTTCGTCAATTCCGATGATCGAACTCCAGGTCCACCGCTTTTTAAATTCGATTTTAACCTTGTCGTCGGCGACCGCGTATGGTCCGCGATGTAACATTCGCTCCATATTAAAATCATTTTTACAGGTCGCCATCGAGACGACAACATAGAGGGTCAGCGAGGTGACCATGGCCCAAAAAAACATAATCTGTCCGTTGATCGGAAATTTATCGGCATGATCCACGAGCATCCTCATGTGCGGAAATACCGACACCAGCCACGGCTGAATGGTCTTCCAACCCTGCTGAAGGATGATACCACCCACCGCCAGGATCGAACCGGAAATCATCGCAGCCCAAGCGCCGGCCGTGGTGCCTCTTTTCCAATACAAACCGCCGGCGATCACCGCCCCCGCGCCGCCGAGGAAGATCGCGCCGGTAATGGCGAAGAACATCAGGATATATTCGGTTTGACGAAATAACAGACTGAACAGGAATCCAAACAGGGCCACTCCGCCAATCGCCCAACGCAACAAATTAACGTGTTGTTTCGGGGTCAGCGGTTTTTTCCTCAGAGGCAAAACGATATCCTGAATAAAAATACTGCCCCAGGAGTGCAGATAGGAACTGTCACATGCAAGCAAGCCAAAAAGCAGGATCGAACATAACATACCCTTGATAGCAATCGGCAGCATAAAATTGATCGCGATGGGCATCCGCATCTGATTTTGTATCTGCGGGTCCGCGATTTGGTTCAACACCACCTGCACCTGTGCCGCTTGGGACGCAAAGTCCGGATGTTTAAGGAACGTAATGGCGCAGATGGCCAGCAAGGTAACCAGCACCCCTTTGGTCGTATTACGCCAAGTGCCGAGGATAGCGCCCATCTTCGCTTCGTGAGCGTTTTTAGCGCAAGCGTTGAACGCATGTCCGCCCTGCCAGGCCATCACGCTGTAGAGGGCGCCCAGCACGCCAACCAGGACGTATCCAATATTAAAATCCTTGGCCTTGGCGATATCGAACGGATTCAGCATGGATTTGCCGGGTGGCGCGGCAGACAGCACGGTTTGGATTTGCGACCAATCAAACATGACCAACAGGACGACAATGATGACAACAAACATCACCAAAGCAATCAATCCTTCAACGCAGTCGGTAATCATGACGGTCAGTTGACCGCCGGTCAATGTCATGATGAGCGCCAGCGCCAGATAGATCGCCATCACCACGGCAAAGGTCGGAACGGCAAAATCCAGCAGATGCCATTCCTGAGGCAGACCGCAGAAATAGACAAAGAAACGAGCGCTGACAGCCGGAAATATGCCGTAGTTGACCAACCCGGAGAGAAATCCGAGGAATCCCGCAAAGAGTCGAAACGATTTACTGTATCGGATCTCGAAAAACTGGGCCAGTGTCATCGCCCGGGTTTCACGGTAGCGATAATAAATATAGCCGGTCAGAGCAATAAACAGCCCCATGGGGATGGTCATCATCTGCCACCAGTTTATGGTAAACCCGGCTTCATAAAAAAGCTCATAAGCCGCAACCATGCCGATGACCGCCATGCCCATTTCGCCTCTGGCATTGCAGACCAGATACCGGCCACCCAATCGCCCACCCGCAATGAATTCCGCCACCCCGTTCACATGCCGTTGCATCCGAAACGCGATCACCGCAATCACCACGAGCGGAATAACGACAATCAGCCAGTCAATCCATGTCATCATTTTGAAATCCTCGTCATTTCGTATGGTTGTAGAGCCGTTCTCATTTCAGAATTCCTGAGCTCGGCGGCTCGAAAACTTGTCGCCAAGCTCAGGAATTCTGAAATGACGCCCCTAGCGAATCAGGCGCAGGCGCCCATACTCCTCGCGGAGATGAAAGATGGTCTTAGACAGCTGCGGCATGGCGGTCAACTCGACCGCCTGCAGGTAGGCCGAGTAGTTGTAGCGTCCAACCAGCACTCGCCAGGAGGCATCCAGTCCCCATGATTCGCCGCGGCGGGTCAGCGCCCGCACCGGCACCGCCATCTCCCCCGTCCACCCCTGGTCATGATCCGCCCAATCGTTGAAGGTTCCCTGCACCTGAGCGGCCACGCTCAGCGAAATACAATGGGTGAACGCACTGGGCAACACGCGGCCAGCCCCAGGGTAAAAAAACGCACTCTGCTTATCCTGCGGCGTCACGTAAAGTTCCCAATACCATGTATGTGCCTCTGGCCACAGGAACAATTCGATGACATCCCCCTTGGCATAGTGATGCTCGCCATCTGCCGTCCCCTCGGCCACGACATCCGAGTCTTTAAGCTCCACCGCCATGTAAAGATATTGCTCGTCCCACGCAAATCGAACCCACCCGCCTTCCATGAATTCATGGCCCTGCGCAACCCGATCTTGACAGAGGCCCAGCGCGTACCCCCGGGCCTGCGCCCAAATTGCGTCATCCAGACGACCATCGATCTTCACAGGAACATCGGCATGGACCGCCAGCAATTCAGGCAGTAGCGCCGGCCTGCTGGCCGGCTTCAAGGTGGAGCATCCCGACACACATAGGGTCGCCACAATCGCCAGAAGCATGTTTCTCGACATCACGATTCGTCTCGGGCCCATGAGCGCCTCCTTGTGTTCTCCGACAACGCCAACCCGCTAATCAACCAGTCCACACAGGTCAGATCACAATGCTCCTCGATGTCCTGCCGGGAGCCAACCCCAAGCGCGAGCACGACGGATCATCTTGTCAACCGGCCATAGAGGTGCGGACGCCGTTCATCAAGCTGATTTTTCCGGGTGCCCAAAGTCTGCCACTTGACCTCTTCGTCGAGATCGACCGTGGCCACGGCGACTCCACAGCGGTTGCCGACTTCGGCCAGAATGGCGCCTGACGGATCGATGATGCAGCTCCGACCATGAACTTTCGGCACGCGGAAGAAGCGGGATCCGGTCAACACATAAGCGGAGGACACGAGGAACACAGCATTTTCGATAGCCCGGGCCCGCATAATCACGTCCGTCTGGTATTCGGGCATGCCGCCCCACATATTTGGCCAAAAAATCACCTTCGCGCCGTTCAATGCCAAAATACGGGAGCCTTCCGGAAACGAGAGGTCATGGCAAATCTGCAAACCGAGGCATACTCCATCCACATCGACAACATCGAACTCACGGCCCGCGATGGCATTCTCCCCCTCAGGTAGGTGGACTTTCTGGTAACGACCGGCCAACAGGCCGCGACTGTCATAAACCAAGGCGGTGTTGGCCACTCCGCCTTCGCCGGTTAATGTCACCGTCGAAATCAATGCCAATTTGTGTTGCCGAGCCATGGTGGCGAGCCAAGTCGTAATCGGACCGCCGAGCGGTTCGGCCCATTGCTCCATCTTTGCGCCCTGAGTCGGGTCCGCAAACAATTCCGGCAAACAGAGAAAATCGCACCCCCGCCGCGCCGCTTCGCAGACCAATTCCGAGGCTTCACATAGCCGGGGTTCGACGGAATCCGGGACCCCCTCATCCGGGTCAAGCGTGGGGTGGCGCATCGTTCCCGTACCGATCGTTACACGTTTCATCAGTCATCCTCCCATTTATTCGTTAGCCAAAATACTCCGACTCCGCAATCCTTCCCGCAGCCGCTCCATATCCGCATCGTTCAAGCTGTAATACGGGGGCCGGCGCCAGCGTTTACAGATGCCGAACAGTTCTAACACACCATGGATACCGGCATCGAAGCCCCCTGGCATCCCCATAACCCAATCAAAAAACGGGATGTCGTAATCGCGAATCACGGCTGCTGCCGCAGCCAGGTTGGCGCTCTCGATCGCCGCCCAGTAGCGATGGGCGATCGCCGGCCTAAAAGTGATAAAAGTCGATAAATAGCCATCGCAACCATAAGGATGCATATTCATGTGATTCTGTTTTTGCCCGCCGGCAAAGACGGCCCATCGGTCATGGACCAGCAGACACATTTTGCGCGCGAACACGCCGCACATATCATCCTTGATCGCCACGACATGGTTAGTGGCCACCAGCGTTTTTTCGATCGTTCGCAACCCGAACGCCTCCCCACGGGGTATGAAAACATTCGTCACCACCATCACGGGGATCTGCTCGGCCACATGCGCGT
>Ga0247840_10011537_pt1 | contig 10728 bp, 9 predicted proteins | sample LaCruzMarch2015__FD_192404 | JGI IMG/M metagenome (GOLD analysis project Ga0247840, IMG submission 192404) | Freshwater microbial communities from meromictic Lake La Cruz, Castile-La Mancha, Spain - LaCruzMarch2015_17m | ecosystem: Environmental > Aquatic > Freshwater > Lake | place: Spain...
GCCGCGGGGCACGTCTGCACGGTGATGGGCACGTGGGAATACGAGCCGATCGCCGAAAAGTATCGCACGCCGATCATTGTCACCGGTTTCGAGCCGCTCGACCTGCTCCAGGGCATCTACATGACGGTGAAGGCGTTGGAGGAAGGCCGATGGGGCGTGGAAAACCAGTACACGCGCGCCGTCACCCGCGAAGGCAACCGGCCGGCCCAGAAGCTCCTCGCCGAAGTGTTCGAGGTGAGCGACCGGCAGTGGCGCGGCATCGGCCCGATCCCCGGCAGCGGCTATCGGTTGCGGTCCGCGTACGCCGCGTTCGACGCGGAGCAACGTTTTGGCGTGGGGGGCGTCACCGCGCAAGAATCACCCCTCTGCATCGCCGGTCAGATCTTGCAAGGGCTAAAGAAGCCACACGAATGCAGTGCGTTCGGCGGCCAATGCACGCCGGAACGCCCCCTCGGCGCGCCGATGGTGTCGAGCGAGGGCGCGTGTGCGGCGTATTATAGCTACGGCAGGACGTGAAGTGCGGCGTATTGCGTAGTGCGTAGTGCGTGAAGGGGCGAGCCAACCATCCAGCGTTACGAAATACGAAATACGGAACGGTGAACATGCTCCCAATTTTCTCCCTTCAATGTCCCATCCCCATCTCCGACTACCCGACGATCACCCTGGCGCACGGCGGCGGGGGGAAACTGTCGCAGATGCTCGTCGAGCGGATGTTTGTCCCGGCCTTTGCCAACCCGGAATTGGCAACCCTCCACGACGGCGCAGTGTTGGATTTCGACCTGGCTGAACCAAATACGCAATACGCAACAGTGCGAAGCCTCCCCTTGGGACGCAACACGAGACTCGCCTTTTCCACCGACTCCTACGTCATCTCCCCGCGCTTCTTTCCGGGGGGCGACATCGGCTCGCTGGCGGTGCATGGCACGGTCAACGACCTGGCGATGTGCGGGGCGCGGCCGCGCTACCTTTCGGTGGGCTTCATCCTGGAGGAAGGGCTGCCGATGGATGAATTGTGGCGCATCGTGCAGTCCATGGCCGCCGCGGCCCAGGCTGCGGGCGTGCGCATCGTCACCGGCGACACGAAGGTGGTGGAGCGGGGCAAAGGGGATGGCATCTTCATCAATACGGCCGGCGTCGGCGTCATCCCGGCGGGCGTGCAGATCGCGCCATCCCGCGCCCGGCCCGGCGATGTGGTGCTGATCAACGGCCCCATCGCCAGCCACGGCATCGCCATCATGTCGGTGCGCGAGGGGCTGACCTTCGAGACCGCGGTGGAGAGCGACTCGGCGGCGCTGAACGGCTTGGTCGAGGCGATCCTGGCGGCCGGCGGTGAGGCCGTGCATGTCTTGCGCGATCCCACGCGCGGGGGCGTCGCCAGCAGCCTGAACGAGATTGCGGCATCCGCGCGCGTCGGCATCCGGCTGGATGAGGCGCGCATCCCGGTGCTGGAAGAAGTGCGCGGCGCGTGCGAAATCCTCGGCTTCGATCCGTTGTACGTCGCGAACGAAGGCAAGTGTCTGGTCATCGTCGCGGCGGACGCGGCCGAAGACGTCCTGGCGGCCATGCGCGACCATCCGTTGGGTCAGGACGCTGCGGTCATCGGCCAGGTCGTGGCCGAGCACCCGCGCAAGGTCTATCTGCGCAGCCGCATCGGCGGCCTGCGCGTGGTGGATATGCTGAGCGGCGAGCAGTTGCCGCGGATTTGTTGACCTCAGTCAAGGAGACACCGATGTCTACCCTCCTTCTCAAACATGCCGATCTTCTCGTCACGATGGACGCGCAGCGGCGCACAATCGCCGACGGCGGGCTATTCGTCCGCGACAACGAGATCATCCAGGCCGGCCCGACCGCCGAGCTGCCCCCGACCGCCGACACAGTCATTGACGCCCGCGGCATGATCGTCTTACCCGGCCTGGTCAATACCCACCATCACCTCTACCAAACGCTGACCCGTTGCATCGCGCAGGATAGCGTGCTGTTCGACTGGTTGGTGACGCTCTATCCCATCTGGGCGCGGCTGACGCCGGAAGCAGTGACGGTGTCGGCCAAAGTCGGCCTGGCCGAACTGATGCTCTCCGGCTGTACCACCTCCAGCGATCACCTGTACATTTACCCGAACGGTTGCAAGATCGAGCACGAGATCGAGGCGGCTGTGGAACTGGGCATCCGCTTCACCGCCACGCGCGGCAGCATGAGCCTGGGGCGGAGCCAGGGCGGCCTGCCGCCGGATAGCTGCGTCGAAGATGAGGCCTTCATCCTGAAGGACAGCCAGCGCGCCATCGAGCAGTATCATCAACGGGAGCGGTTCGGCATGACGCACGTGGCGCTGGCGCCGTGCTCGCCGTTCAGCGTCACCGGCGACCTGATGCGGGAGAGCGCGGCGCTGGCCCGGAGCTACGGCGTCCGCCTGCACACCCATCTGGCCGAGACGATGGATGAGGACGCGTTCTGCCTGGAAAAGTTCGGGCTGAAGCCGGTGGACTACATGGCTTCGCTGGGCTGGATCGGCGCCGACGTGTGGCACGCGCACTGCGTCTGCCTGAACGCCGACGAGATCGCGCTCTTTGCAGCCACCGGCTGCGGCGTGGCGCACTGCCCCAGCTCGAACATGCGCCTGGCCTCCGGCATCGCGCCGATCCGCGCCATGCGGGACGCGGGCGTGCGCGTGGGTCTGGGCGTGGACGGCTCGGCCTCCAACGACAGCAGCCATCTGCTGGCCGAGGCGCGGCAGGCGATGCTCTTGCAACGGATGGGCTCGACATTCGTTTCCGCCCAGACCTTCGAGGTTTCGGAAACCTCGAAGGTCTCGCGCGCCCGGTCGCTGGGCAATCCGGCTGCGCTCGGCGCGCAGGAAACGCTGGAGATCGCCACGCTGGGCGGCGCGGCGGTGCTGGGCCGCGCCGACATCGGCAGCCTCGCGCCCGGCATGGCCGCAGATTTCATCGGCTACCGGCTGGAACGGCTCGACTTCGCGGGGGCGCGGCACGATCCACTGGCCGCGCTCGTCTTCTGCACCCCGCCGAAGGTGGATTTGAGCGTGATCAACGGCCGGGCGCGGGTGACGGACGGCGAGATCGTCGGGCTGGATATGGCCGCGCTGACGCGGCGGCACAATGAGATCAGTTGGCGGATGTTGCGGGGAGAGTGAGGACGAAATCAGGGGATTGGCGCCATATCGCAATCCGCGCGCGTGGTTTTTGACATTGACCTGTTTGTGGGTATAATTCTCGCTTAGCGGCTGAACGTCGCTCAGTGCTTATCCTGGAGGAGCAGAAAAGTCGTGGGGCAGGAAGAAAGTGCTCTGAACATTCCACCTCGCAAGGTTGTCAAGACCTTGGCTGTAGGGCAAGAGGTGGAAGGTGTTGTTAAGCGCGTGACTGATTTTGGCGCTTTTGTGGACATCGGCGTGGGCCGCGATGGTCTGGTGCATGTCTCGGAGATGGGCACCGGCCGCGTCGCGAAGGCAACCGACGTTGTCAACCAAGGCGACAGCATCAGGGTGTGGATCAAAGAGCTGGATCGGGAGAAAAACCGCATCAGCTTGAGCATGATCGCACCTGGCACGCTGACCATGCGTGATCTCGAAGAAGGCATGATCGTACCGGGCAAGGTGACGCGCCTGGAACGCTACGGCGCCTTCATTGATATCGGCGTGGGACGTGATGGGATGCTTCACGTCAAAGAGATGGGGCATGGGTACGTCCAAAATCCGGAGGACGTGGTCCAAGTCGGCCAGGACTTGCAGGTGCAGGTCGTCGGCCTGGATCGTCGCCGGGGACGTATTGACCTGAGCATCAAAGAACTGTTGCCAAAGCCCGAGCCACAGCCGGTCGTCGCGGTCGCTGCGCCCTTTGCGGCGCCCGTCCCGGCGCAAGAAGCCTTCCCCGTGTCGGAAGACAGCTTCGTCTCTCCCTTCGAGCTTGCGCTGCAAGAGGCGAACGATGGTAAGCGGACGCAACGCCGCGATCGTCGCAAGAAGGCGCGCGCCTGGGAAGTTTTCGAGGACGAAGACGACATCGTCGAACGCACGCTGGCGCATCACCGCAAGAGCCAATAACCGGCCGACCGGCGCGTTTGATTGCAGACACAAAATAACGGTGTGAGCTTTTCGGCTCACACCGTTTTCCGCGCCCTGCGATCACTCAGGATGTATCCTTCGACTACGGGCCGCAAACGACAGCGGCCCTCCGTTCAGGATGCCTAGCGGGGATCCAGCAGCACTGTCACGACCGAATCGGCCGGCAAGCCGTTGCTGTTCAGCGGCACCTCGACCACCCCGTTCGACCGCACCAACGTATAGATCAGGTTCGACTTCCCGAAGACCGGCACGGCCCAGGGTTCGCGCCCGCGCTGCTCCAAACGAACACGCACATAGTCGGCCCGGCCACTGGCCGCGGGGATGTTGCGCGCCAGCCGCGCCTGGATCGTTGACGCCGGTTCTTCCGGCGCGCCGAGCAGCAGACGGATGGTCGGGGTGACGAAGCGCTGGAAGATGTTGATGCAGGAGACCGGGTTGCCCGGCAGCCCAAAGACCGGCTTGCCGTTGCACATCGCCAGAATCGTCGGTTTGCCGGGGCGGATCGCGACGCCATGCACCAACACGCCGGGCGGTCCGAGCTGGTTGATGGCATTCGCGGTCAGGTCGCGATAGCTGACTGAGCTGCCCGCTGTGACGACGACCAGATCCGCGTCTTCATATGCGCGCCGGACCGCGGCGTCCAACGCTTCTTGTTGATCCGGCGCGATCGGGTAAGTGAGCGGGAGACCGCCGGCCCGCTGCACGAACCCGGCCAGCGTGTAGCTGTTGATGTCGCGCACCTGTCCGGGGCCAGGCTCCTGATCGGGCGGGACCACTTCATCGCCCTGGCTGACGATCCCCACGCGCGGCCGCCGCGCCACTTGCACCTGGGTGACGCCGACGGCGAGCAGGCCGCCGATGTCCTGCGGCCGCAGCGTGTGCCCGGCCGCCAGGATCAGCTCGCCTGCCCGCACATCCTCACCGATCTGAATGCAGTTTTCGCCGTTGGCCGTGGGCCGGTAGACCTCGATGGCGAATGGCGTCCACGCGGGCGTTTGCGCCGATGGCGCGACCGAGGCCAAAGGCTCGCCGGCGCGATGAGTCTGCTCCAGCATGACGACGGCGTCGGCGCCGGGGGGCACGTTGCCGCCGGTATGCACCAGCGCCGCCTGGCCGGGGCCGAGGGTGCATTCGGCCTGAGCGCCCATCGGCACTTCGGCGATCACATCCAGATAGGCCGGCAAGCCATTCGATGCGCCATGTGTATCTGCGGCGCACACGGCATACCCATCCACCGTGCTGCGGACGAACGTGGGCAGGTCGTGCGGCGCGTAGATAGCCTGCGCCAGGACGCGGTCGAACGCGTCCACGACCGGGCATCGTTCGGCCTGGATGACCGGCACGAAGTTAGCCCGGAAGATCGCCCAGGCTTCTTCAGCGGTGCGGAGCTTGAGAAATTCAGTCATGATTTCTGGGAACACCCTCAACTTGCGCCGGACATGCTGATCGCGATCAGCGTCGCCAGGCCCGTGGCGCCGACAACCGCCACCAACAGCGCGACGAGCGCGGGCAAGAGCACGGCGAGCAGCGCGCGCTCGATGCTCAACTGATGACTGACGGACGTGCCCTTCACGTAGATCGCCAGCCCCCAGAAGTACGCCAGGAAGCCCAGGATGCCGCCGAGCACCGGGACGAACGCAAAGAAACTGAGCGTGTGCGGCACAGCATAGAGGGCCGTGGCCCCGAAGAAACCGGCCAGCGTGCCGCGGCCGCCCAACAACTTCGCAAAGAGCATCACCCAGATGCCGTACCCCAGCCATGTGCCCAGGACGGCCGCTCCCAGCGGGAAACCGCTCCCAGCGAATGGCTGCGAGGCCCACTCTCCGATGGCCTGGAAAACCCGATCCATCGGTTTCGGCAGGATCGTCGGCATCGCCTCGACCTTCTGGGCGATATCGAAGCCGAAGCGCATGTTTTCCTTGATCTGGGCGATGATCGCTTCCAATTCTCCGCTGGGCACATTGCCGAGGAACGGCTGCATCTGCTGCACGGCCTGATCTATCTCGGCCATCGCCTGCTCCATCTCGGCCTCGATCGCGGTGGGGCGCAGCCCCGCGACCACATCGCCGATCAAGCCCGGCAGGCCCACCAGCAGGCCGATCACCAGGACGATCAGCAGGCCCTGCAAGAAAGCACCCCGTCGTTCGTTGAGGCCGCTGAACGCCGGCCCGCGGAAGAGCGCCCCGTTCCACAGTGTGCGAATCCATTCAGACATGGCTCACCTCCCCTGCATCGCTGAGATGGCCGCTGTCAGGCCCAAGCCGCCGACAACGCCGATCACCACCCAAAGCACCAGGTAGACGAGGAACGGCAGCAGGGTGGCCCAGACCGCGCGACCCCACGACATCTGGCCGGCTGATCGGATCGCCTTGTAGCGACAGATGAGCTGCCAGGTGTTCATCACTGCGCCGACCGTGAAATAGGGCAGGAAGCCCAGCCCGCGCAGCAGGAGCGGGGTGAACGAGAGGGACAGCGTGCCGAGGGTCTGGCCGTACTGGCCGGCGCCGCCCAGCATCCGGGCGAACAGATGCGCCAGGGTGCCGTAGATCAGCCAGCTCAACACCGCCACCAGCGGCCAGAGCACGATGTTCGCCGCCGCGCTGGCCGGATCGGGCGCGCCGAACAGCGCGGGGAAGATCTGCCAGCCCATGTCGTAGTACTGCTTGAACTGCTCCAGGGCCGTAGCATTGCCCGACATCTGCGACCACCACTGCATGGTCGGGAACGCCTGCCAGACCGCATCCTTGATCGCGCTCATCGAAGGCGTGCCGGCCCAGGCCAGCAGTTGGCCGATGAGGTTGAGCAACGCCGTGATCGCGCCGATGATGACCACCAGAAAAAGCCCCTCCATGAAGGGGTTGTCGTCATCGCGCAACTGGTCATACGCATCGTTGTCGAGGAACAACGCCCTGAGGACAAGACCCAACGAGAGTGTTCGATTGCCCATGCAAACCTCCTTTGGACATGATGGGAGCACCCCATGATGAAGAGTCGCCGCACCGCCAGACGCTTACAGTATAGCATATCCTGGCAAGCCCTCGCAAGCCAGGAAAAACCGCCAAGACGCCAAGAGCGCCAAGAAAAAACGACCCGTCTTGGCGAACTTTGCGTCTTGGCGGTTCAATCTTTGCTCACTGGGCAAGACCCTGACGGATAAGGTGCTACCGCAACAGCCGATCCAGATCCGTGATCACCGCCCGCAGATCGGCATACAGCGAGCTGCCCGTCGGGAGATCCTTGAGCAGATCCTCGGCCTGGCGGAGGCGCTCACGGGCATCGGCATGATCCACGACCCCCAGGTTGATCTGCTGCCGGACGGGCAGCAGCAGGCTGACGGCCTCGTCATACACTTCGCTCGCCGAGAGCGGGGCGCCCGCATCCGCGCCGCGGATCGCGCGCACGCCGCGCTGCGCGGCCTCGCTCGCCTCGATGTCGCGCGGATGCCCGGCCCACTTCGCCGCGGCGCCGGCTAACTCCTGAAAGGCGGCTTCGGCGACCGGCTTGAGGCTCTCGAAGGTGTAGCCGGCGTCTATGCTGTTGGTGCTCAAATCGGTGCGCCGGACGGCCAGCTTGAATGCGCCCGGTTGATCGCCCAAGAGCACACCTTCGATCTTGAAGGCGCGCGGCGGAGGCATGACCCACGCCCACAGCACTTTGATCCACGACATGTTGCCCAGGTCAATCGCCGGCGCCGGCTCGATGGGGATGTCCCTGGCTTGGATCAATTGGTTCCATTCCAGCAGCTTCTCGGCCAGGGTTTGGGTCACGATCTTGCCGCCCTGGAAGCCCGCCATGCCGGTCGCATCGGCGAATTCGCCGATCAGGTAGGGCCGGCCCAACGCCGGCCGCTGGAAGAACGGGAGGACGCGCACGTAATAGCCTTCCCGCACGGCAAACAGAAGCCAGCGGAATCCCTGCGCCGCCAGATAGAGCGCCAGGACGAGCAGCAGGACCGGCAACACCGTCCCCACGATCTCATTCGTCTTGCTGCGCAGGACGCCGGTGAACGATGGTGCGGCGGCGGATGGCACTGGTGCCGGGGTCGGCCGCGGCGCGGCCGCGGTAGCCGTGGCGCTGCCCTGACCCTCCAACGCTTTCTTCAGCCCGGCCAACGCTTCAGGAAGCCCGCGCTCCTGCGTCAACGTGGCCGAGTAGATGTCGGCAGCCCTGGCGTATTGCCCGCCCTTGAGATACGCATCGGCCACCAGCAGGCGGTTCTGAAGCTCAGTGAGGGTGGCAGTCGGCGTGGGCGTCGGGGCCGGCGTGCGCGTGGGCGCCGGCGTGCGGGTTTCCGCCGGCGTCCCGGTGACGGCGCCCGGAGTTTCCGCCTGCGGGAGGGGCGTCCCTTGCGCGGCCTCGGCCGGCGCGGCCGCCAGGGCCACGGCGCAGGCCAGGATGACGACAGCGAAGAGCTTCACAAATGAAATCATTTTACAGGAGCGCATGTGTACCTCCCAAACGTGTCTGTATAAAAAACATTATAGCACTTCGGCGGCTGGCCGACAATTGGCCCACACTTCTCGCCGTGCTATAATCCGAACGACTTTGTTTTTGTGGCTTTCCGGCCTTTAGCATGTGCTGCTGAATTATCCGAAAGAACGCCAACGTTGGTTCGCGTTTCGGGATGAGATCATGCTGGAACGCGTGCGCGAATGGCTGGCGGAGCGCGATATCGAACCGACTGACGATCAGGTTGTCGCTTGAGTGAGTCACAGAATCATGCAATCCATCACCTGCCCATCCTGCGGCGCGGCCGCGGCGATTCCCGAAGGCCGCCAGCAGTTCACCTGCGCGTATTGCGGCGTGACGCATCGTCTGCCGCCGCGGGAGACATCCGCCGCCCCGTTGGCCGCATCGCAAGCTATGAGCGCAACCGGCGTGCGCGGGAAAGATCAGCTCATCACCCTGCTGCTCTGCATCTTCCTGGGCAGCTTCGGCGTCCATCGCTTCTATACGGGCCATACGGTGTCCGGTGTGGTACAATTGCTCACGTTCGGCGGCTTTGGCCTGTGGTGGCTGGCCGACCTGATCCTGATCGGCACGGGCCGCTTCCGGGATGCCAAGGGCGTCCCGCTGGCGAGCGTCAACCCGAACCTGCCGCGCGGGTGCCTGTTCGGGTTCTTGACCTATGCCGGGCTGCTGCTGATCGGCGGCTTTCTGGTCGCGCAGCTCGACCGCGCCATTGCGGGCGCAGACGCGGGCGGGGCCGGCCCGCTCTTGACGGTTATCGCAGCCGGCGCGTTCACCCTGGGGCTGGCGGTCGCCATCTACACCGCGTATCCCGACGCCCCGCTGGTCCGTGCGATCAAGAACCGGTTTGTCAAGACCAAGCCCTAACGTGGTAAAATACCGGTAGAGACACCGATTGTCGTGGAGCATAAGATGACAGTACAGACGATCACTCTTGGCTTACCGGAGGTCGTCCATCGGCAACTGGAGCGGCAAGCGCGCGCCAAAACTCGCCCCATCGAGGAGGTGGCGCTGCAGGCGTTGACGCGCAGCCTGCCCCCGCCGGTGGAAGATGATCTGCCGGCGGCGCTACGCGCCGAGCTTAGGGCGATGCGCCACCTCTCCGACAAGAGCCTGTGGGACATTGCGGCGGGGATGATGAATCCTGACAAGGTGGCATTGTATGATGTGCTGGTGGAACGTCTTCAAGATCAGATGCTCACACCAGAAGGCCGAGAATGGCTTGCACGCTTGCGCGAAGAGGCCGACACGCTCATGCTCCGCAAGGCGCACGCTTATGCGTTGTTGAAAAGCCGCGGCCATGCGCTGCCCGCCCTTGAAGAACTTCGTCCACAAAACCCATGACGCCATCCTATATCTCAGCCGATTTGCGCCGTCGGGTCATTGAGGATGCGGGACATCGCTTAAAATATCACGTTTGACGTTTCACGTTTCTCATATCGAATCTGGGGAGAAGCATCATGACCGTTACCGCAATCGTCGGCGCCCAATGGGGCGATGAAGGCAAAGGCCGCATCGTAGACTACCTGGCGCAGCGCGCCGACCTGGTGATCCGCTTCCAGGGCGGCGACAACGCCGGCCATACCGTGGTGAACGAGCACGGCACGTTCAAGCTGCACCTGGTGCCATCCGGCATCTTCAACCCCCGCACGCGCTGCATCATCGGCGCGGGGACGGTGGTCAACCCGGACACCTTGCTCGAGGAGATGGCCGAGGTGAGCCGCGCGGGCATCCGCCTGGACAACCTGTGGCTCTCGGAGCGCGCCCAGGTCGTGATGCCCTACCACCGCCTGTTGGACGGGCTGGAAGAGTCGGCGCGGGGCGGCAGTCAGATCGGCACCACCAAGCGCGGGATCGGCCCGGCCTACGCCGACAAGGCCGCGCGCGTCGGCATCCGCCTGGGCGACCTGACGCGGCCGGGCTATCTGGCCGCGCGCCTGGCGCAAGCGTTGCCGCAGAAAAACCTGACGTTGCAACATTTCGGCCAGCCGCCCCTGGCGCTCGACGCGTTGATCGAGCAGGCGTCGGCGTGGGGCAAGACACTCGGCCCGCGCATCGTGGACACGCTGCCGATGGTCCAAGACGCGGTGCGCGGCGGCCAGAAGGTGCTGCTCGAAGGCCAATTGGGCGTCATGCGCGACCTGGACTGGGGCACCTATCCCTACGTCACCTCCTCCAAC
>Ga0247840_10011540_pt1 | contig 10726 bp, 5 predicted proteins | sample LaCruzMarch2015__FD_192404 | JGI IMG/M metagenome (GOLD analysis project Ga0247840, IMG submission 192404) | Freshwater microbial communities from meromictic Lake La Cruz, Castile-La Mancha, Spain - LaCruzMarch2015_17m | ecosystem: Environmental > Aquatic > Freshwater > Lake | place: Spain...
TCGCCATGGAACGGGAATCAAATTGGAATTGAGAAAAGAATATTTAAACAGCAAATGGAGCATTAGCACACAAACCGAAAACAAAATTCAGGACGAGTCAAGTACTTAAAGTGCCTGAAGTTTGGAGTACTTAAAATGAAATGCAAATGGACAATAAGGAATTTGGTAAGCAGCTTGAAAAAGGGACGAGGGATTTTGCCATTGCTATTATTCACCTGGCTTCATTTTTGCCAAATACTCCGGAAGGTAGGGTAGTTAGAAATCAAATTACAAAATCGGGTACAAGTATTGGAGCAAATTACCGTGAGGCAAACAGATCCAGAAGTAAGGCTGATTTCTCAAATAAAATAAAAATTTGCGAAAGTGAAGCAAGTGAGACAGTATATTGGTTGGAGATTATTTTAGAATTGGGATGGGGTGAGGATCTTCAATTAAACGTAATGAATGCAGAAGCGACTGAAATACTCGCTATTTTTACTTCGATTGGTAAGAATTTGAAAAGCACTTTAAGTACCTGAAATTAACTTCACTCACTTTAGGCACTTTAGGCACTTTAAGTACTTTAGGCACTTTAAGTACTTTAGGCACTTTAAGTACTTTAGGCACTTTAAGTACTTTAGGCACTTTTGTAATATGTGTGCCTTCGCCTTTTGTCGTCTTATGTACGAAAAGGGTCTCTTTTAATTGGCATTCCCTTAATTTAAATGTACTAAATGAAAATTAGTCTTAGTAAAGTTGAAAAGTTATTGCCCGGATACTTATCAGGCAACCTGTCTGATGAAGACCGGGCAATTATCAATGATTGGAGGGAGAAATCCCCGGAAAACGAAATATTATTCGGTGAAAGTTTGAAAGCATGGGAGGCAATGACCTTATTGCACGAGATGGAGCAGTTCAACTCTTTTGAAGCATTAAGGAAAGTAAATACAAAAATAGTCCAATCATCTCCTTCCAAATGGTGGATTTCTGTTCAGCGTGCCGCTGCAATATTAATCCTTCCATTGTTGGTTTATTCCGGCTATATAACCATTCGAAATCAGGGAAGAGATAATAAGCCGGAGCAGGAGATGATGCAAACCATCACTTCGAGGCAAGGGATGGTCACACAGTTTAAGCTTGACGATGGAACAGAGGTCTGGCTTAACTCAGGATCTGAACTGCAGTTCCCCACACGGTTTTATAAAGATAAGAGAGAAGTAAAGCTTAAAGGGGAAGCCTTTTTTGAGGTGACAAAGAATGAAAAACAACCTTTTCGGGTAAATGCCAACGAATTAAAAATTGAAGTTCTGGGGACTTCCTTTAATGTTATCAATTTTGACGATGACAAGCAGTCAGAGGTTGTTTTGGTTAAAGGCAAAGTGTCACTCTCATCTGAAACCGGACAAATTAAAAAAATGTTTGGCACCATGCATCCCGGCCAAAGGGTTATTTATGAAAAAGAGGAACAAAAAACTATCGCTGAAGATGTTGAGGTTGACAAATATATTGCCTGGCGCGAAGGAAGCCTGATCTTTCGTGACGATTCAATGGAAGATGTGGTTAAGAGGCTTAGCCGTTGGTTTAATGTAGAGATTATAATAAATGATCCTGAAATAAAAAGTTATATTTATAAAGCAACCTTCCGTGACGAGAACCTGGCACAAGTGTTGAATTTATTGAAACTCTCGGCTCCGATTAATTTTAAGGTTACAGAAAGAAAATTGTTGCCGGATGGGAATTTTACAAAACAAAAAGTTTTTCTTTTGAAAAGGAAAAGTTAAAAAATATCGGGGAAGATGTTGTCAACATCTTCCCCGACACGTACTGCCAATCTTTTTCGACGAAAGATTGTCTGGATAAATAGTAATAACTAAAATCAATCAAAATTATGCAAAATTTGTTCCGTTTAACACGGGGATGGAAAAAAAATGTTCATCTTCGAAAAATCTGGATGACTATGAAGTTAACTGCGTTTCTGTTTTTCCTCGCTATCACCCAAATGGTAGCATCCGAAGCGTATTCCCAAACGACCAAATTAACCCTTCAACTTAAAAATGTGGCGGTTAAGAATGTTCTGGACCTGATTGAAGAGAAAAGCGAGTTTTTCTTTCTCTACAACGGTAAACTTGTGGATGTCAGTCGTAAAGTTGATGTTGACGAAAAAAATCAAAGAATTGATGAGATCCTTAACAACCTTTTCCGTCAGTCCGATGTGGTTTACACGGTTGTTGACCGTCAGATTGTGCTGACCAACAAGGCCGATCAGGCCGGATTTATGGTGCAAAGCGGTCAGCAGCAAGGCAAAAAGGTTACGGGCAAAGTCACCGACTCAGGCGGATCTTCAATTCCCGGCGTTACTATCATCGTAAAAGGAACGACCAACGGAACCATTTCTGATGGAAATGGTAATTTTTCGATTTCCAATGTTTCTGAAAATGCAACTCTTCAGTTCTCGTTTGTGGGGATGAAGACTCAGGAGATTAAGGTCGGTAATCAAAACTCTATCAATTTAGTTTTGGAGAATGAGATTATTGGGCTTGAAGAAGTAGTAGCAATAGGCTATGGAACAGTAAGAAAGAGCGATTTAACTGGTTCTACGGCTTCAGTTAAAGTTGACGAGCTTAAAAATACCACGCCTACAAGCTTGCAACAAGCGCTAAAAGGGAAAGTTAGTGGTTTGCAAATTATACAAGCTTCTGGAGATCCGAACTCGGAACCAACGATGTTAATACGTGGTATGGGTTCGCTTGGCACCAACAATGGACCGTTGGTTATTGTTAACGGCATACCCAGTAGCCTTACGAACATTTCTCCCAATGATATTGAATCGATAGAAGTACTAAAAGATGCTTCAGCAACAGCCATTTACGGTTCGCGCGGTACAAATGGAGTTGTCCTTGTTACCACCAAAAAAGCGGTAAAAGGTGAATCAAAAGTCGATTTTCAGGCCTACACTGGAACATCAAACGCATCGCATGTATTCGACTATATGGGTAAGGATCAGTATATGGATGTATTTAACCAAAGTGTTGATAATGCACTGTTTTTGGGTAAAATAAATCAGGCTACACACGATGCCAAATATGTTACTCCGGAAATGGCCAGCAGCATGTATTACAAAAACACTCCTGATTTAATTGTTCATTCGGGTACGGTTAGAGGATACAATATTGCGGTTTCAACGGCAAACGAACAAACCGGATTTCGTGTAGGTGCTAATTACGATGAAATTGGAGGCATTGTATTAAACACAGCCAGTAAAAAATACGGATTGACTGCCAATATAAATTCTAAAATAAATAAGAGACTCACAGTTGATTTGAATACTGATATTAGACGTACTATTTCCGATAATGCAGGTCTGGAGAATAATTATGCTGGTCTTAATATAGTACCTCCAGTTTATAACCCATATAACGAAGACGGTACATATTCATCACCTGCACAAGGAATTCCAACTCAATTTCAAGGTTTAGTTTCTGGGCTTGGAAATTCATATTCTGGTCTTAATGAGGCACAATATAAAACATTCAACACAACGGCTACTGGAAATGTTCAAATTACATTTAAAATACTTGAAAGTTTATCTTTTGTATCTAACGCGGGAGGATTTTTTAGAACCATAGATCAGAAAAATTATAGCACCAACTTGGCATATGGCACATCTGGTAGTTTAAATCAATATAGAAATTTGGAAAGTCAGTTTACCAATTATAATTCCTTAAATTTTAACAAGGACTTTGGCAAACACAAAATTAATTTTGCCGCAATACAGGAATGGTCAACTCACAAATATGAGGTTATGAGCTTAACTGGATTTTCTAATTTTACGAGCAATCTTACTGGAGGCAATTCTGTTGATTTGGCGATAAATCCAGGTAAAGCATCGAACAATGGGACCTATTCCGATAAATTATTATCGTACTTAGGACGTTTCAATTATTCATACGCTGGAAAGTATTATGCAACGCTTACCTATCGTGCTGATGGTTCATCGAAATTTGGACCTGATAATAAGTGGGCTTATTTCCCATCGGCTTCGGTTGCCTGGCGTTTGAGCGAAGAGGATTTTATTAATAATATAAGTTTAATATCGAACCTTAAATTACGGGCTGGTTGGGGACAAACAGGTAATTCAGCAATACCATCATACCAATCTCAAGCATTGTTGGAAGGATACACTGCCCCTTTGGGTACTGGAACCACGGCAACATATAGGCAAACAGGTCTTGCAAGCCCTAAATTACAATGGGAAACGGCTAAACAAACCAATATTGGGTTGGATTTGGGATTGTTTACAAATCGACTAAGCTTAACCATCGATTATTATAACCGAGTAACCGATAATCAACTTCTTTTTGCAACTATTCCACCTAATGCTGGATTCTCAGGACAATGGACCAATGTTGGTTCCATATTAAATCGTGGTTTTGAGTTTATGCTTACTGCATCAATAATAGAAAAGTCGTTTAAATGGAATGTAAATGCTAATTTCTCGACTAATCACAACGAAATACTTTCGCTTAAAGACAACGCTGACATTTTTGCTAACTCCAATCAATATATAAATCGTGGTGCTTGGGTAAATGTCAATTCGGTTGGACACCCGATAGGGGCATTTAAACTCTTTAAGTTTGGTGGCATTAACCCTGCCGATGGAAAGAATATCACCCAAGATTTAGATGGAGTTACTGGAATTACTGATAAAGATCGTGTTTTTCAAGGTCAGCCTACGCCCACTTATTATTTTGGGCTTACTAATAATTTTTCGTATAAAAACTTCGATTTGTCAGCAACTATACAAGGTTCGGGAGGCAATAAAATATTTGATCAAAATATGTGGACTAATGGCTATGCTTTTGATGTGGTTAGCCAGGCTTTGCATAAAGATATTTATAATCAGATTTTTAGTTTTAAACCTGGTGCCGATAATACCAATGCCAAAGTTGCAGCGCCTGTATATGGGCAAGCCGGTTCTTTTAACAATCCTGACGAAAGGTTATTAGAAGACGGCGCTTTTGTTCGCTTACAGAATGTTCGGCTTTCATACACTTTGCCTTCGAAGTATATAAAGGTGATAAAATCCTTAACGGTTTTTGCCAATGGAGAAAATGTATGGACCTTAACAAAATACCTCGGTTGGGATCCTGAAGTTAATAGTATGGTGCAAGGTTCTGATGGTGATATAAAAAATAGAACAAGACTTGGACATGATTTTAGTGTATACCCAACAGCACGTACTATTACCTTTGGTATTCAAATGGGCTTATAATAACATATTAAATTAAAAGCGATGAAAACAAAATATATCTTTTTTTCAATTTTTATACTTTCACTTTTGGGGTGTAAAGATTTTCTTGTGGAAACACCTTTAGTGCAAGTTGGTGTCTCGAATGCTTTTGGTAACTATAAGAGTGCTGATGCTTATGCGAAAGGAGTATATAATCTCAATGGGGATGTTACTTGGTATGCTGCTGAACTTTCTGATATCTGTGCGGGTAGAGGTAGTTGGAGTATTTCAAATGATTGGTCCCTTATATTTAATGTCACAAATGTTTCCAGGACTGCTCCAAGTTGGGACGTTTTCTTTAGAAACATAAATATTTGTAATAACGTAATTGACAATGTTGCGTCAGTACCTGATGGAACGCAAGCGGATAAAGACGCACTACTTGGAGAAGCTTATTTTTGGAGAGCGTGGTACTATTACTGGATGGTACGATTATGGGGTGATGTACCATTAAGGTTACATGCTCCACTAAATTCAGAACCAGATAATGTAAATTTACCCCGTGCAAAAGTTAGCGAAGTGTATGTACAAATATTAGCAGATTTTACAAAAGCTTCAGTGCTTTGTCCATTAAAATGGCCATCATCAGACTGGGGTCGTCCAACAAAATGGTCGGCAAAAGGATATATAGCAGAGGCCAATCTTACTCTTGGGAATTGGGCAACAGCAAGGGATGTAGCTAAAGAGGTTATAGATAATTCTGGTATGTCATTGGTGATTATAAATGTACCATCGGACTATAACAAAATTTATGGTACAGCAACTACCGATGGCACGAATACTGAAGAATTACTAGCCATTCATGTGGCTAACAATATACCTGGTTACGGTCTTCAGTTACCAATGTACTACAATTCACACATTACACCTGCTAATACGGAATTTTGTACTCAAGCACAATTTGGCGCTATTTTTGGGAATCTCAAGAGCCCCATCAATAAAGCATGGAAGGATGCAGATATTCGTAAAAAATGGGGTTTTACCACTAATTGGGTTAATCCTGCTACTGGTTTAACAATTAACCTTAGCCCGGCTTCTGTTCAAAGCGAAGGCTTTGCTATAACCAAATGGAGGGGGCAAGCAGCAGCATGGACCGATTACGGCAATGATTTACAGTTTATGAGACTATCCGATGCATATTTAATTTATGCCGAGGCGGCAGCTATGGCAAATGCTGGGAATCCAACTCCGGATGCTATTGAAAAATTAAATGTTGTAAGACGCCGCGCTTATGCAAAACCATTAAAAGCTGCTGCACCAGGTATAGATTATGTTTCGGGCGGAGTGTTTAGAGATACCGTATTGGTTGAGCGCTGCTATGAGTTTATTGGCGAAAATCACCGATTTGTTGACCTTAAACGAACCGGCCAACTTGCCGCGAGAATTCAAGAAGCCTGGGGTGTTACTCTAAACCCAAACCGTTTGCTTTGGCCAATATCAACAAATGAGACATTGGTAAATAAAAATTGCCCACAGAATCCTGGTTATCAATAATTACGTATTTTGATTACTCATTATACTTGGTAGTATAAGTGTAAGTATTTAAAATAAAGATGTGTAATTTATCCCTTTCCCCTAAAACATGATTTATACCATGCAGAAACAGGGAAGGGGATAATTTTCTATAACCTGATTTGCTTGATTATCAATATAATCTAATCCATTCGATGTTGATTTTTTTCTTTTGTTAAGAAATATCAAAATCGATATTTCAACGAAATATTTGTCAGATGGGGAGGAGTAAGTGCGCCCACCAATATTGGTCTACAGAATAGAAAAATTCCAGTGATGAGTCGGTAGAATATGAACTTTATGATCATCAAACCGATCCGGAAGAAAAAACATTGCGGTCAATAATAAAGAATGCGAATAATAATTTTAAACATAAGCTGCAATTTAAAAAGCCATAAAAAAAATGAAAAAGATTAATCTGCTAATTTTTAGCGTATTGGTATTGGTATTATTACTTTGTAAAACCAGTATTGCCTTATCGCAAACCCAGGCCGAAATCGACAAATACACCGCCGGCAAAGAAGAGCGGCTTAAAAGTTTAAACGATGCTAAATTCGGCATGTTTATACATTGGGGTCCTTACGCACAATTGGCTGGCGAATGGAACGGTAAACGCGTTGGAGGCCTTGGTGAATGGATTATGTGGGTTGGAAAAATACCCATTAAAGATTACGAAGCTGAAGCTAAAAAATTCAACCCCCTAAAGTTTAATGCAGATGAATGGGCTAAATTAGCCAAAGATGCGGGTATGAAGTACGTAGTAATTACCGCCAAACATTGCGATGGTTTTGCTATGTATAAATCTAATGTTTCGGCTTATAACATGGTCGATTTTACCCCTTTCAAGCGCGATGTTTGCAAAGAACTCGAAACGGCCTGCAATAAACAGAATGTAAAGTTGGGTTTTTACTATTCGCACTGGTGGGACTGGCATGAGGAACATTCCATTGCCGGGCCAATGTCGGGTAAGTATTATGATAATTCTTGGAATTTTCCCGATCGCTCCAAAAAACAAGCCGATATTTATATCGATGGTAAGGCCTTACCGCAGGTGAATGAACTTGTTTCTAATTACCAACCTTACGCTATTTGGTTTGACGTACCCCAGGGAATCAGCCGCGAACAAAGCTTTAAATTCTTAAAAACAATTCGCTCGGCCAATCCCCAAATAATTATTAATGACCGCATTGGAAATGATATGGGCGATTATAGTTCGCCCGAGCAATATATACCAAATGGGACCTCAGTTTTTGAGGTTTGTATGACCATGAACGACACCTGGGGATATAAATATTACGATCACAACTGGAAATCGGCTAAAACCGTAATCCAAAACTTAGCCGATATTGCACACAAAGGCGGTAATTACCTTTTAAATGTAGGTCCTACCCCCGAGGGTATTATCCCCCCGGCTTCGGTTCGAATACTTCAAGACGTGGGTAAATGGATGAAAGCCAATGGCGAATGTATATATGGGACAACCGCGAGCCCGTTAGGCAAGCTACCCTTCAGCGGCCGGTGTACCGCGAAACCGGGTAAACTGTTCATTCACATTTTTGACTGGCCTCAAAATCGGGAAATTGTTATTCCAGGCCTGCAAAGCAAAGTATCAAAGGTTTACTTATTGGCCGATCCCAAGCACCAAAGTTTAAGTTTTATACAAAAAGAGCAGGATCTGCTTGTTAATTTGGTCGCAGAACAGCTTCCAGCCGAGGCATTTTGTGAATATAACACCGTTATGGTTATTGAGTATGAAGGGGAGCTTAAAACTTTAGAAAAACCAATATTAGTCGATCCTTCATCGCAGGTTTACTTATCCCCTGATGTTGCAAAATTATCGGGCAAAAACGTAGAATATAAGTTTTATGATACATGGGGCAATTTAGAAGAAAGAGGCTACCATGTTTATAATTGGAATGATTTGGATGCAAGCTTAAGTTGGAAAGTTAGAACAATACGCACCGGAGCTTATGAGGTTTATTTAAAATACGGCGCTCCCAAGGGCTGCGAACAAAACTCCTTTACGGTAACCATTGGCGACCAAACCATCAACGGAAAAGTGCAGGATACCGATGGTTGGTACAAATACCAATCGGTAAATGTTGGCCAAATTAAACTCGAAAAATCGGACGATTTAACTTTAACCATCAAGCCAACCCAACTGGGCAGTTGCTCGTTGATGAATTTGAAAGAGGTGAAATTAATTCCTATAATACGATAAATCGATTTGACTCAACACTATAAGTAAAGCAATAATATCAACAACAAATAAAAGACAATAAAATGAAAATATTTGTTTTTATTACGCTGGCACTACTTAGTTTTTTCTATAGTTGCCAAAAGCCTGTAAAACAGGAAAAGTCAATCGAATTGACCAAGAACAACACCTGGTACCAATCGCCTCAATTAGCGGTAATGATGGGTTTTATCTATTACCCGAAAAGTGATTACACTATATGGGACTGGGAAAAGAGCCTGGGGAACGAGTTCGATGCGGCCATGTTTGCGAAGGAACTTAAAAGTGCCAATGTAGATTACCTTATCTTCTACGACAAGTGGATAGATGGTTTCGTGTTTCATGATACCAAAACTACCAAATATAAAACCTCGCGCGATTTTGTAAAGGAGATGGCTGAAGGCTGTCAGAAGGAAGGTTTGAAGATGTCGCTTTATTTCAATTGTATTAATGATGGCAATCCCGAGTTCGAAAAATGGCAGGACAAGGATGCCTTTGGTAACCTTATCACTTTTTCCCCAGGTTGGCCTACCCACTATGGCACACTTCATAACCTGGCTTTTCGAAAAACAATACTCGATCAGATTAATGAACTGGTAACCCAATATGGCAATATCGACGGGTTTTGGTTCGATATCTATAATGAACGTGCAGCCGCCCGAAACCCGGAAGTAAAATCAGCTTTCGAAAAGCGGTTTGGCAAATCATTCAATCATGCCACTAACGAAGAAATGCTAACATTAATGAACGAAACCGTGGGCACTTTTACAGCCGATGCAAAAAAATTAATAAACCAACATCAAAAAGAGTGCGTTGTTACTTTCAACCGTTCACTCATCACTGTGGGTGAGGGAAATCTGGAACTCAACCAGGTGGCAAGCAAGATAGACTACTGGATGATGGAAGCCACCAGTTTTATCAGCGTAGATTTTAATTCGTGGCGGGCGCATTTCTCTCCTAAACCAATTGAGCTGGGATCGCTGATCTCCAGAGACTGGTTTACACTCATGGAAGACACACCTCCCATCCTTGGCAGACCTTCTAAAAATGCCGTAGTAGCTGAGGTTGCATCAGCCATCTGTCGCGGCGCCAGCATCTATTTGGCCATTACTCCCGGCCATTCCGGCAAGTTTGGCGAAAGTTTGGAAGCCGTAAAGGCATCGGGCGAATGGAAAAAGAAATTAGAACCATATATTAAAAAAGTCCAACCAGTTAGCGATGTGGTAGTTGTGTTGGGTTCGCCTGCGGTTAACGGAACAGGCTTGCCCGAAAAAAATGAGTTCTGGCAGGTTTTTAAAAACGATCAGGTCGACCCGGTTTACGAAGCTGTTTCAATATGCGAAGACCTTGAATCGGCCGGTATGTTCCCCAGTATTCTTTATGCTTATGCCGACTATACCAACTGGACAAAGGATCTTTCCAAATTTAAGGCCATTGTGTTACCTGAACGGGTAATGTTAGATGATGCACATGCGCAAGCCATTAAAGATTACGTAAGTAACGGCGGTCAATTAATATCCTTTGGCTATGCTACTTATCTTAATGAGCTGGGAGAGAAACGCCTTGAGCCATTTCTTAGGGATGTATTCTCAGTAAGGGAAGACAGGAGTCAAAACGCTGGTGGCAAGCTGACCTTCACCAATGAACTGCAGAATAAATATTTTCAGGATTCGAGTTTTACAACAACGGAACGTACTTTTATGCCAAAT
>Ga0247840_10011546_pt1 | contig 10721 bp, 5 predicted proteins | sample LaCruzMarch2015__FD_192404 | JGI IMG/M metagenome (GOLD analysis project Ga0247840, IMG submission 192404) | Freshwater microbial communities from meromictic Lake La Cruz, Castile-La Mancha, Spain - LaCruzMarch2015_17m | ecosystem: Environmental > Aquatic > Freshwater > Lake | place: Spain...
AGCTTCAACGAAAGCTTTGTACAATGAACTAACGAAGCTTACCATTTTCTTGAAAGCATCGCCGCTCAGGCCGAGGTTAAAGGCAATTTTACGGCACTGGAATGCCTGTAAGCCGGTTTTGGGGTCGATGTATTCTTTAAAGATCTGATCCGGGGTTTCTTCGGCGACTTTTTCGATGTCCATCCCGCCACGCTGGCTGTAGATGATCATGTTCTGCTGGGCAGACCTGTCGAGCATGACACTCATATAAAACTCACGAACATCAGAAGGACCAGGGTAATAGATATTCTGCTCAACAAGGATTTTACGTACTTTCTTGCCTTCTGCCTTGGTTTGGGGAGTCACCAGCATCATACCGAGTATGTTGGTAGCATATTCATAGACTTGCTGCAGGTCAGAGGCGATTTTCACACCACCACCTTTTCCGCGGCCACCGGCATGGATTTGGGCCTTGACAGCCCATTTGGTGGTTCCGGTGCTGTCTTTCAGGCTGCTGGCTGCTTGCACAGCTTCATCTGGCGTATAGGCTACAATGCCTTCAGGTACGGCAACACCGTAACGTTTGAGAATAGATTTACCTTGGTATTCGTGAAGATTCATGGGGAATAATTAGTTTTATCAGTACAAAAACAATCTTTTCGGCGCAAAAATAAGAAAATGCTGCGCCATCCGGAAGCGCTGATCCACATTTTTTCACACAAAGTTGAACAAAGCATTGTTGGTTTCGTAACTTTGGCGACCAAATCATCACTTTTATGGGACACGACCACGACACTGCCATTTTAAGCCCTGAAGAAAAGATCCATCAGGATCTTGTTAACCGCGGCAACGACTACTTCAAAATTGAACTCTGGCGCTGGGCGCTGCATTATTACAAACTGGCTTTGGAAACCGGCTTGCATACAGATGATGTGCAGCACAAAATTGAGATGACAAAGGCGAAAATCAAATTTGAAAGCCGCACTGTCATCGCCATTCTTTGTGTTGCTGCCGTGGTAGCCGCCGTGATCTGGTTCATCGCCGGAAAGTAGTTTTATGATTGTTGTCACAGACATCCACAAGTCATACCAGGACCTCAAGGTGCTGAGTGGCATTAGTTTTTCTGTCGGCAAGTCTGAAATCATAAGCATCGTGGGGGCTTCCGGTGCCGGAAAGTCTACACTACTGCATCTTATCGGGACACTCGACAAACCTGATCAGGGAAACATTACGATCCAGGGCATTGATCCTTTTGTACTGTCACAAAAGAAATTGTCGCAATTCAGAAATCAAACCATTGGTTTTGTATTTCAGTTTCATCACCTCCTGCCTGAATTTACAGCCCTGGAGAATGTGATGCTACCCGCCATGATCGCCGGTAAAAGTAAAAGGGAAAGTGCCACCATAGCAGAAGCCATACTTACTCAGCTTAACCTTGGGTCACGCCTGACACACAAACCTTCTGCCCTCAGTGGAGGCGAACAGCAAAGGGTGGCTGTAGCCCGCGCCCTGGTTAACAATCCCGCGGTCATCCTGGCCGATGAACCTTCCGGAAATCTGGATACCAAAGCAGCAGCAGAGCTCCACAAATTGTTTTTCGATCTGAGAGAAAAACTCGGACAGACTTTCATCATCGTTACCCACAATGCTGAGCTTGCAAGGATGTCAGACCGAAGGCTGGTGATGGTCGATGGTTTGCTGTCTTCCGACTAAAAATCAATTCACTACATTCAACTTCTTCACGACAAAGCTGCCCTGGTTTTCAATGCGCAGGAAATACATTCCGTCAGGTATTTGCATGAGGTCCAGGACAAGCTGACCTGAAACATTGCTGAACTGATAGCTTCGCATTTTTTTGCCTTCCAGACTCAGGATGTCAATATTTACACTTCCCTGCAGGGCATTTCTGAATGACAAGCGCACCACATCCCTGGCGGGCACAGGTGCGATAGAAATAGAATGTGCGTTATTCAGTTCACCAATGCCGGTGACAACATCCACCACTTTCGTCAGTGTATCACTACATAAGCCATTGGATACTGTCAACAGCACAGTATAAGTGCCACTCACCGCATAGACATGGGTAGGATTTTGTTGTGAAGAACTCTGTCCATCACCGAAATCCCAATGCCAGCTGTTTGGACTACCCACAGTAAGATCTGTGAAACTGTAGGCATTGAAGACTGCTGCATAAGTAAAATCAGGTGTCACAGTAGGCAATACAATCACAGTAACTGTATCTGAGGCGCTGCCACAAACATGCTTCTCTACTTTCCAGTCGTACAAATAATAGTAAAAATCCAAAGGAGTACCTGTAGCATTAGAACTTGTAATGCTGATCATATTGCTGATGGTGTATGGGTATGATGCACCAGCATTGTTGCGGTAAAGGTTGGAAGGCGCACTTACGCCCAGCCAGTAAGCGCCGGGGTTAGGGATGTCAATATTCAGATTCACAGTACTTTGGCCATTGGGAACATAAACCGATATTGACTGCAACAAAGTAGTACCGTTTTGATCATACAGATTAAAAGTACGGTCTGCGCCACCTGAAGCCACTACCCAACAGCTTAGGAGGCGGAGAGGAACCTGTGTCTCGAAACGTTCTTTTCCTTCAAAAGTGGTATTGTGATTGCCACCACTGCCAAAGGTATTGTCTACCGGTCCGACAGAAGCTGTTACTATTGGTTCGTGTTGTAAAACGGTATAGGTAGTCGCGGCATACAGCAAGGGTGTTAGAAATGATGTACCGGAATGCACCATGGTGGTCCCGCTATACCAATCGACGACACTATTGGCATAAGCTGGTGCAGATAAGTTTGCACTTTGACCATAACAAATGGCGGTATCATTGGAAGCTACCGGCGTGGGCAGTAAAGCATAGGTAACAGTCATGTCTGTTGTGTCAGAACCCAGGCTGTTGCTGACCACGAGGACAACAGTATATACGCCCGGCGCAGCGTAGGTATGGCTGGGGTTTTTGGAGAAAACAAATGGACTTCCATCTCCGAAATCCCATTTCCAGGATTGCGGAATGCTATCGGAGAGGTCGGTGAAGAGAAATTCACCGGTACAATTACTGATCATATTCACAGAGAAATTCGCCAGCGGCAAACTGCTGGGAATCGCACAGGAAGATGGCAGTTCAAAATCTTCTACTTCATCACCTATAACATCAGGGCTGCCCTGGATGGCATTGGCACCCATACCACGGCCTGCAAAGGCTTTCCAGATAAGACAGGTATGTATTCCGTTATAAAGGAGGCTGTCAGCCGCCAGGATGGCATCTCGTGAGTCCAGAAAACCAGGATTACAAGGTTGCAGCTTCATGCCTTCCAGCACTAGTTTCATGGCCACTATATTACCCCCGCTACCACTGATCCAATCGGTCGTAAAGCCTTCAAAGTCAATCAGATTCCATGTCATGTCCCACAATGCTGAAGTCCAGATTTCGCCTATTGCATGAATTTCCGGGTCTAAGGCAATACTGGCGTAGGTTTGGGGATTGACTGTCATGTCGGTACTATAAGGATACGATCTTATGCCACCTCCTGTTATAGGTTCTGAAATAGCATAAGTACCGACAGGCCTGTGGTTGGTGCCTACGTCACCGGCATCAATGGTCATGATGAGTGCGAGCCAGTCGCTCCAGCCCTCGCTGGCGCATTCTACATTGTACAGACAACCTGTATTGGAAGGGCCACCTGACAAACGGTTTGAAAGGCCATGGGCATATTCATGGGTCACGATGCCATTGTCGAGAGATCCGTCAATGCTGATGGGTGCTGTCATTGCAGGAATGGTAACATTCACAGTGCTACCCTCTCCTATCGCGATTTTCAGGGCATTGCCATCTGCCTGGCTGATCATAAAAGAAGGAATACCGACATTCCCTGTTCCACCCATTGAGGTGGGAGCACTTGCTACATTGTTAATAATCATAACAGCGAGGGCACCCATGGCTTCGGCGGCCTGCACTTTGCTGACGAAAGTACAGGTACCCCGGTCAATAAGGGCAATCTTGCCATTCATGGCTGCACCATTGGCGATGGGTTCACAGGCATCGGTAGTGGGTACAACATTGTCATTCACCAGAACCAGGTCATTGGTGATGGCTGCGCTAACTGCCGGTCCAAAAGCCGACATACCCGAGCCGGAATACACGCCTGCCAGGGCCAAGGGACTATTCACCGTAAAATTAACATTGGGTGTTGTATTCCACAGGTACATCTGCATCACACCGCTTTGCCCATCCGGAGGGGTGCTGAAGTTGGCATTGTTGGTGCCACCTCCATCCTGGGCTTCCGCCAATACAAAATCCTGACCTTGTCCGCCATTGCCGTAGTTATTCTCCTGAAAATTGCCGGCAGCGCTGGTAAATCCATGGTGCAAGAGGATGTCATGAACCCGGTTATTCACATAAAAAAGGTTGGTAACTATCGCAGATTTGCTAAAAGTGGGTTCCTGATTAAAATCCAGGGGAAAATCGAAGTTAAGGGAAGTGCCCCCGTCCGGAGAATATTGTGGTATGTCAGCAGCGAGTGTATCGGTATAGGCAAAAACATTATTTCCGCGGGTATAGGTATATTCATCACCGGTGATGCCATCGGTATCATGCCAGCCAAAAGGTGAAGCAGCGACATCTGAAGGGTTTGTCAGCAATTGACGTGGCCCGAATGTCGGGGCTTCCAGCGGTAATGGAAAGACACGATAGCTATCGCCAGGTGGCGGCGTCTGGGGTGAAGGAGCTGCCTGGGCTTCAATGCCCGAGCGAAGACCATTTGTTCCATTCCCCATGCCGAATCCCTGGAGGTGATCGAAATCACAACTTACAGTCCAGTTGTTCTTGTCGAGGAATTCCCCTGTGTTGGCGTCAACCCTGACATTCCACCAATCATGAGAATCTCTCACGGCAATGTTGACATCATAGGCCAAACGCAAGGTATTTCCAACAACTTGATACACCAGCTCAACTGTGATGGGTTTAAGTGACAGTCCACTTTCCTTAAATTTCCACAGATGCTGTTTCTTGCTTCTGCTTTGTAATGCAGGGCTTCCTTTAAGGTTCAGCCCGAGATGCCCGGCAGCAGCTACAATGGCTTGTTTTGGACTGATTGCGGCTTTGCTGGCATTGGCTTTTTCAGCAACATTGCCGGTAAATCGGTTTGAAAAAACCTGCACTTTGCCGTCTCTGAGCGCTGCAGAACTGACAGCACCGAAGATGCGTAAGCCCTGATGTTGCTGGTGCAGGTAAACATGCGTAATGGCAGGTTCTCCTTCAGTGTATTGGTCTGTGATGATCCAATCCTTGACATCTGCGCTGCTTAAACCCCATTTGCCTTTGTTTTTTTCGAGGTAAGACTGCAGTGTTTTTTTTGTGTCTTGCGCATTTGCAAAAAGCCCTGAAAAGAGGAACATAAGCAGCAGCAAGCCAGAAACTGAGCGTAGTAAATTCTTCATATACATTTATTTATATACAGTACAAAATCATTATGATCTTTGGATATTATTATCCAAAAATAGCAACAATTTGCTGATATATGACTGGAGGTGGCTTATTTAAAAATAAGAACTGGAGTCAATGTCACTATTCCACGCCAGTAACCTTATCTGTCATGGTTGTTTCTGTCATCACTTCATGTTTTCCCGAAATGTAAGTGTAGACAGCTGGGATAACAAACAAGGTCAGGATCAGGGCAAACATAATCCCGCCGACTACGACGATACCCAGGGGCATCCTGCTGGTGGAAGCAGCACCGAGGCTCAAAGCAATCGGCAAAGCTCCCAGAGAAGTAGCAAGGCTGGTCATGAGGATGGGGCGTAGACGTTGTGTAGCAGCTTCAATGACAGCCTGGTGTTTGGACAGGCCCATCGCTCTTTTCTTGTTGGCGAATTCCACAATCAGGATGGCATTTTTGGTAACCAGTCCGATGAGCATGATCATCCCGATCTGGGAGAAGATGTTCATGGTTTGTTTGAACAACCACAGGCTTAACACAGCACCTGCGATTGCCAAAGGAACTGTGATCATGATGATTAAGGGGTCTCTGAAACTCTCAAATTGTGCAGCCAATACGAGGAAAATCAGGATCAGGGCAAGTCCGAATGCAAACGCGGTATTGGAAGAACTCTCTGCATAGTCACGGGAAGGTCCGCTCAGGGAGGTTTGGAAACTCTCATCCAGCAATTTGTCGGCGATGGCCTGCATGGCTTTTACACCATCCCCGATAGTCTTGCCTTCTGCCAGGGAAGCAGAAATGGTGGCTGCCCTGTAACGGTTGTAGTGATATAAGGAAGGAGGGTTTGCATTCGAGACCATATTTGTTACTGCGGTCAGGGGAATGAGGTCACCGGTTTTGGTGCGGACATAAAGATTGGAGATATCTGCGATCTTTTGCCTGTCTTTGAGGGCCACCTGGCTGATTACCTGGTACTGTTTTCCATTCATGATAAAATAGGCCAGTCTTCGTCCACTGAAGGCACTCTGGATTACCTCGGCGATGTCGGAAACGGTTAGTCCCAACTCACGTGCTTTAATCCTGTCGATGGTCAGATCTATTTCAGGCTTGTTGAATTTCAGGTTGACGTCGACATTCTGGAAGGTCTTGTCATTCCGGGCTTCTTCAAGGAATTTTGGCACTACATCTTTCAGCTTGCTGAACTCCAGGTTCTGAAGTACGAATTGCACAGGCAAAGAACCTCTTGAGCCAAGGCCAACGGAAATGGTCTGTTCTTCGATTGCGAAGATGCGAACATTGTTGAAGCGGGCAAATTTCTTGCCCAGGTCTTTCGCCACTTCGCTTTGGCTGCGGGTTCTTTCAGAAAGTGGCACGAGGCCAATCCTGCCCATCGCGCTATTCACCCCTGAACTCGACCAGCCTGGTGTCGAAAGAAAGGAGAATTCTCTTTCCTGTAAAGAATCTATCAGGAAATCGCCGATTCTCGTACCTGTTTCCATCATATAGCCATAGCTGGCACCTTCCGGCCCGGTCATCTGAATACGGACACTGCTTTTGTCCTCGAGCGGAGCAATTTCACTTTGCAGGCTTCTTCCAACGAAAAACACAAGTCCAAAACAGAGAACTACGATCGCCCAGGCCATCCATCGTCCATGAATAAACCGGGTGAGTAGCCTTGTATAGCCGCTTTCCATCCCGGCAAAAAATGGTTCAGTTTTGAGGTAAAAACGTCCGTGATGCCCGCCAGGCCTGTTCAGAAAGACATTTAAGACAGGCGTAATCGTAAGCGACACGAAGGCTGAAACCAGGACGGCACTGGCCAGCACGACACCAAATTCCCTGAATAGACTTCCCACAAATCCCTGCAAAAACAAAACCGGCAAAAAGACAATGGCAAGGGTAACAGAAGTTGAAATGACGACAAAAAAGATCTCCTTGCTGCCATCTATGGCTGCCTGGCGCACAGGTATCCCTCGTTCTATCTTTCGAAAGATATTTTCGGTGACGACAATGCCATCATCGACCACCAATCCGGTCGCAAGAATGATGGCCAGAAGGGTGAGAATGTTGACAGAAAAGCCAGCCACATACATAATGAAAAAGGTCGCGATGAGAGAAATCGGGATGTCGATCAGCGGCCTGATGGCGATCATCCAGTTTCTGAAAAAGAAATAAATGACCAGGATCACCAGGATGATGGAAATGGCTAAGGTCTCCCCTACTTCTGTCAGGGAACGTCTGACATTCACTGTGTTGTCAATCAGGGTTGTGAAACTCAGATCGCCCTTTTGGGATTTCTTGATCTCATCCAGTCTTTTGTTGAATTCATCAGAAATATTGATGTAATTGGCACCCGGCTGGGGTATGATGGCGAGACCGACAGCGCTGACACCATTGAGTCGCCAGCTTTGCTCATACTGTTCCGGTCCAAGCTCTACCCTGGCGATGTCGCCCAGTCTAACAATGCCTTTTTCGTCAGAACGAATGATGATATCACGAAAATCCTTTTCTGTGGTCAGATTGCCCAGTGCTCTGATGGTGAGCTCTGTTTTGTCGCCATAGATCTTACCGGAAGGGATCTCTACGTTTTCTTTGTTGAGCACGCCGGAAACGTCGTTAAAGGCGATGCCATAGGCATTCATCTTGTCGGGATCGACCCATAGCCGCATACAGGGCCGTTTCTGGCCGATGATATTCACTGCACTCACCTCGGGAATGGTCTGAAGTTTGTTCAGCAGCACATTCTCGGCATAGTCACTGAGTTCGAGCAGGCCTTTGCTTGGGCTTTGCACTGCAACCATAATGATAAAATCGCTGTTGGCATCTGATTTAGTGACGACAGGGGGTGCATCAATATCCTGCGGGAGGTTACGTACAGCCTGGCTGACTTTGTCGCGGACGTCATTGGCAGCAGCTTCGAGGTTGGCACTGACATTGAACTCGACATTGATGCTGCTGCGGCCCACGGAGCTGGTAGAAGTGATGGTACGAATGCCGGGGATGCCGTTGATGGATTTCTCAAGAGGTTCTGTGATCTGGCTTTCGATGATGTCGGCATTGGCGCCTGCATACATCGTATTGACAGTGATCATGGGCGGGTCGATGGCAGGATATTCCCTGACGCCCAGGTATGTATATCCGATTATCCCGAAAAGGATAAGAAAGATATTCATTACTGTGGCCAGAATGGGTCTCCTGATCGAAAGTTCGGAAATGTTCATCAGATAATAGTATTGATTTCCATCAGGATTTGATCACTTCAGCAAGCTTTTTAATGCTTCTGATTTTGATTTTCGAATTGGGGCGAACGAAGAGTACGCCATTCACTACGATTGTGTCGCCGGGGAAAACACCGGATGTCAGCTGTACAGCACTGGCCGTCCGTATGCCGGTTTCGACCGACTGAAACGATGCTTTTCCACTCCTCACGACAACGACCTGGTTTGCCAGTGCATCCGGGATGAGTACCTGGGTAGGCACCACGATGCCGTTTTCTCTGTTGTCGAGCAATACCTTCACAAAAGCACCCGGGTTGAGATCCGAATTCTCCAGCCTTGCCCTCACCTTGATGTTCCTGGTAGCAATGTTGATCTGAGGTTCCACTGCGCTGATGGTGGCATTCTGCAAAGTGATGACAGAGGTAGTTTTGATATTCACCACTTTACCAACAGTGACGAGTTCTTTGTAGGCTTCAGGAACAGTAAAATCGATTTTAATTTTGTCAGTTTGTTGCAAAGTACCAATGATCGTGGCCGGTGTCACATAAGCCCCCTGGCTCACCAGCCGCAATCCGAGCTTCCCTGAGAATGGGGCTTTGATGATGGTTTTGTCGATTTGGGCTCTCACCAGGTTCATGTTGGCTTTGAGGAGGTTGACCTGGCTCAGTGCTTCGTCATAGGTAGCAGGGTCGATGGCTTTCGATTTCAGCAAAGGTTCTAAACGACCTTCATTTTTCTCTGCCAGGTCGAGTTTTACCTGTATTTCGGCCAATTGCGCCTGCAAATCAGCATCATTGATCTTGGCAAGCAAAGTCCCGGTAGTCACATTGGCTCCATCAGGTATGTTGAGAAAAGTCAGGCGACCACTAATTTCCGGTCGGAGTTCTATCATCTCTTCAGAAAGCACAGTGCCATTTACTTCGACAGTGGATGGAAAATCTAAATTCTCCGCAATGATGACATCGACAGTGACAGGTGGAATTTCTTTTTTGGCAGTTTTGTCCCCGGCCCCCTTGCTGCATGAAAACAGCGATGCCAAGAGAAGCAATCCGGCTAATTTGGTGTAATTCATAGGTTAAAGTCGCGGTGGTAGAAATGTTTTGTGTTAGTCAAAATCTTCTACAAAGGTAAGTTAAATGCAGGAATAGACAGATTGCAAAATATGAAGTTCATTCTACTATAAACAACGGTCGAGATCCGCGATCAGGATTGCAGGATCTTCCAGGCCAATCGACAACCGGATGAGGTTAAATGGAATCTCAGATTCAGTATCCGGGTCGAGGAAAGTGCATGCCGGAATCATGAGTGATTCATATCCACCCCATGAAACAGCCATACTGAAGTATTTGAGCGCATTACAAAAGCGTTCTATGGCTTCAACTTCCTTTGTTTTAAGCAGGAATGAAATAAGACCGGAGCCCTGTGCCATTTGTTTTTTCGCCAGAGCATGCTGGGGATGGGAAGGATGCATTGGATAAATCACTTCTTCGACTTTGGGATGCATGACCAGAAAATCAGCCACTTTCACTGCAGAGGCGCTGATTCTCTCCATCCTGACTTCCAGTGTCCTTAGACTCCGCAACATAAGCCAGGCATTAAAAGGTGAGATGATGCCCCCCAGGGTCAGGAATTCATTGTGAAAGATTTTTTTGATGATGGCAGCACTGGAACACAAGACACCTGCTACATTGTCGCTATGGCCACTCAGGTATTTTGTAGCGCTGTGCACGACGATGTCGACGCCAAGGGCAATTGGATTCTGGAAAAGTGGTGTAGCATGGCTGTTGTCAGCGATGGTGATGATGCCCTTATTCCTGGCAAAAGCAGCAATTTCGGCAAGGTCCTGAAGGCCCATCGTCATTGTTCCCGGACTTTCCAGATAAATGAGGCTTGTATTGGCTTGTACTGCTTTGCGCACATTCTCAGTATTGCTGCCATCCACGAAGGTGTATGTCACCCCAAACCTTGGCAAAATACTTTTGGTCAGCATGGTATTCACCCAGGAATAGGCATTGTTTTGGCAAATGATATGATCCCCTGTTTTTACCCGCGATAAGATGGCCGT
>Ga0247840_10011549_pt1 | contig 10720 bp, 10 predicted proteins | sample LaCruzMarch2015__FD_192404 | JGI IMG/M metagenome (GOLD analysis project Ga0247840, IMG submission 192404) | Freshwater microbial communities from meromictic Lake La Cruz, Castile-La Mancha, Spain - LaCruzMarch2015_17m | ecosystem: Environmental > Aquatic > Freshwater > Lake | place: Spain...
AGAATGCAAAAATCCTCATCGCCAGTATTGCGAGCAAGTGCCGCAAAAACATACATGTCTTCGCAAATTAGACCACGATCAGCATCTCCAGTTGACAGACCAGCTCAGAAGTCCAAGTCACCAGTTGTCAGACCAGCTCAGAAGTCCAAGTCACCAGTTGTCAGACCGTTCCAGAAGTCCAAGTCACCAGTTGTCAGACCGTTCCAGAAGTCCAAGTCACCAGTTGTCAGACCGTTCCAGAAGTCCAAGTCACCAGTTGACAGACCGTTCCAGAAGTCCAAGTCACCAGTTGTCAGACCGTTCCAGAAGTCCAAGTCACCAGTTGTCAGACCATTCCAGAAGTCCAAGAAGTTGCCAAGCCCCTCCAAGCAGATGCAGAAGCCAAGGACACCATACATACCAACGCCCATGCGGTCTTTGTCAAATGCAGAACGTGCGGTTGTATATGGCAGGGGCATTCGTCAAGACAAGATTATCGCAAATATTCAGCAACGTAAAATGGAATGCAGACGCAGAGGTCTTGATTACAATCCTATAACAAAACAATGCACAATGCAACAACAAAAAACAGCGCAAGGTCGGTGCAGAATAGATTGCGCGGCAATTGGAAAACGTTGTGGGTCTAGAGGAAAATGCGTGAAACTGTGAGAAAAAAATGATATATTTAAAATAAATACACAATGATGTATAATGACAAAATTACCATTGGTAAGTCGAAACTTGGTGGATTGGGCATATTTGCTAGAAAAAAGTTTATGCCTGGAGAGTTCATAGACGCCTCGCCGTGCCTTGTTAAACCAAATGATGACTGGGGTAAAGCCACAGAAGATTACCTGTTTAGCAGAGGACGTGCATCTGCGTTGCCCCTTGCAGGCGGTGCTTTGTTTAATCATTCGGACACTCCTAACGCACGGCATGAACTGACTAGTGGTTTAAAGATGATCAGGATAATTGCTGCAAACCCTATCAACAAGGGCGATGAGATAACAATATCCTATGGTCTCGGCTACTTCACAACGAGAGGAATGAAGATGAAATGATGTCATTTGACCCAGGATGTTAAATGGTATATCAAAGGCTCTGGCAGCATTTTTTTCTTAAAACTCTCACAAAAACTCTCACAATGGCTGACGCCGGTACGCTACCCCCTTGTGTTATGAAACCACTTATAAAGCCTCGTCAGAAAGTTATGATGGGATTCCACTTTGTCATGAACTTAGTATTCTATGGGTATTTTGTGTATTTCTTTGTCAATGCTTTCATGCAGGCAGAAGCCTCCCAGATGGTGTGGATGTCTCTGTTTTCAGTTGTTCTGTTTTCTGATATTGTGTTCCACTTGTGGTCTATCACCATAAACCACAAGATGTCTGTTGTTGATACGTCTGTTGCTGTAACTGGTCTACGTGTAGCGATGATTGTTACCAAGGCTCCGTCTGAGCCCTGGTCTGTGGTGAAAAAAACTCTTGAAGCGATGCTCAACCAGAACATCGACAGTGCTTATGACGTGTGGCTGGCAGATGAGAAGCCTCATGAAGACACTATACTGTGGTGCGCCGAACAGGGAGTGTTCATCAGTTCTCGCGAAGGTGTTGATGGCTACCATAATATTGACTGGCCTCTTCGCAGAAAGTGCAAGGAAGGTAATCTGATGTATTTTTACGACAAAGTTGGATATGATAAGTATGATGTTGTTTTTCAATTTGACAGCGACCACGCTCCCACTAACGATTACTTGAAGAACTCCCTGCCTGCCTTCATGGACCCTGAGGTAAGTTACATTGCTATGCCAAACATAAACAAGAAGGGAAGTTGGATTAGCAATGCCCGCCAAACTCATGAAGCTTGGTACTACGGACCTTCTCAGCTGAGTTATTCTTACGATAGCATGCCAATGTGCACCGGAAGTCATTACGCGGTCCGGACATCCGCATTGAAGGATGTTGGTGGTATCGGCCCTGAGCTTGACGAGGATATGACAACAACTATGATTATGGTAAGTAATGGTAAGCGCGGTGTGTACGCAGGAAATGCAATTGCTTTTGGTGAAGGTCCCCTCAGCCTGGAAGATGCCGCAAAACAAGAGTTCCAATGGGGCAAGTCGGCAGTAATTTGCTTCTTTCGCTGGAGGAGTGTCATATTCCCCAAGAATAACAAGATGCGTCCTTCTGAGCTGTTTCGTTTTTATATGATTCAGATCTGGTATTTCTTTCAGCTCTTCTTCTCCTTGTATGCGTGGTTTGTCATCGGGCCCACTGTATTTACCAACAAGTGGTGCAGCAATGAGACATGCATTCTGACTTTCGGTAGTCTCATCGTATACTCTGCGCCTGTCATGATATCCCAGATAGCATACAACATCTTTATGCGCAGAAATGACCTCCTTCGTCCCCGTGACACTCCTTTTGTCTCCATTGACCTTTTTGTGTACCGCGTGTTGCGTCCCATATGGAATGGGATTGGCATTGTTTCTGGCATTATTGAAATGGTATTCAACGTTGTTCCTTCATTCTCTGTTACCCGGAAGGGAGAGAGTTCCACGGAACCACTTGGTGTATTCAAACTGTGGTATTTCCAGGTATTTGCATTGTATTATGCTACCTTCATCTCCTTGAAAACATTCTTGCACACCGATGACATTCCTGTCATGCTATTGGTGATGTACCTGTCTGCTGTGCTCCTGTACGCTTACATTGTCTTCAGGCATTTCCTCGACCAGAAATTCAAAGCGCTCACGTGGACGAACCCTATTTCTCACACAGTGCTTATATCTTCCTTTATCGGCGTCTTTGTCGCACTTTGTGTGTTGTTTAGCGATCGCATCTTTACAGAGGGAAATGCGCGAGTTTTTGTTCCTTATTTTGAACACATGTATCAGATGTGGGTTGTAGTGGGTCTTAATTGTGCAGCACTTGCATGGGGAATCATTGTTGCTTTGATGTGATCCGGCGCATATCGACAAAAATAAACTGTTCACACGCGATATCTTTTTCACGGATTAGATACTATGTAGTATAATGACATCTACAATATCCTTCTCGATGACAATGTTATTCCTTATTATGTATGTTTGGAATGCACTCATTTGGTTTTGAAGACGCGCCTTTGCTTTCTTAGTCAGATACCCAACACATTTTTCCCTATGCTCTGGAAGGACTTCATGTAAATACTTTTCAAAAAATGGAAGAGGTCTTGGAATGAACTTCCACAGGCTGTTCCTAGGTGCCAACTTGAGAGATAGTATGAAGGACACCAAGACGCACACGTTGAGAGAGCCTGCCAGATCCCACATTTCAAATATGTTATCGTATGCTTTGGATTTTTCATACATGGTAGCTGGGCATATTGCCAACATTGCTATTGTCAGATCTACATCGTGGTAAAACGAAGCAATGTGAACTGGGAGCATCCCCTGGTGGTTCTTGATGAGCAACGCCTCTGGGCAAAGCAGCAAACATACATCCGAAAATAACACAGAAGTTTTGGGAGCGTACAACATTGCAAAATTATGAATGGGGGTGTTCCCAGATGAATTTTGCTTCAAAATAACTCCCGGGTTCTTCTTATTCATATATGATATAACGCCGCTGTTTTCAGGTATAGTTTCTTTACTATACATCGCATATTTGTCATCGCTCGTGTATTCTCCAAATAGATGTAGTGGATAATTTCCGAAAACATCTTGAACATCTTGTTCGCTGGTGTACAACATCTTTACTATTTCCAAGGAGCAGCCATGTTGGCACGCGATATGGAGAGGAAATTGCCCACTGCTGTTTGCAACATTCAGTGCTTCTGGAAATTTCTTGTACACATGACTGATTATATCATAGTCCTTGGTACATGAAATTGCATAATGTAGCGGCAAATTCCCGGACGAATTTGTAATAGAATACGCTTCATATTTATCGAAAAGTTGTATCATGTCAATGCTCGAACTTGATATCGCATACATTAATGGTGTGTTTTCATATGGAAAATCTGAGCCATAAATAAGGTCCGGAAATAACTCGAGGAGAATCTTCGACATTTCCTTCTTCCCCCTGGCGATTGTTTCGTGAAGTAAGTTGAAACCATGTGTTGCAGGAGGGTGTTGATTAATCAAATTTGTAAATAACTCAATGTTGTTGGTCTTTATGGTATCAATGATCTTTATGGCATCAACCAACATTTTCACTCTCCATATTTGAAATAAAATAAAATTGATAATTTACCGAAGTTATTGTCACTCGATCTTCTGCCACGTGCGGCCGTACATTATATTGCAGTTGTATTTGTCGAAGAGTGCTTGACTAATACCACTTGGAGATGCTTTGGGATAACCATTGGATTTAAGATACTCAACGGCGTCCGCCAGGCTGGTATAATCATCTTTTTCTAGTACATTGTCGATGTATGACGCGCACTTGATCCGCGCGGTCTTTGTGCCATCGCGTTTGCCATTGATGTGTGAGTCCTTTGCGTTGTCAGAAGCGGTGCCGAGTCTGAGCTTGTGAGGTCGGAAGTCTTCCCTGTCGTCATCTTCGTGGAGGACCAACATATCTCCTCGCACGACTTTTGGATTGAACGCTTCAAAAGCCAGGATGTGACACGGACACGCCTTCCCATTGATGGTGACAAAAGGATACCCATCAAGACGTCCCAGGCGTTCGCCCCACAGGACATTGCTTGCATGTTTTGTAATATACTTCATGCGATTCATGTTCGAGATCTTCCAGCAATCTTGATCGTTCTCGGAACCCTTGATATCCTCCCATCTCTCGCCATCAATATCAGGGTATTCCTTGTAAGCAAACCCACGAGTCTTTCTTTGAGCGTATCCTTTTATCATGCTATTGGTAAACTCGCGTTCTTCTGGCGTTTTCATGGCGTTCATATGTTCAACCCACTCATTCACGGTCTTCTCAATGCCATCCTTGACGACGATGAATGCCGATTTGAGAGTCTCTGGGCGGATCTGATTACCACGTTGTCCCTTTTTGCAATTCCATCGGATGTTCGACAGCGCATCATTCTTCTTTTGCTCGCTGATGATGTGATCGACGGTATGCTTGGATGTCGGCGGCTTCCCCAAGAACGTTGATGCGACAGCGCGAGCTACTCGTATCTTGCGTTTTTCCCCGTTGTCGATCAAAACACACACATTGTACATTTCATTGCCATAGCTTGGTGTCCGTCCTGACTTTTTGTTCTTGATGATACTGTCAAGCGCGTTTATCGTGTACTTTTCGAAGACAATGTGCGAACCGTCTTCGAAATAGTATTCTAGCGTCTTAATATAATCTGACATCCTGATATTACAAGATACAAGTTCTTTATAATTGCGTTTTTGTCGATATAAGTCAAACAACATTGTATTCAGATCATGATTTGTTCACAGGGTCGTCATATGGGATGACATCTGGCAGCAATCTCTTTGAAAAGCCTGCACCAAGGTCATCGCGGAAACCAAAGTAGGTATCCAGATCCGATCTCTTGTCTCCAAAATAGTAACCATACCCGCGAATGGATTGTTCCATCCCCTGATCATCTGGCTGGAAGTTGGTAGTAAAATTTTCCTTGTGCTTCATAAAGAACCAAGTCATAAATACGGCAAGAACTGCCACAAATGTTACATAGAGGGGTTTCATTTTAAAGTATCGAAATATTTTATTTAAGACGCCCAAATAGTGAAGCATATTTGGCATGCGATTTCATCATTTTAGATATGAGATATGGTCGGGGAGATGGAAAAATAACTCCCTGCTGCTTGCTCACAAGCATTTGAAGTGCAGATACTCGCTTTCTCCGCTCTTCCTCCAAGAGTTTGACAGGAGTCTCTATGCCCTCTAGTTCCTCAACATATTTGCGGAACCAGTGCGCAAACTTCACATTTTGTTCGTATGTGTATTCCCAACCATCGGGTTCGTCAATGTCAGCTGCGTCTCCAATGTCTTCAACGAGCTTGTAAACATTGCTGGGCAAAGCGTCATCCTGCTCTACCAGAGCAATCTGATCTAGTTTTATCTCCTTGGTGAAAGACGTTGCCAAAACATGCACTGCAAGCAAGCTTGTCATGTCAGTTGTCCTATATTCAGCAGGGCACTTGCACACCCCTTTGACTATGATGCCAACTCCAAAAACTTGATTTTGGCAACACAGTAGGATAAGATTTCCTGTGAGGTCATCTGCAACCTCTCTTGGTGGGTCCACGGGAAGGAATATCATAGAGTTGTCAATAGATGAGCGAAGGATCTGTGCTTTCAGCTTGGTCATTGCCGGAGTCCATCGACTCATCGAGTTCCTATCAAACTTATTTGATGCCATATAACATGAGAGCATCACTGTATCAAAAGTCTCTGCATCAAGCCGGTAAGCATACAAATTTGCAGATGGCAGTAGCATTGTGTCCTGTGGGTTTCTTTTGACATGTTGTTTGTATTACAGAAATGTCGATATATATGTATATCGACGTTTGACAATTGAGTTTAAGTTTGTTGATATAGCTGAAGACGCTTGTAGAGACCCTCGCCGCCGTCGGTAACTTTGCAACCAGGGAAATCAAACTCCACAGACTTGCCGTGGATGATGTTCTCCATGGGAGTCCCCGCCAAGAGGAGTTCTGCCAGGAGAAAACGCCGCATATCCATACCAGACGGGTTGTCGTCACGGTCCTTGGACCGCCTGCCCGTGGACATGGGGGTGTTGATGAGGAACTCCTCCAACTTTCCACGAGACCTGAACCACTCCAGAGTTTCCATCGCATACTTGATGCTCCAGGGGAACAAGCGCCTGCTCATGTCCTTGCCTGTCTGCTTGGTATCTGTAAATCCAAACCGAGACACGCCACACCCAAGGAGATCCTTGTGCTCATCCATGAACTCGTTCCACTTGAACGTGTCATTAAAAAGGTTCTTACCACTGGTCTCCACATACTTGTACTTGTCGCCACTCTTGGTCGTGGGATAGGGTCCCAGGGATGCATACGAAATCGGCATGTACACATGCGTGATCAAAACCCAGCACATTGTCTCCTCAAACTCAATCCTACGACCCAGAGACACACGCCTGGCATCATCAACGGGAAAGTTAAGCCCCTTGTTAGAAACAACCACACCTTGGCAGACAATCTCTCCGGAATCACCCGGACCGTCACCGCTTGTAGCAATGACCACGGGCTCAAAGCCAAACTTGTGGCCCTCCTCCAGCTTGGAATGGTTTGCCAGCATCTGAGATTTGGGACCAAACCCTGTAGTAGGCGCCGCCCTTGTCTGGCCAAAAATAGGAATGACGTGGCCCACCAATTGTGTGATCATAGAGTTGCGCAGGAAGATGTCGGCGCTGTCATCAATCTTGGTGCCAAAAGCTTCAAAGTAACCAAAAGAAACAGATGCCGCGAGGGTTGTCCTGGACAACACGATGGTGCTGAGGCCCCTGAAGTCCTGCATCAGCTCGCGCGAAATCATGCTCATGTTGAGCACCTCATCGCCCTCAATGGAGATAATAGTGGGAAGAGTCATCTTGTCCACAAACATGTCCGCAGAAAACCGCTTGCGGTCGCTCTGAGAGAGACAGAGCCTTGTAGGAGCCTTTTGGTTGACATTCCGCCGATCGGTCTTAACAACTTCACCATCGACCATGGCCTCAAACTTCTTCTCAAAGAGAAACTTCATGGGGTCAGAAGGGTCGTGGATGCGTGTGATAGGAAGCTGCCCTGGAAAATGAGTGACCATGTCAAGATCATTTCCAAAGGACAGGTCAAGCTCATTTTCGAGAGATAGGAGATCGGTAGCCATGTCGAGGCCGAGGTCGAGGGTGGAGAAATCCATAGTTGTCAATATGAGAGGAGGTGATGGAAATGACACAAATGTCTTCTTTTATGCTCGTATCTCCCTCCGGGGTCAAATGACGATTGGTAGAATCTTATCCTCCGGGATATTCATCGGCGTGATATGTGAAGTTGCCCATTTTGTAACTTGTTGATGAGGGAACGTATAACGGCAGAATCACCGTCTGCCCCCTTTCCAGCAAAATATAAACGCAGACGTTTGTTGGCAGGTTGGGGAATACGCAGTGTCCACGACTTTTTGGCATAGGGGTTGAACAGAATAACTGATGACAAATCTGGCGACACTGATTTCACCCACCCACCAAGACGGTACTGGGTGGAAAGTATCCTTCCATTGGCGTCCACGGTATCGATTGCGTACCTCAAACGTTTACCAGTTGTGCCAGGGAGATCTTTGGGAAGTATGCTTACAAAACCACCAAGATACTGGCGAAAAGTTGTTTCTGTGAGCTGATTCTGGACACCGGGGGGCGCCTGGGGAGTTTGTTGTATTTGTTGTGCAACTGGAAAATACACTGGTCTCTGAATCACTTGGTTTGTCTTCTTAGTTTTTTTTGGTTTCGATGTAAATTTTACGGAAGCAGTGCTCTGCTTGGACCTATTCTTTGTAATAGCTAACATTTATGATTAGCAAACATAATTAAAGTACATAGACTTTGTCGATATAAAAATATATCGACAAAAATGAGAAACTGAAACCTAAGAAATATTTACATGTAGTTGGCGTTGAGAACCACGTCGGCGTTGCGGCGCAGTGTTACCACTCTCTTGGGCCAATCGCATCCAGAAATGTCTGTGTTCCACAGGGTCCCCCCTGGGCACGGCATCTTTGTTGGCTGCGTCCTCCCTTCTTCGCAAATGTAATAAAAGGGTTCTTGATCATTTCCAAATGGAAGCCTGCCGGGATAACATTCTTTGGGAGACGGTGAAGGGGATGGTTTTGGAGACGGCTTTGGTTTTGGAGACGGCTTTGGTTTTGGAGACGGCTTTGGTTTTGGAGACGGCTTTGGTTTTGGAGACGGCTTTGGTTTTGGAGACGGCTTTGGTTTTGGAGACGGCTTTGGAGATGGTGAGGGAGTTGGCGTTGGAGATGGTGAAGGAGTTGGCATGTTTTTGTTTATTATGCTCACATCGGCGCAGTTCCAAAACTCCTCTGGGACTGCCCCTGCATCTCCGCACGCACGTAGATTTCCTTTGTCACCTGGGGGGAGACAAGAATTGCCTGTTACCCACCACCACCACAGTACGCATTCGGGGCATTCATAGTTTTGGGGGAGCTGGAATTGCATCTCATAGGTACCGATGGGGCGGTCTTCAAGATCCCAATATCTCTTAACAGTATCAACGCTTGTGAGCCAGTGTTTAGCAAAGCATTCAGGAGTTGGCTTGGTGTTTGCAGGGCACAGGCCAAAGTAAATGTGACCTCTGTGAACAGCTGTGAAAGTGACCTTTAATTTTACGATTTGACCAGTCCTCCATGTAGCTTGAATGGGCCCTGGTTTTTCGTATTGATCTCTGCCGCATATGGGATGATTGCCACCCCCTCCGAAAACCCAATACCCATCGGGCCATACAGAGGCGGGACCACCACCAGCAAGAGACTGGGGGTCCCATTCTTGACCTGCGTGGTGTGCTAGTAAATTTCTTGAAGCGGGTTCCGCTAGATAACCATGTGCTTTAACAATGGGAAGCGGGGCAACAAATGCTAGTATGACTGTACACGCTTTCCATAAAAAGCCTGACAACCCCATTCTATATATAGAGACCATTTTATAATACATGGAATTTGACGACGTTTGTATATTGTCAACCTAAAACATTTATACATGTATTTTTATGTTTATGTCAGAAAATGAGCTTCAATCTGAACTTCATCAACACAAGCATTTCTAGGTCCTCTCTCCAACGGTCGAGACTTCCTTCCCAGAGCAGACATTATGAGCATCTAGTCAACAACTTGGGCAACCGTCCGCATACCAAATTGCTGCATTTTGGAACAGACATCAGTTACGTGCTATTTGAAAACCCCCACATCAAGGAGGTCACTTGGATCGACCAAGAAACTAGCAGAAGCCACATGGATAGCATGCTCCTGAAACCAGAGTACAACCTGATAATCAACAACCAGCACCTATTTTCTGCAAACACCGTGAAGATTCTGACTGAAAAAATTGCCAAGCACACGATTATGTGTGTTCTGAAAACGCGGCATTATGACAATCAGAGGGTCATTGAGCGGGCACTTTCCAGGGCTGAAAATATTAGCATTTCTTCGCGTCTAGAGATCTATGACAAGGACAACTCCAAAGGGTGGAAGGATGGAGTGATACTTTATGATATTGTGAAGAAAGACTAGTATATCGACGTTTTCTGATTAAATACAGATGTAAAACCAGTATCACAAATGGATAGTCTAACCACACAGTTTAGCAAAATGAACCTTGGCTTCAAAGTGTCGTGCCAGGACACAGATGCAGTCAAGAAAATTTTTGCTCTTCTTGACGAGCTGAATGATGATGTGAACTTGATGTTCACCGAGCACGGGCTGAAGGTCCAAACTATGGACACCTCTCACGTGGCTCTTTCCACTGTGAAAATATCAAAGGGTTTCTTCACAGAGTATGTAGTTCCTCAATTCACCACAATTGGAATCAAGATTTCTACTATGATCCGGGTTCTGGGGTGTATCGATGGTGGGTTTTCTTTTGAGTATTCCGAAGACACCCCTGATAATCTCATCGTGCGTTCTGATACCCAGAACTTCATGCTGAACACCATAGACCTGGATAGCGAGGAGATGGAGGCCCCCGATGCTGAATATGATGTAGAGATTGATGCCGATTCCTCTGTCATCCAAAAGTATTTCAAGAACCTTGCTCTGTTTGGAGACTCTGT
>Ga0247840_10011553_pt1 | contig 10719 bp, 9 predicted proteins | sample LaCruzMarch2015__FD_192404 | JGI IMG/M metagenome (GOLD analysis project Ga0247840, IMG submission 192404) | Freshwater microbial communities from meromictic Lake La Cruz, Castile-La Mancha, Spain - LaCruzMarch2015_17m | ecosystem: Environmental > Aquatic > Freshwater > Lake | place: Spain...
TTTGCCAGGGGCCTATGGTTAAAACGCCAAAACCAACCGGTGTTACCTTGAGCTCGGTTTGTCCCAATGTGATGCGGTTCATAAAAATCTCCTCTTCCTATAGTCTTGAACTATTTTACCATATCAATTGCTGGATAGCCAGTTCCTGTAGACCGCTTTAATCGCAGTCATGTTGACATTGAGTGCATTATCTTATATAATCACCCTAGTTTAATATAAGACTATGATAAAGAAGAGTACAAAATCTGCTGATCTTTAGAGAGAAAAGTGCTGGTGAAAGCTTTTTGTTCAGTATTTTGGAAGCCACTTTTAAGTTTTTCGAGAGAACTTTAAGTAACTCGAAACGGAAACTGCACCGTTAAAGCATTGAGAGACCGTTAGGTAAATAGGGTGGTACCGCGAGATGACCTCGTCCCTATACTGAGAACGGGTTTTTTATTTTTTGATAATTGGATTTTGGAGGAATATTATGGAAAAAATAGGTTTGAATGAACTCAGACGCATGTTTCAGGATTTCTATCAGGAGCGCGATCATTTTGCCAGAAAAAGCTTTTCACTGGTTCCGGAAAAGGACAAGAGTCTATTGTTGATCAATTCGGGCATGGCACCGCTGAAGTCCTATTTTGCAGGCACAGAAACGCCACCGAGCAAGAGAATGACCACATGTCAGAAATGTATTAGAACCGGTGATATAGAAAATGTTGGCTATACGGCCAGACATGCCACGTTTTTTGAAATGCTCGGCAGTTTTTCCTTTGGAGATTATTTTAAAAAGGAATCCATTGCCTGGGGATGGGAATTTATTATTGATGTGCTAAAAATGCCCAAGGATAAAATCTGGGCTTCGATATATGAAAAAGATGATGAAGCCTTTGACTTATGGAAGAATATGATTGGTATGCCTGAGGATCGCATTGTCCGTTTGGGCAAGGATGATAACTTTTGGGAGATCGGTGTGGGACCATGTGGCCCATGCTCAGAGCTTTATTTTGACCGCGGTGAAAAATATGGCTGTGATAATCCGGAATGCAAGCCGGGTTGTGAATGTGATCGGTATGTAGAATTCTGGAACCATGTATTCACCCAATATAATCGGGATGAGGCCGGCAACTATACACCTCTGCCTAATCCCAATATTGATACGGGTATGGGCCTTGAAAGGCTTGCCTGCATCATGCAGGGAGTCGATTCCATTTTCGAAATCGATACGATTAAATATATACTCGATAGCGTTGTGGCTCTTACCTCAATACAATATCAATCCGGAACCAGCCAAACGGATGTTTCCATTCGCATTATAACAGATCATATTCGCTCAGTTACCTTCCTGATTGGAGATGGAGTGCTGCCAAGCAATGAGGGAAGAGGGTATGTGTTAAGACGATTGCTCAGAAGAGCAGCTAGACATGGCCGACTAATCGGAATAGAAGGTGCGTTTTTAGCCGGGCTTTCGGCTCGAGTTATAGAAATTTCTAAATCGGCCTATCCCGAGCTGGAAGAAAAAGCGGATTACATCAAGAGAATTCTGATCATTGAGGAAGAAAAGTTCAGCGAAACGATCGACCAGGGTATGCATATTCTCGATGACTTTATGAGCAAACTTAAAAGCCTGAACGAAAAAAAACTGTCCGGCGAAAAGGCTTTTAAATTATATGACACCTTTGGTTTTCCTGTTGAATTAACTATGGAAATACTGGAGGAAAATGGCTATAGCCTTGATATGGATGGGTTTAAAATCCATATGACTCATCAGAAGGAAATGGCCAGGGCAGCGAGGAAACAAAATAATGATGCCGGCTGGGACGAGCAGGCCATGGATTATAGCAGGTTCTCGAGCACTGTTTTTGTCGGGTATAACGCGTATGAAGCAGAAGCTACCGTACTAGGTATCATAAGAGATGGGGCAGAAACAGTTTCAGCGCATAAAGGGGATAAGGTCAAGCTGATCCTTGATAAAACCCCATTTTATGCCGAGAGCGGCGGTCAGGAAGGGGACAAGGGGATCATATCGGCGGCTAACAGTCAGATTCAAATAGTAAACTGCGAAAAAGCGCAGGATATTTTTCTCCATGAAGCAATTTTATCTGCGGAGCTTGCTGTTGGAGCCAAGGTGACAGCGGTCATCGATCGCATAAACAGGAATTCAACCGCAAGAAACCATACCTCAACCCACTTGTTGCACAGAGCATTAAGAGACAGCATTGGCCAGCATATCGAGCAGGCGGGATCTCAGGTTAGTGCTGAAAGATTGAGATTTGATTTTACGCATTTTGAACCAATCTCAAAAGAAAACCTCAATTTAATTGAACAGGCAGTAAACCAGAAGATCAATGAATTCCTCTCTGTTGCCACGAATGAGCTCACCATCGAAGAAGCATTAAAAAGCGGTGCCATTGCACTTTTTGAAAAAAAATACAAGGATCATGTGCGCGTCGTATCCGTTGAAAATTATAGCGTAGAGCTATGCGGAGGAACACACGTGGCCAATACCGGTCAAATTGGGGCTTTTAAAATACTAGGTGAATCCGGAATAGCCGCTGGCGTGAGAAGAATTGAAGCCATTACTGGATTTGAGGTTTATCATTCATTGAATAAATCACAGGATTTAATCGATAGAACCGCAGATCTGCTCAAAGTTAAGCCAGCCAATCTGTTGGCCAAGGCTACTGCCATATCGGAGGAACTCAAGGCGATAAAAAAAGAACTTGACGAGGCAAGAAAAACATCAGTTGGAGAATTAAGCCAGGATTTAATTAAAAAAGCAGAGATCGTCAAGGGAATTCACCTTATCACAGGTCAGTTCGATAATATGGAGGTATCCGAATTAAGAACTCTCGCAGATGATGTGCGCAGCGTACAAAAGAAAGCCATTCTTGTATTTGCTGCCAACAACGAGGACAATGTCACATTTATGGTGGTTGTCACTGATGACCTATTGGAGCAGGGGTATCATGCCGGAAATATGATCAAGCAAATTGCAGCAGTTGCAGGTGGTGGCGGCGGCGGTAAGGCCGATATGGCGCAGGCTGGTGCGAAGGATAAGACAAAAATCCTGGAAGCATTTCAAGTCGCCAAAGCTTTGATTTAGCAGTATCGATAGATTTTTCTTGTTAACAGCCGATATGTTTTGTATAATGAAATGAGAAGCGAAAGGGAGTGAGCCAGATGGATAGAAATACTATTTTGTTCAACAATCCGGAAAAGGATCAGAATCAAACAACGTCAGAAATCCTTAAAATTGTCTATTCTGCCCTTGAAGAGAAAGGATATAACTCTATAGATCAAATGGTAGGGTATATCCTGTCTGGGGATCCATCCTATATCACAAGCTACGGTAATGCACGCAATCTGATCAGACATGTTGAACGCGATGACCTGGTAGAGGAATTGCTGCGCTACTTTTTAGATAAAAAAGAATAAAAAGCAGTTATTGATGGAAATAATATTATGTAAACTTTAGTTATACCTAGTATTATTCATATACAGGAGACTTGAATTGAGAATCATTGCCTTGGATGTTGGGGATAAAACCGTAGGGATCGCTTTAAGCGATGAGTTGCTGATGACAGCACAGGGTTTAAAGACTTTAGAACGGATCGGAATCAGAAAGGACACAAGCAGCATTCTGGAAATTGTCAACGATTATCAATGCAGTGTTATTGTGGTAGGTTTGCCGAAGAAGCTGGATGGTACCGATAGCCCCCAAACGGAAAAGGTATATGAATTTAAGACCATGCTTGAGAACAAGCTCAGGAGTACAGGCAAAAATGAGATCGAAGTTGTCTTTCAAGATGAAAGATTTACCACATTGATGGCGGAAAAGGTGCTTATTTCAGCTGATGTCAGTAGAAAAAAGCGGAAGGAAGTAATTGACAAACAGGCTGCAGTTCTTATTTTACAGGGTTATCTTGATAGATTGGCCTTTATAAAAAATAACCCGCCAAAAATCGGTTAACCTAAAATATAAGTGTTTGCTTTTCAATAAGATTACATTATTGATTGAGGTAAATTATGGAAAACTATTTTTTAAACAAACTGCAGGATAAGGGCTATAAGCTAACAAGCCAGCGGCAGGCTATATTGGACTTTCTGTTAAAGAGTCATTTTAAGCATTTGTCATGTGATGAGATCTATGAGCACATGCTGCCAACGAATCCGGAACTTGGCCAGGCGACCGTATATAGAACCTTGCAGATTTTCACCGATCTCGGCATAACAACAAAACATGATTTTGACGATGGCAAGAGCAGATATGAGCTATCATCTATAGAGAACGGCCATAATCATCATCATCTGATCTGTTTAAGCTGTGGTAAAATTGAAGAAGTTGACCTGGATATGATGGAAAATCTTGAAGAGACAGTATCAAATAAATTTCAATTTAAAATTATAGATCATAATGTAAAGATTTATGGTTATTGTAACGAATGCGGAGGGGAGCATAAAAAATAATATGCTCCCATTCTAAGCAGTGTTAACTATTCCTAAAATGTATATTTACGGCATAGATAATACTACCAACTGATCGCTTGATCCAAATCGTCCATCCAGGCCCTCGATCCGTGCTTTTATGCCCTAAAACAATAAAATAGTATTATTTAATTAATTCCATTCATCTTAAATCTTAGCCTAACCCATCAATTGCAATGCTTGTGGATGTGAGGCTCTATTTTGGCTTCTAAGCGATTTTATTTATAGTCATAAGGTGTTTGTACCTTCTGTCTTTTGATTCTACAGCTGTTTAGGGATCAGAATCATATCTCCGGGCTGAATCCCATCTGCCGTGATATTATTGATGAGACAAACCTTATAGATGATCTTTCTTGGATCAGTATTCATGGGACCATATGTTTTAGCCAGAGACCAAAGTGTATCACCGGACTCAATCAGAACTTCTGTATAAACCGGCTTGGTCATACTCTCAACATTGTTTAATCCAAGCAGCGTATTTATAGAAAAAATCGATGTCAACAGCATGATGACTAAAAATAGGGTAAACCTGAATTTACTTTTAATAAAATATTTCTTCTTCATAGTCATGACCTCGCTCTCCAAATAAAAACAAACACTTGTTCTGATATTAGAATAACAGAACAAGTGTTCTTTGTAAAGACTTTTTATTATTATTTTATTTTTTACCTGACAAGTCTCTCATATATGGCATTTGTATACATAACAAGCTTTTCCCTCTTCAGGATACCGATCAGGAACAATAGGACTGAAACGGCAATCAATAGGATCAGCTCAGTATAACTGCCATTATAAAGCATCCTGCTCATGGCAATGGTCACCATAAGCGCTGGAGACCTGCCTACTAAAGACAGTAATAAAAAAGGCTTGAGTTTTATTTCGGAGACGCCCGCGGCGTAGCTCAGGAGATCCTTGGGAATACCGGGAATCACGAAGAAAACTAGGAGAATGATATAGGCGCGTTTGCTGTTTAACAGATTGATATATTTTGTGATGCGTTCCTCTCCGAATAGGACGTGCATCGCCTCCTTACCCAGAAATCTTGCCATATAAAAGGTTATTATGGTCCCAAGAGCTATACCCAGCAAGGACAGCAAGGTGCCTATGGGAAAACCATAGACATAGCCTGCAGCAAATTGAAGGATTTGTCCAGGTATAACCGATATGACAACTTGTATGACTTGAAGCGCAATATAGATGAGCACGCTGGCAGCCTTGTATTGTTCAAGGTAGGCGTTCATGCTGTCAAGATCCTGAAAGATAATGACGAGATCTGGGAAGAATTTGTATACCGCGAAGGAAAGCCCGGAAAGAATGCCAACAAGCAAACATAGCTTTAGAATTGCCAAGTATTTTTTTAATTTATTCTTTTCCATGTTTTGCGCCCCATACCCTGTTTAATAAATCTAGGATCTAGAAATCAGCAGCAATACTATAGAGTCAGCAGTCCTTTATTGTATAATGCCTGAGCGGCTTTATAAACGCCGAGCTTTGCATGCTCATAGGTCAATCCGCCTTGAAAATAAGCGATATAAGGCGGTCTAATAGGCGCATCTGCGCTTAGCTCGATGGAAGATCCCTGTACAAAAGCACCTGCCGCCATAATAACCTGATCTTCATAACCAGGCATATCCCATGGCACGGGTTTCACATGCGCATCAATTGGTGCGGCTGCTTGTATTCCTTCGCAGAATGCGATCACAGCTTCAGGCGAACCGAGCTTGATTGCTTCGATGATATCACTGCGGTCATCCTCAGGTGTTGGGCAGACCTCATAGCCCAGATTCTGAAACACTTTAGCACAAAGAATTGCCCCTTTAACGGCGCCATTTACGGTTTTAGGCGCCATGAAAAGGCCTTGAAACAGATTTCTGGTAAGACCAAAGGTTAATCCGCACTCCGCTCCGATTCCCGGTGATGTCATTCTATAGGAAATAAGCGCAATCAAATCCTTTCTTCCTGCGATGTAGCCCCCTGTCAGGGCCAGACCTCCACCTGGATTCTTTATTAAGGATCCGGCAATCACATCGGCACCGACCTCGGTTGGTTCAATGATATCCAAAAATTCTCCATAACAATTGTCTACCATGCAGATGATATCCGATCTGATGGATTTGACGCAGTGGCACCACGCCTTGATTTCATTGATGGTAATCGCCTTGCGCCAGCCATATCCCATGGCCCGCTGGAGTGTCACAACACGGGTTTTATCTGTAATTGCACTTTTTAAAGCATCAAGATCAATGCCGCCATTCTCCAGAAGTTCAACCTGCTTGTAGATTATCCCAAAGTCCTTTAACGAGCCCATCCCCTCACCTCTTATACCGATCACCTGCTCCAGGGTATCGTAGGGGGCGCCGGTACAATAGATCAACTCATCCCCAGGTCTCAGCATGCCGAATAGGGTAAGAGTCAGTGCGTGGGTGCCGTTGACTATAGTAGGTCTTACTAGGGCTGACTCCGTCTTGAATACCAGGGCATAGACATCCTCAAGGGCTTTTCGGCCGGGATCATCGTAACCGTAGCCCGTATGCCAGGAGAAATGCATGTCGCTGATTTTACAACGTTGAAGTGCATCGATCACCTTATATTGATTATAGGCCATAATCTCATCCTGTGCCTTGAATATCGCTTCTACCTGTCTCTCTGCCAACTCCACACAGGCTAAGACCCTCGAATCGATTTGCATGGTATGGTTTAAAAACGCTTCTATATTAGTCTTCATTTCCGGACTCCTCCAGCCATTCGAATTTCTTGATTAATTCCTGTTTTGCATGCTTCTTGTGCGCTGCGTATAATTGTGTTGTAGTAACGTTTTCGTGATCCAGCAGGTTCTGCACATCAAAAATGGAATTGCCCTGTTCGATCAATGAAGTCGCTGCAGTTGCTCTCAGTTTATGAGGACTGTAGCCTGATTTTCTGGATGTGGCCATGCCGATGCTGGTATATTTTTTAACCAGCTCGCGCAGGGCTCTTTCTGTCATTCTGCTGCCTTGTAATGATAGAAAAAGGGCATCTTTGTATTCAGCCTCTATTCGGTCATCAGAAATCCTTTCATGATGGATATAGTCCTTTATAGAGCTTTCTACGGATTTATTCAGGGGCATGGACGTTTCCTTGCCGCGTTTGCGATATATTTTAAAGTCGCCCCGGTTGAAATTGAATGAAGAGAGATTTAAATGCTGCAATTCATAGAGCCTTAACCCATAAGTCACAAATAGCACCAGAATAGCCTTGTCGCGTTTTTTTGTTTTTTTCCAGAAATCCAATTCCTTTTTAGTCAGGCCTTCTCCATTTTGAACGGCGTCAAGCATACGCATGACCTCATCCTGTTCCAGGCATTTGATTTCCTTTTCCCCAGGCTTTGGCAGCCTGATTGGGTTAAGAGAGTCTGTAATATTGCTGCTTATAATGCCATCCCGATAAAGAAATTTAAACAAAACTGATAGGGAGGATTTTTTTCTGGCCAGCGATCTGTTGCCATTTTTATATACCGTATTTAGATTATTTTTCTTAATCTCATATCGCGCACAATAGTCACCGATGAAAATATTGATGTCCTTTGCTGTGATCTTATCAAACTCTTCCTTTGTGATCTCTTTAGGCAGAGCTGCTTTGGTCTTATCCGTTGCAGCAATAAGATAATGACAGAAAAACTGAATATCGCCAAGATAGGCAAGTCTGCTCATGGGCAATACGCTGGTTTTTAAATAGACAAAAAAGCTTTTCATGAAAAATGGCAGAACCGATTCAATGGCCTGAGACCTCTCGAAAATCTCGCTTTCTCTCTTTACAAGGTTGTCTGGCTTGTCCGATTTATTATGATATCTCGTTTCAATTTTATCCATTTCAAAACCTCATCCAGTGCCTCGGTGTTTGAGTTATATTCCGTAAGATTGAACCATCTTATGTCTGTGTAGCGTTTAAACCAGGTTAATTGGCGCTTAGCATATCGCCTTGAATTTTGCTTGACCAGACGCCGGGCCTCCTCGTAATCATATCTGCCTTTAAGATGCCCTATGATCTCCTTATAACCGATCCCCTTCATAGAGACACTGTCTTCAGTAAGCCCAAGCTTTAACAGGTTCTCCAATTCAGCAATCAAGCCATTTTCAAGCAATAAATCCACCCTTTCGTTGATTCTATTATACAACTCATCTCTAGCGCGCGTAAGCCCAATTAGGATAAAATCATAATCCTCCGTTTTAACAAAGGAATCTTCAAATTCTTTTATTGAGATCCCCGTAGAGGCATAAACCTCCAGTGCCCTGATGACCTTTCTAAGATTATGAGGATGAATTCTTTTTGCCGTTGCCGCATCAATGCTTTTAAGCTTGTCATGGACGAATTCAAAACCGAATTCAGCAGCCTCTTCTTCAAGTTTAAGCCTAAAGTCAGACTGATTAGGCATAACGGAAAAATCCATATTATAAATCAGTGAATTGACATAAAGACCGGTCCCGCCTGAAATAATAGGCGTTTTGTCTCTTGATACGATGTCTGAAATACAAAGCTTCGCCAGCTTTTGATATTCCGCCGCTGAAAAAGCATGTCTTGGATCGATCTCATCAATCAAATGGTGGCGGACACGGGATAATTGTTCGCCGTCCGGTTTGGCGCTGCCGATATCCATGAATTTATAGATTTGCATAGAATCGGCAGAAACAATTTCGCCATTCATCGCCTCTGCAATTTCAATGGCAAATTCGGTTTTCCCGACAGCCGTAGGTCCAACTATTATAATGGCTAGTGGCTTGATCATGCCGTCCCCTTCTACAGGATTAAATTCAGATTAATTAAACCCGTTTGAACATTTTTTCTATTTCATGCTTGCTCAGCTTCACATAAACCGGTCTCCCATGTGGACAGGATCCAGGTTTTTCGGTTTTTGAGAGATCCAGTAGAAGCTGACTAATCTCCTGACTTTTAAGCTTGTCATGCGCCTTAATCGCACTTTTGCAGGCATGAGAAATAATTTTTTCAATTTGCTTTATATCCTGATAATCCGTTGATTCGGAGGCATTATCCAGAAAATCCCCGATAAACGATTGGGCTTCGCTGAGATTCATAAACTGAGGTATGCCATCGACTCTAAAGATACCCGGACCAAAAGGCGTCAGATCATAACCCATGGAGTTCAAGGTGGGCAGCCAGCTATCGCAGGTTTCGCTGATCGCATAAGACGTGCTGATTGTAAAAGGCGTCATTATAGTCTGGATGCTGATAGGCTTATTTAAAAATGTCGCCATAAATGTCTCGTAAAATACTCTTTCATGTGCCGCATGCTGATCGATCAGATAGAAATACGCTTCATCTACGGCGGTGATATAAGTATCAAAGATAATCCCGGTGACCTCCAAGCTGAGCACGTCAAAGGCTTTTGCCCACTCATGCTCATGGGATTCCCGGATTGAACTGCCCTTGTCCCCTTCATTGAATCCATTGCCGGGATCGGTAGTTTTCACGCTATAATCGGTTGAAATGCCTGATTTTATGGATTCTTGGCCTGTGGAACCACCGTGATCAGCCATTTCCCGTCTTGCGGAGAGCAGTTGCTTCATCGTAATTTGATCCGTTGCAGCAGGATGCGCTGTATCCTGCTTATCGACAAAAGCCTGCTTCCCGATCATATCAGGAATTGCCCTTTTGCCTGCCAGACCCTCCAATATTGTCCTGGTAATGAAAGCTGAAACAGCCTTTTCATCATCAAAGCGCACTTCTTTTTTATTGGGATGAATATTGACATCCAATTGGTCTGATGGCAGTTTTAGAAACAGAAAGATTGCAGGGTGTCTGTCATTTGGTATCTTTTCACGGTAGGCTGCAGTGATAGCTTGATCAATGGTTTTGTTGCTGACTAAACGCCCATTCACAAAGATCACCTGATTTTTTCTGGATGCCTGAGTAAAGGCAGGCTGCGCAATATAGGCCGCTATTGAAAAAACGGCCTCTTCTTTATTGATATATAACAGTTTCCTGCTTAGATCCGTGCCGAAAACAGATAGAATATTCTCATATAAATCATCCCTGCCTGGTGTTGAAAATACAATGTGCCCATTGTTGATCAGTCTGATTTTCAAAGAGGAATAGGCCAAAGCCATTTTAGATACAAATTCTATAATCAAGGCGGTTTCTGCAGAGTCGCTTTTCATGAACTTTAATCTTGCCGGCGTATTATAGAATAAATCTGAAACGATGACGGTAGTGCCTGCAGGACAGCCGATTTCTGTTTTTTCCAGAATCTGTCCG
>Ga0247840_10011555_pt1 | contig 10717 bp, 6 predicted proteins | sample LaCruzMarch2015__FD_192404 | JGI IMG/M metagenome (GOLD analysis project Ga0247840, IMG submission 192404) | Freshwater microbial communities from meromictic Lake La Cruz, Castile-La Mancha, Spain - LaCruzMarch2015_17m | ecosystem: Environmental > Aquatic > Freshwater > Lake | place: Spain...
TGTTTTTACGATGATTGATCGCCTGAAAAAGCGGGCATTTTGACGCCCGCCCTCTTGCTCCCCGTCATTTGTCTGTAGCATCGGGCCTTGTGCCCGCCCGGTCTCGCGCCCATCTCAGCCAAAACGCCCGCAAGGGGCTACGCTACGCCTGCTGGCTGCAATTCGCATCTGCCAAAACGCCCGCAAGGGGCTACGCTACGCCTGCCGGCTGCAATTCGCATCTGCCAAAACGCCCGCAAGGGGCTACGCTACGCCTGCCGGCGTCAATTCAAGCACGATGCTGTGACCGCCCTCGCAGCAGCCCGGCAGCCAGCCCTCGATCTGCTCCTTCAGCCAGCGGATGCCCTGGGGGTCGAGGCAATAGCAGGTGGCCGGCCCCTCGACCTCGCCGCGGATCAACCCGGCCTCGCGCAACACCTTCAGGTGCTGGCTGACGGTGGATTGGGCGAGCGGCGTGGTGTCCACGATCTCCTGGGTGATGCAGGTCTGTCGCTCGGCCAGCGTTTGCATGATGCGGAAGCGCACCGGGTTGCCCAGCGCCTTCAACATGCGCGCCAGTCGCGCGCTGTCGGGCGCCAGGCGGATGCCGTGGGCGGGTGGGTCGTCAACTGCTGGCTTCATATCGGTATTTTACGATATAGCGGCTGGAATGTCAAATGGGCGCTACGCCTGCTCGACCTGGATGCCGTGGGCGACCAGGTAGCGGGTCACGTCGCCGAAGTCGGACAACCCCTCGTCAATGAACGCCCGGTAGATGTGGATGCCGCTGTACGTCGGCGTGCGGCCCCCCGGTGTCAGGATCGAGCACTTGTAGCGGATGATCTGCTGGCGCAGCCCTTCGGTCATAGCTGCCTTGAGCCGCTGCATCTCCGTCACGCTCTGGCGGATGAGCGTCTCACTCAGCGACCAGATGTCTATCTTCCACGGCCGGCCCCAATCGCCGTACTCGATCCGCGGTTTCAGGTAGAGGCCGCCGGGCAGGTCAGGGGTCTTGGACCGCTGGAAGACCACCTCGGCCACCAACTCCGAGGCCGCGATCTGGCCGGCGATGCGGAAGAGTTGCGCGATCGTGACCGGCGGGATGGAGATGTCAATGTCCGGGTAGGCCATCACGTCGAGGAAGTAGCTCCCGATGAACGCGACGGGGCCGTAGGGCGCGAGGATGTCGCGCAGGCCGATGGTGTGTATGACCTGATCGGCTTCCTGCCGTAGCTTGGCCGATCTGGCGAGTGGGTCCACGATTTCCCTCACGAGAGCTGCGTCGTTCAGCGAAATGCACCGCCTCAGCGTTATGGTATAATCGGCACAAGGAGGCGATGCGATGCCAGGTATGGAGGTCTTTCTCTTCGGCAAGCCGCGCGTCGAGCGGGACGGCGCGGTGGTGACGATTGCGCGGCGCAAGGCGCTGGCCTTGCTGGCGTACCTGGCCGTCACGCGCCAGGCCCACAGCCGCGACGCGTTGGTCGCGCTGCTCTGGCCGGAGCTTGATAGCGAGCACGGCCGCGCGGTGCTGCGCAGCGCCCTGGCCGACCTCGGCCAGGCCATCGGCAAAGAGGCGTTGGCGGTCGCAGGGGATGGGGTGGCGTGCCAGGCCCCGTCACTCCGGGTGGATGTCGCGCGTTTCCACGACTTGTTGGCGCAGGTTGCCGGCCACAACGATCCCCGCAGCCGGCCCTGTGACGACTGCGTGGCGGCCCTCGCCGAAGCGGTCGGGCTGTATCGGGCCGATTTCCTGGCCGGCTTCACCCTCGCAGACGCCGTCGAGTTCGACGCCTGGCAGACCTTCCAGACCGAGAGCCTGCGGCTGGAGCTGGCCGCCGCGCTCGAAAAATTGGCGCAGGGATTGGCGGGCCGCGGGGATCACGCCGCAGCCCTGGCGCACGCCCGGCGTTGGCTGGCGCTCGATCCGCTGCACGAACCGGCCCAACGGCTGGTCATGCAGCTTCACGCCGGGGCCGGCGACCGCGCCGCGGCCGTTCGGCAATATCGCGAGTGCGTCAAGGTCTTGCAGGAGGAGTTGGGCATCGAACCGGAGCCGGAGACGACTGCCTTGTTCGCGGCCATCCGCGGCGGGACGGCCGCGGAGACGTCTCCCGCTCCCCCGCTCGCCCCCTCCCCCGTGCCCGCCCACAACCTGCCCCTGGCCGCCACCCCCTTCATCGGCCGCGCGGCCGAGCTGGCCCAGGTCGCCGCCCAGCTCGCCGATCCCGATTGCCGCCTGCTGACCATCCTCGGCCCCGGCGGCATCGGCAAGACCCGCCTGGCGGTGCAGGCCGCGCGGGCCGCGGCCGGTCGTTTTGCGCACGGTGCGTGTTTCGTAGACCTGGCGCCCATCGCTTCCGCTGAACTGTTGGCCGCGACCATCCTGCGCACCCTCCAGGTCCCGTCCCACGGCGCAGCCGAGCCGGATCAGCACGTTCTGAATTACCTGACCGGCAAGCAGATGCTCCTCGTCCTGGACAACTACGAGCAGTTGCTGACCGGGACAGAGCCGGATCGGCGCGACGGTTACGGTCTCGTCACGAAGATCCTGGGCGCCGCGCCCCGCATCAAGCTGCTGGTGACCTCGCGCACCCGGCTGAACGTGCGCGCGGAGTGGTTGGCGCCGCTGGCGGGGATGCGGACACCGGAGGAGGGGCGCGACCCTCACCATCCGCAGCGGAGCATCCTGAGCGGAACGCAGCAAGGCGGAGTGAAGTCGAAGGATGCGGAGCGGCTCCTACACAGAGACGCATCCTTAGACTCCGCCTTGCAAACGACGCAAGGCTCCGCTCAGGATGCTCCCGCGCGAGAATTGGAATCATACAGCGCCACCGCGCTCTTCCTGGCCTGCGTCCGCCGGGTGCGGCCTGACTTCCAACCCAGCGCCGATGATGCGCGGCACATCATCCACATCTGCTGCCTGCTGGAGGGGTATCCCCTGGCCATCGAACTGGCGGCTGCTTTGGCGCGGACGCTTCCGCTGGCGCGGATCGCTCGTGAGCTGGAGACCGACCTGAGCCTGTTGACGACGACACTGCGCGACGTACCCGCGCGGCACCGGAGCATGGTCGCCGCGTTCGACCACTCCTGGCGCCTGCTCGCGCCGCGGGAACAGAGCCTCCTGCGCCAATTGTCCATTTTCCGCGGCGGGTGGACAGAAGAGGCCGCGGAAAGCGTCGCGGGGGCCACCCTAGCTGATCTGAGCAACCTGACCGATGCCTCCTGGCTGCGGCCGGCCCCGAACGGGCGCTATGGGATGCACGAGCTTGCCCGGCAGTATTGCGCCGCCAAGCTGGACGCTGAACACGAAAGCGCAACGGATGAGCGTGCAGACCAAGTGCGCAACCGCCACGCAACCTTCTTCTGCTCACTCCTGATGGCGCGGATGAGCGAGTTCTTCCGGCGGCCAAGTGTCATCCCCGAACTGAGCGCCGACCGTGACAATCTGCTGGCCGCCTGGAATTGGGCCGCGGCCACCGATGACCTCGACGCCGTCAGGGCGATGATCCCTGGTCTTCAATGGTTCGCCAACCTGGAGGGCTGGGAGCGTTCTCTGAAGTCACTGCTTGAGAAATACGCGGGGAAGCTCAAAGCAGCCGCAGCGACAGAGAACCTCGATACTGATCGCCACTTCGAAAGGGATCTCGTTCTGGCTACGACGCTGGACGCCATTCTCGCCGATATGCTGGGCTTCTCTCAGGGGTCGTGGCAGGCCTGGGTAGATGAGGCGATGTCTCTGCTGGCGCGCGGCGGCGCAAGCGATGAGCGGTGGGCAGAAATCGGCTGGCGGCTCCGGTTCAGGGTGGCATTCGGGCACCTTTGTTGGCGCAACTGCGTCGAATCGGCCCGCCTATTTGAAACGCTCCTGCCTGAACTGGCCGAAGGTCGCTTCACGTTGTGGCCTTACACCGAAGAGGCTCGCTACTTCTGGCAAACTAAGGTGTGCCAGTGGTGGGGATACGACGCCTTACATACGGGCCAGTATGACGAAGCACGGCGCCTGGCCGAGCAGGGTCTCGCCCTTGCGGAGCAATCCGGCATTCCCCTCTTCAGATTGGATGGCCTGATACTGCTCGCTTCGGTCCTGATCGCGACCGGCGACTGCCGGCAGGCCGAGACACATCTTCGTGAGTACCTGCGGATCTCCCGCGCGCACGGGCTGAAGTATCTGGTCGCCGTGGCCTTCTATCACCTGGGGCTGGCGTTGGTGGGTCAGGGCGCCTATGTCCGGGCGCGCGCCTGTGCGCACCGCAGCCTGACCTGGAGCAGGGAGAGCGGCCAACTCCTGGGAGGATCCTTGCAACTCCTCGGCAGAGTGGAATTGGGACTTGGCAACCTGGCGCAAGCCAAACGATGCTACCAGCACGTGATCTCACTGAACGAAGAATCGGGCGCTTCGGTCGCTCTGGCTGGCGCCCTGACCGGCCTTGCCAGTGTGGCGTTGGCCATAGGCGATCTGGTCGCGGCGCGTGAACATCTGCTGCGCGCTCTTGCGGCGCTCCGGCAATCGTGCGTGTTTGAGTGGATGGTCGGAGCGCTGACTGTCATGGCGGAGCTCCTCCAGGCCGAGGGACAGGCGGAGGCCGCAGCCGAGTTGTGCGCTACCTTGTTGAGCTGGCCGGCCACGCCGTTTTGCGTACTGGAAACAGCGCAGCGCGTGCGGCCAGAACTGGAGACACGCTTGGAGAAACTGGCCGCGCAACTACCGCCGGCGGTCTTCGCCGCGGCCACCGCCCGCGGGCGCAGTCGCCAGGTGGATGAGGTAGTCGCGGAGATCGTCGGAAGCTAGGCGCTCTGGCGGCCCGGCTCGGCCTGCAGGTATTGCCAGGTCGTGCGTTCGGTGCCGCACCGGCGGCGCCAATAGGCGTACTGCAACACCATCAGCGGGCCGAGCACGACCATCGCCGGGAAGATTTCGATGTACAGCCCCAGAAGCGGGCTCACAAGCAAGGCGCCGATGGCAATCAGGCCGATGAGCATGGCCGCGAGGCCGGCCGATCGGCCGAACGCCTTGCGCATCACCAGCGGAAAGGCTGCTGCGAGCAACAGATCCCCCAGGCCGATCGCGTACCATTGCCCCTCGCTGCCGATCGGCCACGCCACCATCGGTGCGAGCGGGAGCATCGCGAGTCGGGTGTACAGGTCGCCCATCAGCGGCAGTAGGGATGTGAAGACCAGGTCGTAGACGGCGAGCGCACCGGCGAGAATGGCCGCATCGCGTGCCTTCATGCCGGCCTGTGCCCATAGATTCGTGATGCCGACCGCACACAGGACCACGAAGACGTTGTTGATGGCATACCACCATGGGCTGCTCTTGCCAAGCCACTGCCAAGCGACCAGGTCCAGGCCTACCAGGACGAGAGTGGCCAGCCAGCGCGGCCAGACGGGAGGCAGAATCGGCTCCCAGGTGAAGTAGAGGGTGCTGAGGCCGCCGACGACCAACAACCCGGCGACCACCCAGAGGGGCAGCGCCAGGTCTAGGTAGGGGATCAGGATGATGGAGCCGAGCATCATCGCGACATCGCTGAAGTTGAACACGCCAAGGGGCGGCCGGACGATGGCGTAACGCCGAAAGTAGAGCCAACTGAGCAACACGGCAGCGAGCGCACACCCCAAGATGATGATCGTGGCCGCGAGCATGGGGCTACGACCTTTCTGTCGGCAGGCGGCCGGCCCCGCCGACATCGGGAGCGGTCGAAGGCGCCGGCGTGGCAAACGAGTCCTCACGCAGGTCGCAGCGCAGCGGCAGCGGCTGCTGCAACTGGCGGCGGTCTTCCACCAGGTGCAATTCGCGCAGGGGCACGCCTTGTCCCTCCAGGGCAGCCTCGATCTCCCGATGAACTGCGGGTGTGACCGCCCGCACGACCGCCTCCACCGCGACACCGCCCGAGACGGCCCAGAAGCCGCCGCGCGCGGGCAAGGGCACTGCCTCGACCGCTTCCAACGCTTCCAACACGTCGCGGGGGTAGGTCCAGCCGCGGTCGTGGCGGATGGAGAGACGCAGCTTGCCCCGGATGTCGGACGTGGCGGGCCAATCACGCCAGCGGCAGGTGAGCGGCCCGGCCAGCGGCGCCACCACATCTTCAGTGTTGTAGCGCAGCACCACACTGGCCTCACGGTACGGCCCGAACGGCGTGGCGACCAGGGTCCCCGCCTGACCGGGCTGCGCCGGGCCGGACGCCTCCGGGTTCAGCACCTCGATCAGGCCTTGCGTCGGCTCCCAGTGCAGGTGCCCGGCCGCGCAGCGGGTCGCGCCCAACGGCCAGATCTCGGTCATGCCGAAGCCCTCGATGAAGACCACCGGCCCGAAGAGCTGCTGGGCGCGCGCCTTGAGCCCGGCCGTGACGACCTCGCCCCCGACCGAGATGCGCGTCAGCCCGAAATCGGCCGGCCGATAGCCCGCGGCCAGGCCGCACTCGACGAGCTCGCCCAGGTAGGAGGGATAGGTGTTGAGGAAGCTGGTACGCGGCTTCTTGCCCGGGAGGTGATGCTCCTCCGCCAGCAGCGCCAAGGCCTGGGATGGCTGCACGAGGCCGGCCAGATACCAGGCCGCACCGATGCGCTGGCAGGCCTGCGAGAAACAGGCGTTGCCGAGGGTGGCGCGCGAGCTGGTGCTGATCTGGACGATGTCGTCGGGGCCGATCTGGCCCTCCTGGAGAAAGGTGAGCGCGGAGAGGAGCGCAGTGGTCTGCATCTCGTGGGCCGAGAAGTACGTGCTGGTCGGCCGGCCGGTGGTTCCCGTGGTCATCGTGCGGAACGCGGGCCGCGCGCTGCGGCGCACGAACGCGTCGGGGGTGTTGCGCATCGCCGCTTTCGGCGTCACCGGGATGCGCGCGATTTCCTCGAAGCGCAATCGGTGGGGATCGAGGCCCGTCTTTTCAAACAGGCCGGCGTAATAAGGGGTCTCCTGCGCTGCCATGGCCGCCTGTGCCCGGAAGCGGCGGAGCTGCATCTCCCGGCGCGCATCCTCATCGAGCGGCGGCCCGCTCAAGAACTCCGCGGCGGCGGGACCGATGGCGCCAAACTCATGCCGCGTCTCGAGCGCGGCGTCCACCAGCCGGTCGAGGGCCCAGGCGCTCAGGGGGCGACCGAAGAGCATGGACGCAGCGAAACGGAGTTGGGCGAGCCCGGTCTCCATCACAGCACCACCTCGCCCACAAGAACCCCTTGCCACGGGCAAAGACGCGCGCAAAGATATCTGGCGATTGATTCTCACGGGGCGGCCTGGGGAGGTTGCCTCGCTCGTCGTCATTGGGAAGAACAATAGCAACGGTAAGCCGTCAGACGGCTCACCGTTGCCTGGGTCTATGCAGCATCTACCGGAGTCTCTGGCTCAGTTGTATCTTGAGCCGAAGCCGACGCAGGCGAGCAGGGCGAGCACATAGCGGGCGTAGCGGAACAGGTGACGAGCGTTCATGATCTGACCTCCTGGGATGCGATCTGGATTAGTTGTATAGTCTGCCGAAACCGACACAGGCGAGCAGGGCGAGCACATAGCGGGCGTAGCGGAACAGGTAACGAGCGTTCATGGTTGGACCTCCTGGGTTGGGATGTGGATTAGTTGACGTTTCTGCCGAAGCCGACGCAGGCGAGCAGGGCGAGCACATAGCGGGCGTAGCGGAACAGGTGACGAGCGTTCATGGTATGACCTCCTGGGATGCGATCTGGATTAGTTGACTTGTCTGCCGAAGCCGACGCAGGCGAGCAGGGCGAGCACATAGCGGGCGTAGCGGAACAGATGACGAGCGTTCATGGTGTTACCTCCTTGTTATCGATGGAACCCGAACCTTACTGTGCCTCCATCATAACCGGCGACCGTCACAGGATCGCAACAGGAACGTCACAGAAACATGACGCCGCAGTGTGGTGTGAGCCCGTCGGCGCCGATGCGGGTGAGTTACTTCTCGCCAAGCGCTGCCAGCTCACTCACCGCTGATAGGCCCGGACACCGAAATCATGGTACGGGTTGCTCGCAACCCCGAATACCGCGACGGGTACGACCGCACCGCCGACGAAAACTGAAGACCCATACACAACGAGGGCGTTCGCCTCACCCCCTCCGGGTTCGTCCCACAGATCCTGCCAGAGGACGCGCGCATTCTCGGCGCCGTCACCCCGTGCATCATACGCGCGTACCAGCCAGGCAGTGTGGCTCGCGTTAGCATCGGATTGCCCTTGCACCGTGCTCCCTGCCACAAAGACCTTCTCGCCACTGGCCGCGACCCAGGCGGCGTGGTCGTCCCCGGCACCGGTTTCATAAACGTCGGTCCAGAGTGGGCGTGGATTCCCAGTGCCATCGCCCTCTGCATCATACGCGCGCACCAGCCAATCCAGCGTCTGCGAGCCTCTCAGGTGTGTGGTGGTCGTCTCTCCCGCCGCGAAGACCCGGTCCCCCAGTACGGTGAGGTTCCACACCCCATCTCTCCCCCCGGCTGGATCGTCGCAATCATCCCACCAGACACGGGTCCCGTCTGCTGCTTTGTACGCCACGACACTGAAATCCCCATTGCACTCCCCATTCTCTAGAACGAATGTGTTGCCCCCAACGAAAACCCGTCCCTCCGCGGCAACCACTGCGATCGCTTCCGCTCCGCTGTAGGCGTCCGGCCGCCGATAGGTGTCATCCCACACAAAATTACCGTTGAGATCGTAGGCCACGACCGTCCAGTCCTTCCAGTCTCCATCATTAGCGCAGTGTGGGCGGTTTTCTGGTAGACGCGGGGCCTGATCTAGCGAAAGTATCGTCCGCCCGACGACATAGACGTTGATCCCATCGGTCGCCACACCCTGGGCCGTCCCACTCACGGGCTTCAGTTCACTCCACTGCGGCATTTCCGATATGTTGGACGACGAATTCGTGTCCGTGTACGTCCACTTCTGCCACACCGGTGGATTGGACCACTGGACAAGCTTCGATCCCCCATTGATCCCAAGAGTTCGGGTGTAAGTTCGCTCCCAACGGAGAACTAGGCCGCTGCTCTCTCTTTCCTCCCACAAGTCTCTGGGACACTTGCTGCCCTCGGGACACTCCTCGGGACACTCGCCTGTGGGATACTCACCTTCGGCGTACGCGCGGATCAGGAAGGCGTCCGACAAGCCGGCTTGCTGCGCGGAACCAACAACAAACACCAAGTTTTCCGTCACAGGCAGACCGTTGGGCGAGAGCGGGCTGAATGGAGCCGGCTGAGTCTCTGTGAAGCGGACTGAGACAGCGATGTCCCACACTATGTCCGCTCTGTGCGCTCGATCAGGCTCAGGCGCGCTGCCTCGAAGGCCATCCAGGTGATGCTGACCCACCAGGCGCCCGTTCTCGCTGTCGTAGGCGAGAACGCTGAAATCGGTATCTGGATGTTTCGTAACGTCCTCAGAGTCCTGGTCACATGGCGGAAAGCCACAGGTCTGGGTGTTGCCAGCCACGAAGATCCTCCCAGGCGCCTTCGCTACTGCCCGCGGCTGATCTTCGCTCCTGTAGGTTCCTGTGACTTCGCCGCACGAGTTGAGCACAGGTCTGTCGAAATGGCGCTGCCAAAGAATGGTTCCGTCACCCACATCGTAGGCCACGATCCCCATGTCCGAATTGCCCACGGCATTGGTAGGCCCGACTGCAAATACACGAGGACCTTCTGCCACCATCGCTCGGACGGCGTCGAGGCTTCCACGATTGAACTTGTTTTCCCAGAGGAGGTCCGCTGGAGGGGGTGTACAGGCAACGAGCAGCATTCCGGCAATTCCAGTTGTGAGAAGAACGAGCCAACGCATAGTTGCCATCTCCTTGAAGTGAGCTTGAAACTGGATTACACCTGATTTACTCCTACGAGCCGGACAGAAGCCCAAGTGCGCTGCCACGGACGATCGTTTGAATGTTGCCGTTCCGAACTCGACCGAGAAAGGCGAAATACGGGCCGTCTTAGGTCAAGGGCGGCCTTCTTCTGCCTGAATGGGTCCCACTCCAGGTTTACTCAAGGTATGGTCTGTGGTTCTGCACGGGTATGCCCTGCAGTCTCACTCGTCATGCCTTTCGATGCAGCCGACACCCTCTGCAATTGCATCCAAGATGGCCAAGACTACTCCGTAGTATCCCCATGCAAGAACTGTACCCAGAATACAAGGGTTCCCCGCGAGGAGTGCCACAATGACCGCAGCGGGAATACCTGCTATCACGAGGAACATGAAGAGTGTTCTCAGCCCGTTCACTACCCTGCACCACGCCCTACTGGCACACAGCCTCCACCAAAGAAGCAAGAGGCCTAGCCCGGCTACTGCCGCAACAGCGGCGACTATCCCTAGAACCCCGTTGCCGGTACATCCGGCGATTACTGACAGGACACCAGCAGCGAAAATATTGCTAAGCGCCAGTGCAAGTAGAATCGAGCACCAGTTGAAACCGCAGCCTCCACCCGATGGAGATGACGAAGGTGTGCACTCAACGTTGACGCACACTGTTTCATCCCCCCTGTAGGTGCCTCCTCGCCGCTGACACTCCGCTTCGGTCAACTCCTCGCAGCTCCCATCCGGCAAGCAGCACGCACCCGCAGGTGGACACTCAACGTTGGCGCATGCTGTGCCATCCCCCTGGTAGGTGCCGCCTCGCCGCTGACACTCCGCTTCGGTCAACTCCTCGCAGCCCCCCTCCGGTAGGCAGCACGCACCCGCACGTGGAGGCACGCAGTCAACGTCGACGCATCTTGTGCCATCCCCCCGGTAGGTGCCGCCTCGCCGCTTACACTCCGCTTCG
>Ga0247840_10011561_pt1 | contig 10712 bp, 13 predicted proteins | sample LaCruzMarch2015__FD_192404 | JGI IMG/M metagenome (GOLD analysis project Ga0247840, IMG submission 192404) | Freshwater microbial communities from meromictic Lake La Cruz, Castile-La Mancha, Spain - LaCruzMarch2015_17m | ecosystem: Environmental > Aquatic > Freshwater > Lake | place: Spain...
CAACTTTTGCCTTAAATTCAGAACTGAACTTTTTCTGAGCCATTTTTAACCCCAAGTACAATGGTTTCTATTCTACACCACTGTCTCATTTTTGGGGTCCACTTCTGTCAGCTTAATTGCGATGCTGTAAATGATGGAGCATGCGCGACGAATAATGTGTTTGTTTCTTATGGAGCTGGTAGTAATTATGCTGTAGGTATTTGTAAAACAACGATCAGTGGTTATACCGATTGGTATCTGCCTTCGGTGTGTGAGTTAGGACCCTTCGGCTCAACTGGTACGGATACCGACAGTAATTATCCCAGAAAAACAGACTCTCAATCATGTACCGTGGGCACTGCCAATATTCAAAATCAATTGGCAAGCACGGAAATTGTGAGTGATTTTGTTGACATCTGGAGTTCTACTGAGGACTCGGCGGTGCCACTAAGCGGCGCATGGTATCAGGTCCTTAATTTTGGTGACGGCCGTCAGAGAATAGACGGCAAGAGCAGTCCTTTCCGCGGGGTTCGTTGTGTCCGGGCTTTATCACTTTAATTATTTGAGACGTTGACAATACATATACTTATCATGCTCATAACTTACCGGCAAAAATATGATGACTAAGCTTCATTACTTATTTCATGCAATAGCCTATTACGTCGCTTGGTTCTCTTGCATCGCACTAGCCGCCAGGGGTTTTTCATGGGTGAGTTCGCTTATAGTGATTGCATGTGTCCTAATTCAAATCTACTGGCAGTATAGAGTTCAACACAATACCCGAGGACTTTGGTCTTTGTTAGGATTAATCGTTTGTATTAGCACTCTAATAGATAGCCTATTCATTTATAATGGAGTCATTATTTTTGCAGCCAATCCATTTTCGCCGTATTTTACCCCCCCTTGGATGATAGCGACTTGGTTAAGTTTTACGGTTGTTTTTTACTCGACATTGAGTCAACTGTTTAATCATCCGATTCTATTGGGACTATTGTCATTCGTTGGTTTTGCTTTTGCTTTTGCTTATGCGGTTGGCGCCAAAATGGGAGCAGCGTTCTTTCCCTACGGCTATAAAACTTGCTATTTGATTGGTGCTATTTGGCTTATATTACTTCCTTTAGTGGTTTTCTGTTACCAGAAAATCATACGTATAAAATGAATATCATCGCAATCGTATTTTTTTATCTTTTGTTACGAGTGTGTTTTGTGTGGTTTTTTATCGATTAACCAAATGCCCGTCTGTTGATGGTTCATCGCATAACGCATGATTTTTTAAGAGCTTTAGCTAATCAATTAGAAATTGAATTAAATCAAGACATCATAATTGCTTGTCTTGCATGCGCTGCAGAATAACCTTTGCTTGGGCTCTGATGTTTTTTTGTTTTTCAGGATCAAACTTATCCCACGTTGCAAATACATAAGGCATACGCTGATTTCCACGCAGTTTGCTTTCATTGCGCGCTAGAAAATCCCAATAAAGCGCATTAAATGGACAGGCCGTGTCACCCGTCATTTCATTGGGGCTGTATCTACATGTTTCGCAATAATTACTCATGCGTTGTATGTATTTTCCACTGGCCGCATAGGGTTTGCTTGCCATGATACCCCCATCACCAAATAATGCCATTCCTAGAGTATTTGGCATTTCCACCCATTCATATGCATCCGAGTAAACCGCAAGATACCATTCCTGCACTTGGCGAACATCCAGGCCTGCAAGCAATGCGAAGTTACCAGTAATCATAAGTCGCTGAATATGGTGAGAGTATGCATGGTCTTTTGTATGTCGAACTGCTTCGCTGATACAGACCATGTTTGTTTCATCACCCCAATAAAAATCGGGTAGCGGTAACGTTGCATTAAAATAATTAAGATCTGCATAAGCTGGCATTTGGTGCCAATAAATACCCCTCACATATTCTCTCCAGCCAAGGATTTGACGTATAAATCCTTCCACCGCATTGAGCGGTGCTTTGTTTGTGTGATATGCGTTTTCTGCTTTCTGGCATACTTCCAACGGTAATAGTAAGCCCGCGTTAAGATAGGATGAAATCAGAGAATGGTACAGATAAGGCTCTCCCAGCAGCATTGCATCTTGATAATCGCCAAAATAAGGAAGTACTTTGTCGATAAAATGTTCCAGTTCTAACAGTGCTTCAGGACGTGTAACGGCATAGTGGAAGGGGGTAAGCGTGCCAAAATGATGTGCAAATCTCTTTTCAACCAATTTTAGAACTTCCTCGGTAATCTCTGATAGTTTATGGGTTAAACGTTTTGGAATAGTTAAGCCAGACTTGGGTGGCTTACGGTTTTCTTTATCATAATTCCACTCACCACCAACGGGTTTGCCATCTGGATCTATCAGTATGTGATATTTTTTGCGCATCTCACGGTAGAAAAACTCCATGCGAAACTGCTTTTTACCCGAGGCCCATAAACTAAAAGCAGTGTGGGGACATAAAAAGCGACTGTCCTCTAAAATCTCGACAGGAATACCCAGTAAGCCTTCCCATTGGGCCATCATCTCAAGTACTCTCCATTCGCCTGGATGGGTGAGAATAATCTTTTGCGGTTTGAGCTCGTTGGCCGCACGGGCGATTTCACCATTAAAACTTCCGGTATTGGCCGGATCATCTAATGTAATGTATCGCACTTTAAAACCTTGCTCTTGAAGTGTCTCGGCAAAGTGGCGCATAGCAGCAAATAAAAAAGCAATTTTTTTGGGATGGTGCGGGACATAAGTGGCTTCTGTCATCACCTCACAGAAAAAAATAACATCACTTTGTTTATCTGCTTCTTTTAAGCTTGCGAGCGATTCACAAAGCTGGTCAGCAAGAATAAGCCTAAGTATTGACAATTAACTCACCCCGTTTAGCGATAACAATGACCGGCTGAATAGTACTATCTTACAACAAACTTAGGTGAAAGGTTAAAATCATGATGAGATCTCATATTAATGATTTAAATGTGATTCAACAGCTTTTCAGATGGCATAGGCATTAAGTCGAGTAAAGTAACAAAAAATAAAATACTACGGCATTCATTGAAATCACAAATGCCACGATTCATCAAGGGTTTTGTTGGTGGATTTTCTATCAATTATTCCAGGCTGATGGGTTAAAAAAGCCTTTAAAGCCCACCTAATGACTGGAAATGCCAACTTTTCCCAAGGTATGTTGTTCTTCTCAAACAAAAGTACCTCACTACTCTCAACACTACTTTTAAACTCAGGCTTTGACATGGTGGCTGCATAAATAATATGAACTTGATTAATGCCTGTCAAAGAGTAGGTTCCAATAAGATGAGAAATATCTATTTCCACAAAGGCTTCTTCATAAGCCTCTCGTTGTGCACCTTCCTCTAAAGACTCACCATTTTCTAAAAATCCAGCAGGATAAGTCCATAAACCCAATTGCGGTTCAATAGCGCGCTTGCATAATAAAAATTTATCTTTAAACGTTGTCACTGCACCGACAACAACTTTGGGGTTTTCGTAATGAACAGTTTGACAATGGTTACAAACTTTTCTAACCCTTGAGTCATTCTGCGGGGTTGAAAAAACGATTGATTGATGTCCACATTGACTGCAAAAATCGGTGTTTGAATCATGCTCTTTTGTCATTTAAATTCAACCTTACAGTAGCCATTATAAAAAACGGTTATCAAAAAATTTCTTCTTAATATGCTTGTTGTATAAATCCTAGTATAGCAAATTGGTCCTTGGAGGTTTAAAAATAATTTAATTGGAAGGGTTGTATTGCATAAAGCTAAACACCAACCTATTATTACGACGCTACATTATTAAAATTGTTTCTAATTATAAGGATAGTAAAATGAATTATTTTAAAAAGTTATTTTTAGTGGCTATGGTTTCTTTATTTAGCTTGGTGGCAAATGCAGGTAATACTGTAGTTGACGTCGCTGTTAGCAATAAGGATTTTACAACCCTTGTTTCTTTATTGAAAAAGGCTGATTTAGTTAAAGCTTTAGAGGGCGCTGGTCCTTTTACAGTTTTTGCCCCAACGAATGAGGCATTTGCAGCTGTTCCTAAGGCCGATCTAGACGCTCTTTTAGCTAATCCCGAAAAATTAAAAGCTGTATTGCTCTATCATGTGGTTAGCGGAGACATTACCTCTGATAAAATTAAGCCAGGTATGGTTAAAACACTGAGTGGGCAGGATGTAGATATTACTGTTAAAGACGGAAAAGTATCTGTCAATAATGCTGAGGTTGTAAAAGCCGATGTTAAGGCTTCAAACGGTGTTATTCATGTTGTTAATCAAGTATTGCTCCCCAAAGAGTAACGCCTTAAAAATGGCGCTCATTTAGGAGCGCCATTTTGTTTAAAGGGGTTCGGTAAGTATTTTGGCATGCATGGTATTGCCAGTATTTTTGGTAGCAAAGCATTGCAAGCTTGGATAATGATGGCTATATCAACTATCATGAGCAGTAAGCCGTAATGAAAAGCAGCAAAGCAACGACCATTGTCGCGTTAAGACGCAAGTGAAAAAACCATGATGGAATAACGTTGTTGCGATAAAGCTCTAGATCAAGAATAAGCAGGTATAGAAAACATAAGATCTGAAGTGCAAACGTTAAATAAGACATAACCGGTAGTACTGATAACCACCCCAGTAGGCTTATAGCGTTGCTGTGAAACAACAGATTGCGTGAACATTTTTGCGAAAAAAATAGGAATACCGCCCAATGTATTCCGCAAAGAAATGAGATAATGACAGCTCCGTATGCAAATAAAGCCAAACTATAATCTAAACCGCTAGCGTGCAGAGCAACCGCCATTCCCAAAAACAAAAAAGGCATAATACCTGTGTAAGTAAGGACTCGTGCGACCAAGATATTTTTATCATTCATAATTTCAGCCACCGTTTAGATTTATCTTACCTTATGCCAAAATCCCAAACAAAGGCAACCTACCCAAATTACACTTAAGTGCCGCTTCCATAATACAGTGGCAATAATTTCATAGGTAACACATCATTTGAATCAAATAACATTTATACTTTCAAGGATAGATGTATATTGAATGTTAATATGAGTATGAAGGGTCTCCATTGTTAAAAAAAGAAATTCTCATTTCGAGTCTAGGCAATACCGTAGAATGGTTTGATTTTGGACTTTTTATTTTCATGGCTCCTATAATTGGTGCCAAATTTTTTCCAGAAGCATCGGCTGGCAATGCAACCATTGACGCTTTAATGGTATTTGCCGCGGGTTTTCTTTGTCGACCATTAGGCGGTATTTTTTTTGGCTATTTTGGAGATACTCGCGGTCGTGCAAAAACATTAAGAGTTTCCATTTTAATTATCACCATATCAACCTTTTTGGTGGGTCTTATCCCGTCCTATGAAGAGATAGGGCTATCTGCCCCAATCTTGTTCATCCTGCTGCGTTTGGTTCAAGGAGTATCTATTGGTGGCGAATACAGTGGAATAATAATCTACCTTGCTGAATCAGCACCACCTAAAAAACGCGGATTTACCACGAGTTTTGCAGCAATAGGTGCGAATTTAGGTTTTTTATTAGCCACAGTAACATTAATGCTGCTGCATTTTCTTTTTAGCGACGAGACGATTACTGATTGGGCATGGCGTTTGCCCTTCCTGCTTATAGGTTTGCCAGGCTCATTCATTATTTACTACCGGTTTAAATTATCAGAAACACCGGTTTACTCTAAGTTGCAAAAAAAACATCGCCTTGTGTCAGTCCCCTTTATTGCGGCTATTAAATTCGCCCCCTACCAATTGCTAAAAATTTTAGGACTTACTTGCATGGGTTCAACATTTTTTTATGTGTTTTTTGGGTACATGCCCACTTATTTAGAACACTACATTGGATTTTCACTGACAAACGCTCTATCTATTGAGAGCTTGATGTTAATTATAATGCTGTTTACTGTTCCTTTGGCAGGCATATGCGGTGATTTTTTTACCCGAAAAAAGATGCTAATATTCACCTCAATAGCGGTTATATTGTTGGCTTTGCCCTGTTTTTATTTGCTGCAGTTCAAATCCACAATTTTAGCACTATTCTCTTTAGGTACAGCAACTATTCTAAGCTCATTAGAGCAAGGGAACACGCTAACCGCTATTGTTGAAAATTGCCCTGCGAACGTTCGTTATAGTGGCATAGCCTTCTCCTATAATTTAGGAAATGCTTTATTTGCTGGCAGTACGCCGTTGGTTGTTACTTTACTGACAGAAAGAATAGGCCTCATCACCCCGGCTTATTATCTGATTTTTATGGCAACCATCACTTTGATTACTGCAACAACTTTACTCAGCAATAACCAGTTTTTAGGACCTCTTCAGAAACCTACGCTACCCTGAATGTAAATGAATCTGCAATAAAACCAACATACAGAAGAACCATAACGAGCATCAAGTAAATAAGCTAAACAAAAAAGGGATTTCTTGGATCTATACCCTACATAAATTAATTTTAGGAATGATGACTACATACGCCGCTGCCTACGTCCCTTGCTTTATGCACGGGATTGTTTGAGTTACTACACATGATGAGATGATAGCCCCTAAATGATCCTCTCACGAAGCCTCAAATCGTGTGTGGTATAATTGCTTCTTTTACGTGCAAAAGCTCATCTGGGAGCAGTATATTGCTTACGAATCATATTGACCTTCGTTCTTACCCTACTGAAAATTCCAGTCATGCGCACGACTTTGCTCAATTGGTATTGCCTGTTTCCGGTTCCATGGAACTTGAAATAGGGCCTTATTCGGGTATCGTTAATGATGATATCGGCGTATATATTGCGCCTAATGAACAACATTGCTTTGCTGGAAGTCAAAAAAATCTTTTTTTAGTCATTGATATTACAACTAAAAAACATCCTCATGATGATCGTTTTGAGTCTAATATTCTAAATTTAACGACAAGCACTAAAAAGCTTATCCAATTTACACACCACTATTTAGCGCACAATGAAAGAGATTTTTTTACAGACTCTTTAGTCAATCAATTGTTGCTCCATTTCACAGCGAATTCTTTTTTACCAGAGCCTGATTCAGCTGTTATAAAGGCAACGTGCTGGATTGATTTTTATTTTGCAGACTCGGTAGATGTTAGTAGAGTCGCGAGGCATTGTCATTTGAGCATTAGCCAATTGCAGCGTCGTTTTAAGCAGACAATGGGTTGTGGCATTGCAGAGTATTGGCGGATGAAAAAATTACATCATGCTAAAAAATTACTATCCCAAAAAAATTGCTCTATTGAAACAATTGCACTTGATGTTGGTTATGAAAATTTACCTGCATTTAGTCGACGTTTCAGTAAAGTATTTGGTGAATCCCCGTCTCAATGGAGAACAAAGGCGTTAACAGCAAAGAAAATGCGTCAAATGGATAACTAACGCGGCTTTTAAATTGATAGACTACACATTCGTTTAATACGAAGATTGGTTTTTTATTGTTGCTCAAGCATTGTCCGTCGACAGCCGTGATGCAGTTAGCAACAGTAATCATTGCTTGGATATTTCTTGGTGAGCAATTAACTGTAGGGCAAGCCGTGGGGATGGGGACGGTCATGCTCTCCATCGTGGCTTATGTGAAACGTTGAGGGTCTATAAAAATGACGATATCTTATGAAGAGTTTGAAAAAGTTGATTTGCGTTCCGGCACGGTTGTGAAAGCAGAACCATTTTTGCGAGCGAAGAAACCTGCTTATAAAGTTTGGGTGGATTTTGGTTCCGACATCGGCATACTCCAAACCTCCGCGCAAATCACAGTGCATTATACGCCCGAAGCATTGGTAGGTCGTATGGTGATTGGATGCATCAATTTAGGTGAGAAAAACATTGCAGGATTTACTTCCCAGTTTTTATTATTAGGTTTTTCAGATCATAACAATTCAATATGCCTGGCTACAATTGATCCCTATGTTGCGAACGGGGAGAAAATGCATTAAACATCCTAAAGTAAAGAGGGTCATTTTCTTGTGACTGCCCACTAAAACGCGCTAAGATTAATTTTATTGTATGTCGTATAAAAGAGTACATGCTAATTTGCATAGCATGAATGCCCTTGTTTTTTCTTTCCCCGGACATACTCCGCAGGATGGTAATGATTATGAAGGAATTAACTGAAAAAACTCAGAATCATGACTGTTTAGAAAAGAAAAAAAATTGCGATACAATCAAAACAGTCACAATAGATGCCCTTGATGGACTGCATTCTCTTTTACACACAACATTTGATATGGACTATGCTCCTAAGTTAAATCCTTATGAAATGTCCCAGCTGGGAGGGGCGTGGATTGGTCATAGACTTATGTGGCCTGATATTAAGGATTCAGAAGTTAGGTTAGAAATTTTTTATAATACTCCTAGACAACTATTAGAATACTTTAATCATCAATTTGAACTAACCTATCCTGAACAACTTGGTATGTCCATACATCCGACGTTTTCTGTCATTGATGATAGACTGCTTCTAGTGATAGAGCATGAGGTGGTTGCTTATGTTGATAAAAAGCTATGCCACTCTAATAATGTATTGGTTGTGGAGATCGCTTGTGATCCAACAAAGCTAAGTAAAGACACGTTAAATTACTTGTTAAAAGAGGTACAGAATGTTTGTCGATCGAAAAACCTTACTCATTTTGAAGTGTACATAACGTTTGAGTCAAATAAACTCCCAACAGATAATCCTGGGCTAACAATCAAAAAATATAATTTACGTTATCAGGAATATATAATAAGTGGGGATTTAAGCACGAGCCTTGATGGTAGTCCCCATGGTACAGAACATTATGGTTTATCAATTGCCAACGAAGAAAACACGTATTTCAAACAATATATAGAGTTAAAATCCAAATTAGCGCGTCAACGTATTACTTTTTCACTTCGCGATAGTGATAATGCGTTTTTAGGTTTTGCTGTTTTCGAAATCCCCGCCCATGTTTTAAATTTGGCACATTTAGGGTTGTTATTTTTAGATCCTAAAATTCGTCGTACTGGTAATGGTGCGAAATTACTATTAACAGTGGAGTCTTATTTAGAAAAAATAAAGATTTGCAACATACGTCTTACATCTCCTCATTACATGGCACATACTTTTTATCCCACACAAGGCTATGCCGAAATAGATAGGATGCCATGGCCTAAAGATAATCTTTATTTGTTTTTTAAGCCGTTACCCATTAAGACAGACAATAAAGATATAACATTATGTTCTCCACGGGTTGTAGAGCACGCTTTTTTAGTGCCTTGAAGTAGAGCATTGTTTTTTCATGAATAAAAGTCCAACGACCAGTAGCCAAATAAAGCTTAAAATGATGACAAAACCTAATAATGGATTGGTTCCCAGATAGCCCATCAGTATGACGCAGAGGGTTGCAAAACACATGTTAACAAAGCTCATCATAGCGGCGGCACTTGCTTTATCGGTAAGTGCATTAGACGCAACCAATGATCCCCCAGAAAATAATAAGCTGCTGAATAAGTACAAACTAGCTGTCGTTAGAAAAAACCATAATGCCGATTGGCTCGCAGTTCCCCAAATGATAAACAAATTACCAATCCCGAAAGCCATGCCCAGAAAGCCAATGGCAATGACCACGTTTATGGAAAAACGCGCAAGTAATTGTTTTACAAGAAGCCCTCCGAGCAGCATGCCAATAATATTAAGACCATTCCAATAGCCATACTGGGCTGCTGATAATGTTAAGAGATCTTTCGAAACTTGAGGCCCCGCCGCGGAGAAGCAGTAGGATATTGCTGAGCAGCACCCAACCACCAAAAAAAAACCACAAGTTTTGATGAAGAAAGTGCAGCTCTATAATCACGAAAAATAGTCACCGCATGGATAGGTTTTGGGGTGACGAGTGTTTCACAAAAAACACACGTTCCCCATAACATGGCAAGGCCATGTCCCAGTAAAAACCAAAAACAACCTTGCCAATGCCAATATTCGGTAATTAATCCACCAAGCATCACGGCAATTCCTACACCCAGGGCGAAGGATAGGACGGAATAGGCCATGGCCGTTTTTCGCATTGATTCAGGTAACCACTCATTGATTAACATAAAGGTGCAAGCAAGTCCGCTGGCCGCTCCCAAGGCGGTAATCAAGCGACCAATAATGAGGAGCCAATAAGCATTAACATTAAACGCCACTAAACAAATGAGAACCCCAAATAAGTTAATGATAAGCCCTATACGCAAGGCTTTTAAACGGCCAAATTGATTGGCCAATGGTCCATAAATCAATTGGCCGGCCACATAGCCTATCAAAAATGCAGAGATTATCTATTCCACCGTGCTAAGGCTTAGCGCAAAATGGGATTGAATTTCAGGCAAAGCTGGAGTGATGATGGCGGCTGACACTGATGCGATAGAAATATAGCTTAAGAGCCAAATAAGATTAAATTTTGATGTGACTTTAGTATTCATAACATATCCTTAACATAATATTTCATCCCCGCGTGCGTTGCTTGAAATCCCATACGCTCATAAAATTGCACAGCACGTGCCCTTTCTTTGTTGGTGGTTAACTGAATAATAGAAGCACCGTTTAATGCCGCGAATTTGAATGCTTCGCGCACCATCCACTCTCCAATCTTCTGTCCTCGATGGTTTGCTAAGACACGAACCGCTTCAATTTGTAGACGCGTAGAGCCTGTGAAGGTCAGCGATGGCATAAGCGTCAGGTGGCATGTGCCAACTATTTTATCGTTTGAGGTGACAACCATCAGGTACT
>Ga0247840_10011566_pt1 | contig 10710 bp, 8 predicted proteins | sample LaCruzMarch2015__FD_192404 | JGI IMG/M metagenome (GOLD analysis project Ga0247840, IMG submission 192404) | Freshwater microbial communities from meromictic Lake La Cruz, Castile-La Mancha, Spain - LaCruzMarch2015_17m | ecosystem: Environmental > Aquatic > Freshwater > Lake | place: Spain...
CATTCCCGCCTGGCCCTGCCCAATCACGCCGAATGAACACCCCATGAGCCCACTTCCTTTGCCTGACAACCTGCATCCTGAAACCTTGGCGGTTCACTTGGCGTCCGAACGCAGCCAGCATGGCGAAAACTCCGAAGCCTTGTACCTGACCAGTGGATACGTGCAGCCCTCGGCTCAAGTAGCGGCCGACAAGTTTTCTGGCGATGAATATGGCTATACCTACGGCCGCGCTGGCAACCCAACGGTGAGCAGCTTTGAGATGCGTTTGGCCGCCATGGAGGGCAGTCAGGCCGCGATTGCCACTTCCAGCGGCATGTCATCCATTTTGCTGATGTTGTTGAGCCTGCTCAAGTCAGGTGACCATGTGGTGTTTTCGCAGTCTATGTTTGGCTCGACCATCAAACTCATTGGTTCAGAGTTTGCCCGCTTTGGCGTGGCCTCCACCACGGTATCGCAAGCCGACTTGGGCGAGTGGAAGGCGGCGCTCCGTCCCAACACCCAATTGCTGTTTGCCGAGACGCCTACCAACCCCTTGACCGATGTATGTGACATCGTTGCTTTGGCAGACTTGGCCCACAACGCTGGCGCTTTGCTTTGTGTGGACAACTGCTTTGCCACACCCGTTTTGCAAAAACCCATGGCCATGGGTTGCGACATCGTGATGCACTCGGGAACCAAATACCTTGACGGTCAGGGACGCGTGATGGCGGGCGCCTTGTGTGCCAGTCAAGCCTTGGTGCATGACACCTTTTTGCCTGTGATGAAAAATACCGGCATGGTGCTTGCGCCCTTTAACGCCTGGGTGGTGCTCAAGGGTTTAGAGACCTTGGACATCCGAATGCGCGCCCAAAGCGCCAAGGCCCACGAACTTGCCGTTTGGTTGGAATCACATCCCAGCGTGTCCAGGGTTTACTACCCTGGCCTGAAAAGCCATCCACAACATGACCTTTCCATGCGACAAATGTCTCAAATGGGGGGCGCGGTGCTTTCTTTCGATATGAAAGCCAGCGATCCGGTGCAAGCCAGACAAAGTGCCTTTCACCTGCTAGACAGTTTGAAAGTACTGTCCTTGTGCACCAACCTGGGCGACACCAAAACGTTGCTCACACACCCTGCCAGTACCTCACACGGCAAACTCTCAGAAGACCAGCGTCAAGCCGCTGGCATCGGCCAGGGGCTGATCCGCGTGGCGGTGGGTTTGGAGCATGTGGGTGACATGAAAAACGATTTACTGCGCGGCCTCGGATGAACACCAGAACCCGATTTGCGCCGTCTCCAACGGGCTTTATTCACTTGGGCAACATTCGCTCAGCTCTATACCCTTGGGCGTTTGCACGTGCCACGGGCGGACAGTTCATCTTGCGCATTGAAGACACGGATGAGGAGCGCTCCACGCAGGCTTCAGTGGAGGTCATATTAGAGAGCATGGCTTGGTTGGGCCTCAACCTCGATGAAGGTCCTTTCTACCAAATGCAGCGCATGGACCGCTACAAAGAGGTGTTGCTTCAGTTGCAGGCATCGGGCCATGTTTACCCCTGCTACATGGGTGTGGCTGAGCTCGATGCTTTGCGCGAGCGACAAATGGCCGCCAAAGAAAAACCCAGGTATGACGGTACCTGGCGTCCAGAGCCAGGCAAGGTTTTGCCTGCGATTCCCGACGGCGTGAAACCCGTCTTGCGTTTCAAAACGCCCTTGAGTGGTGTGATTACTTGGGACGATAAGGTCAAGGGCCGCATCGAGTTCAGCAACAACGAGTTGGATGACCTGGTCATCGCACGGCCGGCACCAGAGGGCGAGGCAGTGGGTACCCCCACCTACAATTTTTGTGTGGTGGTGGACGATATCGACATGGCCATCACCCACGTGATCCGTGGCGATGACCATGTCAACAACACGCCTCGTCAACTGCACATCTTTCACGCCTTGGGTTATCCACCGCCGGTGTATGCGCATTTACCCACGGTGCTCAACGATCAGGGTGACAAGCTCAGCAAGCGCACAGGGGCAAAGCCTGTCACGCAGTTTCGCGATGAGGGTTTTTTGCCAGAAGCCATGGTCAACTACTTGGCTCGCTTGGGCTGGAGCCATGGCGACGACGAGATTTTCAGCCGCGAGCAGTTCGTTGCATGGTTCAACCTAGATCACCTGGGCAAAAGCGCGGCGCAGTTTGACGAAACCAAGCTGCGTTGGGTCAATGCCCAACATTTGAAAGCCATGCCTGATGATGCACTCGCCAGCCTGGTCCAAGCGCACCTGGGGAAAACAGGCTTGCAAGCAGACGCTCGATTGCCAGCGATTTGTGGTTTGTTCAAGGACCGGTGCGACACCACGGTTGAATTGGCCAAATGGGCCACAGCTTTCTACGCAGATGTGTATCCCACGGCCGAAGACCTGGCCAAGCACCTGACACCTGAGGTGAAGCCCGCGCTGCAATCATTGGCCAGCAAGTTGAGCGCCTTGAGCGAATGGAGCGTGGTGGGTATCAGCGCAGTGATCAAGGAGGTATTGACTGAAAAAGGCCTCAAGATGCCGCAACTGGCCATGCCCTTGCGTGTGCTGGTGATGGGAACCTGCCAAACCCCATCAGTCGATGCGGTGCTGCATTTGTGCGGACTGGAGAAAGTTTTGGCACGCCTGAATACCGCATGAAAAACTTAGGTATAATTTTCGGTTCGACACCCAATGGGGGTATAGCTCAGCTGGGAGAGCGCTTGCATGGCATGCAAGAGGTCAGCGGTTCGATCCCGCTTACCTCCACCAAAACAAGGCGTCGAGTTGGTTAGTCCACAGGTTTTGACCCTATCGTCTAGAGGCCTAGGACATCACCCTTTCACGGTGAGTACCGGGGTTCGAATCCCCGTAGGGTCGCCAAGTTTGTAGCACTTGGTTTTGGCGAACGCCAAAACAAAGCTATCTACCAGGAGTGGTAGTTCAGTTGGTTAGAATACCGGCCTGTCACGCCGGGGGTCGCGGGTTCGAGTCCCGTCCACTCCGCCAAAACGAAAAACGCGCCTTCGGGTGCGTTTTTTTGTCACAGTTGAATGCCCCTTGGGGCCATGTCGAGGAACACCATGTACAAAAACCTCATTGCAACGCTTTTCGCGTTCGCTTTGTTTTCAATATCCGCCTTGGCAGCGCAGCCTGTCAACATGACTCAAGTGGATGTCAAAACCCAGCCTAGCTCGCCAACGCAAGCAACACCTTCAAACAAACAGGTGCTCAAAGTCGGCTTTGTGTATGTCACTCCCCGTTTGCCAAGCGGCTGGGTCCACCAGCACGAACTCGGCCGTTTGACCTTGGAGAACAAGCTCACGAAAGAGGGCTTTGAGGTGGAAACCCAGTTTGTTGAAAATGTGGCCGAGGGCGCAGATGCCGAGCGTGTCATCCGCGACATGGTGCGCCAAGGCGTGGGTCTGGTGTTCACGCCCAGCTTTGGTTACATGGAGCCGACCTTGAAGGTTGCGGCTGACTTTCCACAGGTGAAATTTGAGTCCATCACTGGCTTCAAAAACGCGCCCAATGTGGCTACCGCCAATGCCCGTTATTACGAAGGACGCTTCTTGGCGGGTATCGCTGCTGGGCGCATGAGCAAGACTGGTATCGCAGGTTACGTGGCGAGCTTTCCCATCCCTGAAGTGATCCAAGGCATCAATGCTTTTGCACTGGGTATGCGTTCGGTCAACCCGAAGTCACAGATCAAGCTGATTTGGCTTGACACATGGTTCGAGCCAGCGCGTGAGCGCGATGCCGCGATGACGCTGATGAACCAAAAAGCAGATGTCTTGTCTTTCCACACCGCCTCAGAGGCTGTCATGGTCGCAGCCCAAGAGCGCGGCAAGATGGCCATCGCCTACCACTCCGACATGCGCCATGTGGCACCGCAAGCACAGCTCTTGGCCATCACCCACCACTGGGGCAACTATTACAGCCAACGTACCAAAGCGGTTATTCAAGGTACATGGGAGCCCGGCAATGTATGGGGCGGGGTGCGAGAGGGCATGATCAAAGTCGATGGGTTTGGACCCAAGGTGCCAAAGAAAGTACAGGTGGAAATTTTGCGTTTGCAGCGCGCGATAGGCAGAGGTAGCTTGCAGCCTTTTGCTGGTCCGATCTTGGATAACCAAGACCAGGTGGTGTTGGCCACGGGACAGAGTCTGAGCGACGAGCAGATCTTGGGCATGCAGTTTTTGGTACAGGGCATACAAGGCAATTTGCCTCGAGCCAGATAGGTGGTGCAGTGCGCGGCCAATCGCTTGCTTGGGGTTGGTGCAGGTCATTGCCTACAATCGTTGCTTAGACGAAAAGGCAGTGACATGAGCATCAAAAGTGACAAATGGATTCGCCGCATGGCAGAGCAGCACGGCATGATAGAGCCCTTCGAACCAGGCCAAATCCGCCAAGATGCAACAGGTCAAAAAATCGTGAGCTACGGTACCAGCAGCTATGGCTATGACATCCGTTGCGCCCCTGAGTTCAAGGTGTTCACCAATATTTACAGCACGGTGGTTGATCCTAAAAACTTCGATCCCAGAAGCTTTGTCGATATTCAATCCGATGTCTGCATCATTCCACCAAACAGTTTTGCGCTGGCACGTACCCTGGAATACTTTCGCATTCCGCGCAATGTCTTGACCATCTGTTTGGGGAAAAGTACCTATGCTCGCTGCGGCATCATTGTCAATGTGACTCCTTTTGAACCAGAGTGGGAAGGGTTTGTCACGCTGGAGTTTTCTAACACCACGCCATTGCCCGCGAAAATTTATGCAGGCGAGGGCTGCGCCCAAGTCTTGTTCTTTGAGAGCGATGAGGTTTGCGAGACCAGCTACAAGGACCGAGGTGGCAAATACCAAGGTCAAGTAGGCGTGACCTTGCCCCGTGCCTGAGGCCTGTCAGCCGAGAGTGCGACAATCAGCACATATGAATTCATTCACGCAATTGCAGTTGGACCCCAATTTGGCGAAAGCCGTTGCAGAAATGGGCTACGAGTCCATGACGCCCATCCAAGCCCAAGCCATTCCAGTGGTGTTGTCTGGCCAAGATGTGATGGGCGCAGCGCAAACCGGTACTGGAAAAACCGCTGCTTTTTCGCTGCCTTTGTTGCAGCGAATGATCAAACACGAAAACAGCTCTACCTCGCCTGCCAGGCACCCAGTGCGGGCCTTGGTATTGCTGCCCACCCGAGAGTTGGCTGACCAAGTGGCCCAACAAGTCAAGATGTATGCCAAGTACACCCAGCTGCGTTCTGCTGTGGTGTTTGGTGGCATGGACATGAAGCCACAAACTGCAGAGCTCAAACGCGGTGTTGAAGTCTTGGTAGCAACACCTGGGCGCTTGCTGGACCACATCGAGGCCAAAACAGCCGTTCTCAACCAAGTCGAGTATGTTGTGCTGGATGAAGCAGACCGGATGCTCGACATTGGCTTCTTGCCGGACTTGCAACGGATCTTGAGCTATTTGCCCAAGCAGCGCACCACGTTGTTGTTCTCAGCCACTTTTTCGCCTGAAATCAGACGATTGGCAGCCAGCTATCTGCAAAATCCGGTCACGATTGAGGTTGCTCGACCCAATCAAACCGCCTCCACGGTGACCCAGTTGTTCTTCAACGTGGCTGAAGATGACAAGCGACGCGCCTTGAAACAGATCGTGAAAGAGCGTGCCATCAGCCAGGCTTTTGTGTTTGTCAACAGCAAGTTGGGCTGCGCCCGTTTGGCCCGTGCACTTGACCGAGATGGTTTGCGAACGGCTGCGCTGCATGGTGACAAGAGCCAAGATGAGCGTTTGAAAGCACTTGACGCCTTTAAAAAAGGCGAAGTGGATTTGCTGATTTGCACCGATGTGGCTGCCCGCGGCTTGGATATCAAGGATGTGCCAGCGGTTTTCAACATCGACATTCCCTACAACGCAGAAGACTATATCCACCGGATTGGTCGAACAGGCCGCGCTGGAGCGGAAGGCTTGGCAGTGAGTTTTGCTGCGCCTTCGGATGCCCGCTTGGTGACAGACATTGAAAAATTAACCAAGCAAAAAATCGAATTGCTTGCCCTCGAATTTGAGGACGACAGACCACTCGGGCGTATGAATACCGGTCGACGTTATTGGGACGACGATCGGGCTTCTGAGGACCGAACCGCACCCGCGCGCAGCCGATTCACACCACCACCTAAAGCAAGTGACCCGTTTTTTGACAAACCTTACGAAGCCAGTGAGTCAGCGCTTGCGCAGCCCGCGCCATCCCCCACCAAACCGGCAGTAGGCAGAGGTATTTCACCCAATATCAAGCCAAAACGCAAAGTCGCTGCGCTGTTCAAAACCACCGAGTCCATCTGAGCTTTCAGCGCTTGTCCTGGCAATTCACGTGGATCTGTTGGTGTTGGCCCGGTCCACGTGCGTCGAGTTCAAGAGCTGTCAAGCACCTGCCCCAGACACATCCGCCATCCAAAGCAAGTACATCCGTACGATGGAGTTTTTCTAAGGAAGACCAGTGACCAAAGGCCACGGTGGTTTGAGCGGTTTGCCTGTTTGGCGCTTCAAACCATGGCAGGTATCCAATTGGGGCTTGTTCAACTGGGCCGTGGTGTGCGAATTCCATTTCGCCCTGTGGTGTGCAAAAACGCAGCCGGGTCAGGGCATTCACGATCACCCGCAGCCTGTCAATGCTTTGCAAACTGACATCCCACATGACAGGTAAATTGCCATACATCTGCCGCACAAAGTCGGCCCAATCAGCACTTTTCAGCACGCTACTGACCTCATTCGCCAAGCCCATGGTTTGGGTGACCGACCACTGCGGCAGAACACCGGCATGCACCATCAAGGTATTTTGCTCAAACAGGGCAAGGGGTTGGTGCCTCAGCCAGTCGATCAGCGCTGTGCGGTCTGGAGCTTGCAAAACATCATTCACCGTGTCGCCTGGTTTTTGTTGACGCACGCCCAGGTGGATGCCCAATAAATTCAAATCGTGGTTGCCCAACAGACACTTTGCGCTCGAGCCCCATTGCTGCAGCCGTCGCAACACGCCGAGGTTGTCCGGGCCACGGTTGACCAGATCGCCCAGTAAGTACAGGGTGTCTCTGCTTGGAGAGAATTGAATCTTGTCTGTCAATGTGCCCAAAGCTGCGTTGCAGCCTTGTATGTCGCCAATCAAGTAAAGTGCCATGGCATGATTGTCTCTGATTGAATAAACCTATTTTTGAGCCCGCTACCTATGGATGTATTGCTGATCGTTTTGTTGACCTTGCTCAATGGCTTGTTCGCCATGTCAGAGATGGCTCTGGCCTCAAGCCGCAAGGCCTTGCTGGTCAGTCTGGAAAGCATGGGAGCAACAGGGGCCAAGGCTGCCATTGCATTGCAACAGCAACCCACCCAGTTTTTATCGACCATCCAAATTGGTATCACCACTTTGGGTGTCCTGAACGGGATCATCGGTGAAGCCGCATTCAGTGGTTGGGTGGCTGCGTGGTTTTTAGGCATGGGTGTGGCGCAGGGGCCAGCGGGCGTGTTGGCCACTGTCTTCGTGGTGAGTGTGATCACATTCAACACCATTTTGTTTGGTGAGTTGGTACCCAAGCGTATCGGACAAATTTACCCCGAAACCGCCGCACGCTTGACTGCACCCGCCATGTTTGCCTTGTCTGTGTTGGCGCGTCCATTGGTACACCTGTTGTCTGTGTGCACTTCAAGCATCTTGCGCCTGCTGGGCATCGATATGAAGAAAGTCAGACAGGTCACTGAAGAGGAAATCACCGCCAGTTTGGTTGAAGGCGTAGACGCAGGTTTGATCGAGCAACACGAGCACCAGATGGTGAAAAATGTCTTTCACTTGGATGAACGGACCTTGGCCTCATTGATGGTGCCGCGCACGGACATTGTGTGGATTGACGGCAGTTGCGTGGTGACCCAAGCGCTTACGCAATTGCGCGGTGAAATCACTCATTCTTGGTATCCCGTGTGTAGAGGCAGCTTGGACGACGTTGTGGGCATGGTCAGCATGGCGAGTTTACTCACCCACTACGAGAGCCAAGAATCGATAGACAGCTTTGCTGAGCCAGCCGCCTTTGTGCCAGAGACGCTCACCGGCCTGGACTTGCTGTCGCAATTCAGACAACCACACCACAAAGATGCAGGCAAATTACACAAAGTCAGTGGCCGTATGGTTCTGGTTGTGGATGAATACGGAGTGGTACAAGGCTTGATGACGCCACGTGACTTGCTTGAAGCGATCACAGGTGAGTTGGTGCAAACCACCCTGCCTCAAGAAGCCTGGGCAGTACAGCGCGAAGATGGAAGTTGGTTGCTTGACGGCATGATGCCGGTGCAAGAGTTGAAATCACGTTTGGTGTTGGATGAACTGCCCCAAGAAGACGAGGGCCACTACAACACGCTGGCAGGTTTGATCATGATGGTGTTGGGACAACTGCCTAAAGAGGGTGAATATATTCAAACCCTTGGCTGGCGTTTTGAGGTTGTCGATCTGGATGGTCGCCGCATTGACAAGGTGTTGGCCTCTCAGTTGCCCCCCGCACCTCATCCACAGCTTTGAGGAGAAAGCTCAGTGCTTGGATTTGGGCGGGTGCTCGTGGTCTATTTCATCCAATTTATGGTTGATACCCGAGACAGTTTTGCGAATGGCCTCTACACGACCGTGGAACTCCTCGAGTTTTTTTTCTTTCTCCATTTGGATAAGGTGCGCTGACTCAGCATCAGCTTTATGCATCGGATGTGCAGGTTGGCCAGTATGGCCAGTTGCAGGCATGGTGGGATGGGTATTGACAGCGTTGAGGCTGCTTTTGAGAACCGTGTCTGTTGATGCAGAGGCAGAGCTGGCTGGCTGGGCCCCATCCTTGCGTTTGAGATCGGTATCTGGCAGCGAGACATGACGGTCTTCCAGGTGTTCTTTGTCAGTGCCAAGGTCTTGAGTGTGGTCGTGCAGGCTTTGATCGGGTGCTACAGCATGTCCATTTACCAGTGCGTCATCTGGTAGAGAGGCATGGGTATCTTCAAGAATACCGGATGGCAGAACCCCTTGACGGTCTTCTATGGCGTCGTTGGCAATACCAAGCGATCGATCCTTTAAAGCCTCATTGGTCAGGCCTTGGTGGTTGTCATGAAAACCGTCGTTTGTGAGCCCTTGGCGGTTATCTGGGACTATTCCGTCTCCCGGCCCCAGGCGTTCGGCGGAGTCGTCTGCGGCGCCAATGACCAAGGTGTCTTGGGCTTGCCCATGGTCTTCTCCGGGGCCAAACCGGTCTTTCAAGTCGTCATCTTGTTCATGAAAGGCAGATGCATCTGCATGAGATGGGCCCTGCTCAACATGTGTAAAGCTTGGACCGGATAAGTCTTCCTTGAAATGACCAGTCTTGGATGCCAGCTTGTTCGTATCATCAAAATTTGACGACTTGTGTTGTAAGTCCAGTTCATCATTGGCAACGATGTCACTGCGCCTTGCCTTTGCACTGGTCGAGCCCTCGGGTATTTCTACCGAAAAGGCTTTGCTGCTTCTGATCAAGGGAGGTGGAGCTTTGGAGGACATAGGTCCGATTTTAATCTGTAGGCTTGTCAAGGCGCCCGGTGGAAAAAACTACAGGGTGAAGTGTATTTAAGCCGAATTGATCAGTCGATTGGCCAATTTGACAGCTTCTGCCGCGTCGGTGGAAATCCCGTCAGCACCCCAGCGGTTAGTGCTGTGGCTGTTCTGAGAGTTCAACAAGGCAGCACCGCCAAGGATAAACGCTGTCTGTGGGTTTCTGGAATGGGTTTTTAAGTTCTCAATCAAACCGGGCAGGGTAGGTAGTTGTTCAACCAAGCCAACAGACAAACCGACCGTGTCAAACCATTCATTTTGAACGCTGCGCTGCAGTTCGGTTGCTTGACTGGAAATTTCCACCACCACCTGCCAACCGGCCACGCGAAAAAAATCAGCCAAGATGGTGATGCCCAAAATGTGTTGTGACCCAGGCGCGCAAGCCAACATGATTCGACGGATATCTCCCGCCGCTTGTGGCGCGCTGTTGTGATTAAAGCCCAAATCACGGGTGACTCGGTGCATCAGCACCAGGCCCTGAGAAACCTGGGTGAAATCAAAATGGTCTTGCTCCCACCATTCACCCAACTGTCGAGCAGCAGGCGTGATGAGTTCCAGGAAAATCGATTCGCGCGATACGCCCTTGGCCATGAGTGCGTGTGCCATTTTCAGGGGATTTTCCGGAGGTGAGCCAAGGCAAGCAACTGCAAATGCGTGGACGTCTTCCTTGGAGGGTTTGTTGCTTTCGCCAACAAGCACCTTTTGCAAGTCAATGCCTGCGTGGGCGCCCAGCAAGCGCGGCAAAATTTGTCCCTCAATCACAGCAATCAACGACTGCTTACATTGTTCGTTGGCAGATTCAGCTTTTGGTGTGGAATGGAGTCTGGCGGGCAGGACTTCGCCAGCTGATGGAACCGTCGACATCACCCAGTCAGTCAAACCCTTGATGGGAGTCGGCATGCGATAGAGCCAATTGTTGGTAAAGCCAATGTTCATGCTGCCTCCGGATCCACGGGGTTGGTGCAAGAATTTGCACCTGAGCCCCGTCAACAATTGTGTCAACAATTGCCGTTGCATGCCATGCAACCTAGGGTAAATACCCAAAAGAAAGTTGATGTAACCCGCAGCTCGTCAGGGTTTTCCTTGTGTTTAAGCAGATACCACTTGCTTGTGCGTCGCAGGTGAAATAT
>Ga0247840_10011573_pt1 | contig 10704 bp, 15 predicted proteins | sample LaCruzMarch2015__FD_192404 | JGI IMG/M metagenome (GOLD analysis project Ga0247840, IMG submission 192404) | Freshwater microbial communities from meromictic Lake La Cruz, Castile-La Mancha, Spain - LaCruzMarch2015_17m | ecosystem: Environmental > Aquatic > Freshwater > Lake | place: Spain...
AGCCTCACTCCTGAAATAAAGTCGATAGAATATCCTCCGTCGTGCTCCTCGCCTTTCACAAACCCTATGGGGTGATTTCCCAATTCACCTCAGATGGCTCCCCTAACCGAACCTTAGCTGAATTTGGTTTCCCCAAAGATGTTTACCCCCTGGGCCGACTCGATGCTGACTCCGAAGGCCTGCTCCTCCTCAGCGACGAACCTGGTCTCAACACCCGCCTGCTGGAACCGAAAAACCGACATCCCCGCACCTACTGGGCCCAAGTGGAAGGCATTCCCAATCTTGGTGCGCTCGAAAAATTATCCCTCGGGGTTTCGTTAGGCGAACATCAAACTCTTCCTTGTCGTGCCTCGCTTTTGAACCCCCAACCCTCGGTTCCACCCCGAGATCCCCCCATCCGTGTCCGTAAAACCATCCCTGACTGCTGGATCGCCCTCGAATTAACGGAGGGAAAAAATCGGCAGGTTCGTAAAATGACTGCGTCCATCGGTCACCCGACCCTCCGCCTCATCCGCGTCCGGATCGGTGCTCTGGAATTAGGCGACTTCAAGGCTGGTCACTGGCGGGAACTATCCCCGGCTGACCGTCAGCTTCTTTTCTGATCTTTTCTTCATGCACCTATTCGTGTATACACGAATGCATGAAGACGATCACCTTGGATGAACCGGCTTACGCCCGGTTGAAAGCCTGGAAAAAAGGGGGGAACGAATCCTTCTCGAGCGTAGTCAAACGCGTCGTGCCCGAACCTGGCACCCTCGGTTCATTCCTCCGTTTTGTGGAAACCCACCAAACCGACCGCCTCCCCGGCAACGACAAAATGGAAAAAGCCATCACGCACAAGTCAGGATCCAAACATAACCCATGGATCTGATTGCCGATACGACCCTGCTGGTGGGTCTCTGGAGAAAACAGTCCTGGGCCCAATCCTTCGCCAACCGGAACGCTGATCAATCCATCGGCCTCCCCTGGGTTGTTTTGGGCGAGTTCTGGCACGGCGCCGAGAGGGCCAAACACGATCCGGAACGAGTTCGCCAGTTCCTCAGTATCGGATTACCCATCCTCAACGCCGAGCCGGTCATCCCGTTTTACGCCCGCCTCTGCTCGTTGTTGCAGGATCAACCTTCCTACAAACTCGTGGGACAAAATGATCTTTGGATCGCCGCCACGGCCTTAGCCCTCCAGAAACCCCTGATCACCCGGAATCGACGACATTTCAGCAAGATCAAGGGTCTACGTTTTCAGGCCCTTCTGGACGAATAGCCCCCCCTTCGGCACGCATCGCTGCAGAATTTTACCTGATCCCAATCTCTCTCCCATTTTTTCCGCCAGACAAATGGTCGGCCGCATCTCAAACAGATTTTTTCCGGAAGATTACCTTTCGCAACGCTCTTCCCATCCCGACGCACAACTAGCGGACCGCCGCCCAGATCCGATGCACGTCATCGTGATCCTCCAGCGATTGCAAAAACGCCCCCACTTCTCCCCGAGCCTCTTCGCTTAATTCAGGATAGTTCTTCGGCACAAAACCCAACTCGCTCGTCACCACACTCCACCCGTTCTTTTTCAGCCAATCCGTCACCCCATGCATCGCCGTACGTTCGGTCAGAAATCGGGCCCCACAGGTCTCTTCGGGAATATCATCATTTTGCTGATGGGATAGAGCTTCCACCTCGTTCGCCCCTGCCTCAATCGCCGCCGTTTCCCGATCGGTCTCCGCTTTGGGGTGATGTGCCTCCACAATTCCCACCTGATCAAAAAGAAAGCGGTTGCTTCCAGAAGAACCCAGCGACCCAGCCTTAAAGAGCACTCGAATCTCCGGAGCCGTTCGGTTGTGGTTGTCCGTATACGCTTCCACGATCAGAGGCACCTTATGGGGGGCGTATCCTTCAAACACCATGTGCTCCAACGAATCTTTGCCTTCCCCCGTTCCCGATCCCTTCTGAATCGCACGCTCGATGATATCCCGAGAAACACTTTCCTTGCGGGCCCGCTCCAATGCCGCCGCCAATCGGGCATTCAGCGCGGGATCCGCCCCCTGCCTAGCGGCCAGGCTGATCTCCCGCACAAACTTGCTCGTTGTCTTCGATTTCTTTAGCGAAGCGACTTCTCGTTTTGCATGTAACCACTGTCTTCCCATATTCCGATATCCTAAGCGAACTCCCTCACCCGACTCAATCCCGCAGGCCAATGCGAGGCACATCACTCTCGTGACTCACCTTCCATGCACCGACTCCAGCCGCGATTCGCAAGGTCTTGTCGATCGTCCACCCTTGGATCTCCCCATAAACCAGCGCGGCCGTGACCGCATCCCCTGCCCCCGTCGGATCTTTCACCTTCACCCGCGGGGCATTCGCGGACAGCCGGCACCCATTGACCTCCGCCACCAAACCCTCTTTCCCTAAAGTCACCACCACACCCGTTGTTCCATCGCCCTTCAAACTTGGCCGGCACCGGTCCACCCCTTGCTTCCCTGTCGTTACCTCGGCCTCGTTCAGATTACATTTGATCCACTCCGCCCCCGCTGCCACCGCTTCTCGTAAAAGGGCCCCTCGGCTATCCACCAAAACAGAGACCCCTTTTTTCTGCAAATCGCTGATTAGATTTTTCCACCAACCCTTGGGCCAACCTGTCGCCGAACTCCCCGCCACCACCCACCAATCCCCTTTGCGCAAAACCCGCCTCCAATAATTTCCAATTTCAGCCCACACCCTCGCTTTGACTTTTGCATCCTCGGTAAAAAAATCGATCCTCTCCTCCCCCTCCCTCACCCAAGCCCACCCCCCCCTTTCGACGGTGCCTGGTCCAACACCTGGCACCAGACCTGTCCCGGGGTCTGACCCCGGGTCTGACCCCAAATCAATCACCTTCGAAATGGCGGGCACACCCCACAAACAAAGCTGGCGAGCCACATTTCGACCTTTGCCCCCCGCCGATACCTCCACCCGATCCGACCCCAAGACAAACTTCCTCTCGCGTACGGGGTTGGGCGTAAAACACCAAACCTTCATCAACCCCCAGACCTCAAGCGATGTCGATCTCCTTAGCTAAGTAAACATCCTGAATCGCGTTTAAAATCTCCACCCCATCCTTCAGCGGCTTTTGAAACGCTTTGCGACCGGAAATCAAACCCATACCCCCCGCTCGCTTGTTGATCACGGCCGTCTTCACCGCTTCCGCAATGTCGTTCTTCCCAGAAGCACCACCCGAATTGATCAAACCCGCCCGCCCAGCAAAGCAGTTCAACACCTGGTACCGGCACAAATCGATCGGATGGTCCGAGGTCAGCTCCGAATAAATCCGAGGATCGGTCTTCCCATAATCACTTCCCGCCATTTTCAAGGCCGTATACCCACCATTATTTTCCGGCAGCTTCTGCTTAATAATGTCCGCCTGAATGGTCGTACCCAAATGGTTGGCCTGACCCGTCAAATCCGCCGACAGATGGTAATCCTTCTCCTTCGTCTTAAAGGCTGGATTCCGAATATAGCACCAGAGAATCGTGTACATCCCCAGCTCATGGGCCGCCGCAAAGCATCGAGAAATCTCCTCGATCTGCCGCCCAGACTCAGGGGATCCGAAGTAAATCGTCGCCCCCACGCCTACCGCCCCCATATCAAACGCCTGCTTCACCCCGGCAAACAGCTTCTGGTCCGCCACATTCGGATAGGTCAGCAGCTCGTTATGATTGATTTTTAAAACAAAAGGAATCTGGTGCGCATATTTTCGCGCGACCGCTCCCAATACCCCCAATGTCGACGTCACCGCATTGCAGCCACCCTCAATCGCCAGCTTCACAATGTTCTCCGGGTCAAAGTAGTCCGGATTCGGCGCAAAGGAGGCCCCCGCCGAGTGCTCAATCCCCTGATCCACCGGCAGAATCGAAAGGTAACCCGTTCCCCCCAGTCGCCCGTGACTGAAAGTCGTCTGCAAGTTTCGCAAAACCGCAATCGATCGGTCGCTATCCCGCCAAACCCGACTGACAAAGTCAGGTCCGGGTAAATGTAGCCGCGCCTTCGAAACCGTCTTGCAGGTATGCCCCAACAGACTCTTCGCATCCGAGCCTAACTGCTTTTCGATTTCGGAAAATTTCATCATGGACCAGAATCCCTTTTTTCCCTCTTCGGGTCAATCCTGCGCTGCCGTCATCTCTTGCTCGTTGGACAGAAATCTTTAGCCTTGGGGCACATGATTCGTTGGCTCTCTTTGGTCATCCTCGGTCTCCTCCTCAATGGTAGCGGTCTCTCCCTCCTCGCTTGGGCCGCCTTTCAAAAGTTTTCTACCCAAGGGGAGTGGTTTTGGTCCGGCACGCTCGCGCTCGCCCTTTGTAATGCCGGACTTTGCTGCGTCGTCGGCGCCAAGAAACCAGGAAAGTCATCTCTCTGAACCCCCACTCCCATTCTCATCCCCACTCGCCCCCCACTCCACCCGATTACGGCAAGGTCCACCTCGTACCTTATAACGACTCCGAATACCTTCGCTGGTCGGAAGGCTTTGCCTTTCGGCGGCGCCGAGAGCGCCAGCGCGAGGGCAAGGTCCGGATCGAGCCCGCCGCCCTCTCCGTCATCAGCTTTGCCGCCGAGTTCGGAGTCCGCTCCATCCTCTCACGCCACTTCCACCTTGGGGAAAAGCGCATCCTTCGCTACCAAGACCCCGAACACGACGACCATCATCGCGGACGCCACCGATTCCGTGAGCTGGACGCCGTGGCCTTCACGGGAGAGAAAGCCACCGCCGTGTTTGAGTTCAAACTCAGCGGACTAGGCTCCGCCTCCGCCGTTTCCCGAGCCGCCAAACAGCTCCGCTCCGCCGCCGAAATGATCCGCCAAGGATATGGCCACACCCCAAAAATCGCCGTCGTTCTGATTCATGCAGGCGAAGGTCATCCCGACCTCGGAAAACCTGGCGGTCGCTATGGAGTCCGCCCCGTTCCCCTGGAAAAAGTCCGCCTCGATCACTTACCCGACCAACCCATCCCATGCTTTGTCTTTACGATGAAGGAGGCGATTGAGGAAGCTCGCCGAATCGGCCACGAGGTGGATCACGAGCTGGAACGTCGCGCCGCTCGCGAGGGCAAGCATGGACTCCAATCCGCCCAACCCCGCGGTCTTCGCCTCCCTGCTCTTCCCATCGGCGAGCTACTCGCGGCCATCAGCTGGATGACCCGTGGTCTCGTCCAAGCCGTTGGCCACGTGACCCGAAAGGTCACCCGACGTCGCACCCCACCGCCCCACGCTCCCTATCGCCGGCGCCGGGGTGGACGTGGCCGACGCCGCTAAATTTCTTTAGCGAGTGTTCACGTTACAAACGGGCAACCCTTTCCTTTTGACGGAGCTAGGCTCGGCGTAGTTCAGATCTTCCTGACTGGTCATTTGGATCTTTTCGCCCGCCAGCGAAACCACATCCACTTTGGTTACTCCATCCGCCTGGGCCGAGGTCGAAACCCACGGGGCAAAGGCGTGCCACCACAGCCCCGCCGCCACCAGGGCGAGAAGAAGTTTGGTCATCGGATCGGTTTTTAGGGTCAACTGTTTATGTTTCATCCCCTTGGCTTACCTCCGATTCGACAAAAATCACGACTCGATTTCACCCCTCGTTCGACCTAAGTTTGATCCATGAAGATCCATCCCTCTCCTCTTGTCCTCCTCCTGCTCCTTCCCACCCTCTCCCTCGCGCAGGAGACTAATCCAGCCGCTCGCCTCCCCGCCACGCCACCCCCCGCGAATACCAATGCTCCCGCGGCTACCCCATCCGACGAGGAGGTCATCTCCTGCCAAGGCATTCAAATCTGGAAAAAAGGCAAACCCAAGAAGGGCTACCGCACCCTCGGTTTCGACCAACTCGAACGCCAAAACGGTTTCGCTGCCGCCCAAAACAAGATCGCTCGCGGTGTTCAAGCCCGCAAGGGCAACGCCGCCATCATCAACTCCATCCAGAACTCTCACCGGGCCAACTTCGACCTAAATACTCAGGACGAAAGACTGGACGGCATCGATATCCGCTACGAAATCATCCTGCTTCTGCCGTAACGTGCGGCACCCCCTCCCCGCCTTATTTCTTGTCCCCACTCTGCTGGCCTCCTTGGGCCTGAGCCAAGTGGTGCCGGTTCAAGCCAACATCGATGCCCAAGCCCAGCGCCGAATGCAGGAACAGGCTGAACTCGCCCGCCGCCAGCGCAGAATCGAGGATCACCTCCAACGGATCGTTCCCGCACTCGATCCCCAAAATCTGACTGGACCCAAAGCCACCCGCACCACCAGCCAAGCCCTCGCCGCCCTCTTCTCCTTGCAAACGGAGGGGGTCACCCCGCGAGAATCGCTCCGCCGTGCCGTCGACTGCTCCGGCCTCACCGCGCAAACCACCCGGGCCCCCTTGAACTACCTCTCCTCATGCTGGGAAACCAATGGGAAGAAAATTACCCCGCCCATCGCCCAATCCATGCGTACCGGCACCCCTCCCCCCTTTCCCATCGCCCCTTTTGTACCATGACCGCACCTCGCCCCCCGCAGGGCTTTGCACTTCATCACCTTCCCACTGGCCCCGCTTGGCTACGCCCCTCGATCCAGAAACCCCTTCTCTCCTGTTGGAAAAAACTGAACCCCCAAGCCCCCCTCCGTCAGGCCGCCCGTCGCCACGCCCATCACCGCCTTTTCCAAGGTCGCGCCCCCGTCGTTCTGCTCCCGATTACCACCACCCCACTGATCGTTCGCCCCTGCGTGCATGGAGGGTTGTGGGGCAAGTTTGCCAAAGATCTATACACAAACCCCTCTCGTGCCCGGAAGGAGATCGAACGCAGTTCCTTTCTTTGCACAAAAAAGATCCCTACCCCCCTGATCCAAGCCGCCCTCTTTTATCCTGTAGGTTCCCTATGGCGTATCGACATCGTGACCTCCTTCATCCCCGACAGCCTGGATCTCGCCTCACTCCTCTGCACTCGCCCATCCTCCCCCACCCGAGTCCGTGCTTTCTCCTCCATCCGCAAGTTATTTTATAAATGCCGCCAAAACGGGATCCTCCATCCCGATTTCAATGCCCGAAATATTCTCCTCACCCAATCCCCCAGCCAAGCCTGGCTTCTGGATGTCGACGCTATTCAGGTCGAACCCCAAAACCCGTCTCAGGTCGATACCGCCAACCGCCATCGCCTCCTCCGCTCTCTTCTGAAATTAGCGAAACTCGGTTCCCTCGGCTTTACGGAAAAGGAAGTTCCCTCTCTGTGGCGGGAAATCTTTCCCTCCTCATGAAACTCCCCTCCAACCCACGGATCTGTATCGTTCTCCTCAGCGCGGTGGGCGATGTCACCCACGCCCTTCCCATCGTCAATGCGATTAAGAGGCATCGTCCCCAATCCCATATCACCTGGCTCCTGCAAGAAGCCGGCGCCTCTTTAATCCAGGGACATTCTGCGGTGGATGAAGTCCTGCTTTTTCAGCGAAAAGCGGGACTCGCCGGATTCGTCAAAATGGCCATGGAGCTGGCCGATCGCCCCTTCGACGTAGTACTCGATCTCCAATGCTACTTCAAAGCCACCCTCCTCACCGCGCTTTGTCGTGCTCCTGTCAAAATTGGCCTCGATCCCAGTCGCGCGCGCGAGTTCAACTGGCTCGCCAATAACCACCATCTTCCCAAGAGGCCCATCCAACACGTTCAAGAGCACTTTCTTGAATTTCTCGACTATCTGGAAATCCCCCGTGAACCGATCGAGTGGAATCTCGGGCCGTGGCCATCCGAACTGGAGTGGCAAACCCACTTCTTTCGTCACTTCCCCTCCCCACGAGTCGCCCTGGTGGCAGGCACCAGCAATCCAAAAAAGGATTGGCTCCCAGACTCTTGGGTACGACTCAACGATGCCTTACACGAGCAGTTTGGATTACACCCCGTACTGGTCGGAGCCAACTCCGCACGAGAAACCGCCTTGGGAAAGAAGATGCTTCAGGAGTGTCGTCATCCCCCCAAGGAAGCACTGGGTTGTGGTCTTCGTCGTCTCGTCGCCATTCTGGATGGATGCGAGCTGGTCATCTCGCCCGATACCGGTCCTCTGCATCTCGCAGGCGCGCTCGGCAAACCGGTCATCGGCCTTTATGGATATAATAGCCCTGCACGGGTCGGGCCTTGGCGCCAAGATTCCCGTCTGCTCGTTGATGCCTTCCATCATGCTGGAGAGGAACCCCAAATGACTTTTCAGCACCGGCCAGATCGAATGAGTCGAATCACGGTCGAAGATGTTCTGGCTAAAGTGGAAATCTGGAAAAAAGAGTCCGTTTAAAAGCGATAGTAGAGTTCCGTCGCCAAAGTCCAAAGCGAGTTCGAGGCGGGTGCGTAGAGATCCTGCTGCAGGCTTGTTTCGGTTGAGTTGACTGATGCCGTCGTCCCTGCCCCCCAAGCGAACCTACCTTCTCCCCGCCAGACAAGCTCCTCCGTGATCTTCACCGCCAGCGTCAGAGTGTAGTCGTAAAAGTCTCCCCCACTGCGGCGAGTGCTGATAGGCAAAACATAGTTACTGGTGTGCACATACTCCGCCCGGCCCGTTAAAGTCACCGGATCCATCAAAGTCCAGGTTGAGTAAAGAGCTGTGGTGACAAACGAGGTAGGTGCCTCCACCCCCGCCTGCCCTGTCCCGGACCCCCCGGTGACATTGAAAGTCAGTTTCCAACGATCCTCCGCCAAAAGAGGGGACCAGTCCCCAATCAGATTCCAGGCATAGTAGGAGTTTTGGTCGAGAGCGACTCGTGCATTCGATCCATGGGTTCCCCACGGGGTTGCATAAAAACCGGGTTGCAACCGCGCATTCTCCTTTGGATTTCTTAGAATCAGGTAACTAAAGATCGCTGCCTCGTCCCCAGCCCCAAAACTGGCCAGATCGTTACTTTCGCCCGAACAGTTGCCTAGACCTACCCCCACATCGAAAAGCGGATCAGGGGCAAAGATTGCCAAAAAACCGGTGTTATCCTGCGGCATAAATGCGTCGGCAATGCCAAAGGTGATGCAGGGATTGTCGGGGCGCCAGATTGTCTCGTACCCAATCACCGACTGAAATTTACCCACCCACATCTCCATCTGTGCCTCCGGAACCCAGAACTTGGCCAAGGCCTCACCCACGTACAGGGCGTTGCTGTCCGGCCCGCTTGGCTGATTCGCGCTGCCCGCCGCCGCATAGAGGGTGGCATCCTCCCCCAACATAAATCCGGCCTGAAAACCCGCCTCCAGTTCGTTCTCGCGGCTCAGTGGCTTTTCCAACCGAAGCCACACTGCACTTAGATTAAAGTCCCCTTTCGGAATCGTATCATTGGCAAAATCAATGGGACTGGTCGCTGTCCCAGGCCCAAAATTGTACATGTACGTCCCGTCCACATATCCAGTGAGTACGAGGGCTTTGTCTTTTGCGCCTCGGGCGGCCTCTGAAGCGCTCTCCTCCATCATTTCCCGCTCGGGGGCAACATCCTCCTCCCGCTGGGGGATTTGACCTAACCCCAGGTTACTCCAGAACACGCCCAGAAAAAGGCAAGACTGGACGAGTTGGCGAAACCTTTTAAGATTCTCATTATGAAACGACACCTTTCTTTTTTATCGATCCTGTTCACCTGCGTCACGCTCCTTGCCGAGCCTGCCACCGAAAAAATGCAGTTCGAGTCAGACACCAATAATATGTCCAAAGAGGAGGTGAAGATGTATATGGGACGTGACCCGGATGAGGTCATCACCCCACACCTGTGGCGCTACTCGGGGAACTTTACCTCAAAGAAATTCGGCGAGGGCATGGACTCCTATAATACGGTCGACATCACCTTTGGCATGCTGACCGATTCCCATAAGTACGGCGTCACGGGCTACACGTGGAGTGTTCAGTAGTCATTTAGGGAATCGTTTCAGATCACCCTCGAACTACCCACTCTCACCCTCAAAACTGATTATTCGAGAAAGCAATGGCCACAATCCCCAGATCTAAGAAATCAGATCCGCCTCCTGAACCCACGAAACGGGAATGGTACACTGGCTACCGCCGCTCTCCTGACGTCCCCCGTTGTTACCAGCCAGCTGTGACGTGCGGGTAGTCGAGGAGTTTGCGGTCGGTCGTTAGGAGGAGAAGATTTTCACAACGGGCAGTCGCCGTCAAAATGCGGTCTGCCGGATCCGCATGAAATTTCCCAGGTAGGGAGTACGCTTCCTCCACAATCTCCAGACTGATCGGCTGAACCTCCCAGCCATTTTTCTCTATCGCGAGACGAAGCCACGGCTTCCAATGCCCCCGCAACTCAATCCGTTGACGCTCCTGCAGGCAGGCCAGTTCGGCACACGAGATGGGCGAAACCCAGATCCGAGCCGCGGCCTGAAGATGAGCTCGGGTAGATGAACTCACGCACGAATCTTCAAGACTCAGATAAAGAATCGCACAGGTATCCAGCAGGATGTTCACCTCAACATTTCCCAATTCCGTGCGGGCAACGCAGGCTTCGTCAGATCACCGAGAATGCGAACACCGGTATTTTTAGCCCAGCCCACCACGGTCCGATGCCGTGGAGCGGACTTTTCTCGAACCACGGGCACAATTTGGGCCACCGGAAGATTCCTGCGGCAGATGAGTATGGTCGTTCCCTTCTCCACCGCATCCACCAGACTGGAGAAATGACTTTTCGCATCACTAACGTTCATACTCTTCATCCTACTAAGTTAGTCGTTTAGTTGGTCATATCAAGGACTAACTATTTT
>Ga0247840_10011574_pt1 | contig 10704 bp, 13 predicted proteins | sample LaCruzMarch2015__FD_192404 | JGI IMG/M metagenome (GOLD analysis project Ga0247840, IMG submission 192404) | Freshwater microbial communities from meromictic Lake La Cruz, Castile-La Mancha, Spain - LaCruzMarch2015_17m | ecosystem: Environmental > Aquatic > Freshwater > Lake | place: Spain...
GGGGTTACTGACTCCCAGTCCAAGGGAAAGACGAGGCATAAAATTATTTGAAAGCTATGACCGCACCATATGACAATGCAAGACTGGTGATGGGGGCAGTCAAGACAAAGTTTTGGGGAAATTCATAACTGGTTAGTCCTGTGGTGGTAGAATTGGCAATGGCAATGGCTGAAAATTTGCATGCACTCAACACCTGCACAGCATTGAAGTTTTGTGTGATGGTGCCATTGGAAGGCTGACAGAATACCACACCATTGGCACCTAACTGATTGCCCAGCAATGCAGATACAGAATTGACCAAAGTGTTGGTTCTTGTTAACAATGTTTCAATGTCAGCCACATTGGTGTTGATAGTACCCACACGAGTGTTGATGGTATCGATATGACCGTGGATGGCAGTCACATTAGGAGATATCACATTCAAAATGGTCTCCACATCTGCCAAGTTCACATTGATATTTTCTGCAGAAAGAGAAACTTTGATGTCATCAGGATTGGCCAAATATGCAATCACAGCATACTTGGGGTACACAGACAATGATGTCAAGCCCACAGTGTTGGTATCTGGATATGTGTTTCTGACAACTGAAATGGCAGGGAATCTGGTGTCACCTTGAATCTCCAAAAATTTGCCATATTCCACAGTCTGAGGATTTGCTACTACATGGGATTGATAGGCCATAATATTACTTATTCTTGCAGGGGATAAAAACATCCATATATGTTGCTATTTAAGCTTGAAAATGATATAATATGTGATGAACAAATACCTGTTTGAAAAATACCTGTTTAGCAACCGTGGCACTGAATTCAAAGGATATGTGTCTGTTGAAGCAGAAAGTACTGCACAAGCCACATTGTGTGCACAACAAAAGGCTGGGCCTGACATGAAGTTGCAACAAGTGTACATCAATCCACATGATGACTATGCTCGTTGAATTGATATTTTTTTTGTTTCAACTGTAGAGTGCGTATCCTTAAGTTTTAGCGCCAGCCCCAAATTGAGTTTTTATCACATGCAGCATTAAATAAATGATATGGATTGGTTGGATCAATATCTTGACGGTCTGGGCAACTACAAGACCACTGTGTCCCCTGCTGATACCCACATGTGGGGGGTTAAGCCTAAACTTAATAATACCCAACAAAGAATGATTTTTGATGCTACCGCACAATCTGAACTGGAATACAGACAATTGGTACAAGAGGCTCGTGCTGATTTAGAAGAGCATGGCATGTCTCAACAAGATGTTGAAGAAGGAATTGGAGCCGATCCTGGAGGTGCAATCGTTGGCACCAATTTATCATATAACATCAATGGCAACGATGTTACTGTGCAATTGCCGGGCAATGCTTCACAGTTTGATTTTACAGTTAGCAACAGCACCTCTTCATTTAATGTTGTCATCGCCGGGTATGGATCATTTAGTATTCTCAACAATTATGATGCCAATAATTTTGAAAACTGTAATCTGTCTGCTTACAACTTCAACAATTTCTCTATCACATTTAATCCTGTGTACGTCACAGCAACTGAAACTTTTATATCTAATGGCCAGTATTTCACAATTTATTACTCCAATACAGGATCAGCTTTGTTCTCTATATTCAAATCAGAAATTGTGGAGCCAGTTCCCACACCAACTCCCACAGTAACTCCCACATCATCACCTACACAAACGCCTTCTCCCACTCTAACTCCTTCTCCCACTAGAACACCAACAACTACACCCACATCATCACCTACTCAGACACCTTCTCCAACACAAACACCTTCTTCATCACCTGCAGTTGCTCTTCCCGACAATCCCGCTGGCCCAGTTGTTTTTGTTTCCAATAAATCAGCTGGAAATACTTGGCTTCAGCTTAGCACATCTACAGCCTATGGCAGAACATATTGGTGGGATGGGACCTTCTCTGATACTACAGGATTTAACATGTTACCGCTCAAAACAGCTGTGGGAGGCATAAGAAGTCTCTCTGCATTCAGTACGAATGCTTCCGGAGTAAATTCTGGAGGAATTCAATATATTAGCCCTATGGATGAAAATTTTATCTCCATTGACGCCTCTGGATGTACACAGTTAACACTGTTTAGCTATATATTAACTACAGCTACACTCACTTCCTTGAATTTTACTGGCTGTAGAAATTTAAATGGAATTGGTTTAAACGGTCAAAATGCATTGAGAGTTCTTAACATGACTGGATGCTCTGCAGTCCAACAATTCAATATGTATTCAACAGGCTTATCATCCATTGTTGTTCCTGCCGATTCAGTTAGACAGTTCTATTGTTACGGTAATGCACAGTTGAAAACAGTGACTCTCCGAGGATATAAGACCGGAGGCTATATGTGGATTAATTCAAACAATGCATTAACTAATGTTGATTTATCACCTGTTAGACCAAGTTCTGTTAATATAAGTGGCAATTCTTCTCTGAGTGCCATTACATTTGCCAGTGCAATCTCTTCTGCAAATCTTGGTTCTGTAGTTATTCATTCTAATAACCTGTCTGCAATTGATTTATCTAATTTAACTAATTTATATAGTTTAAATTTAGATAACAACCAACTTACATCCATTATTATGCCTGCAGGCTTCACAGGCTTAGCTGGCTATTACATATCGATTGGTATATATGGCAATGAATTGAATGCAGCAGCCTTGAATAATTTCTTTACAAATTTGGGAACATATGCAGGCGCATATGATGCGTATGGAGTTGGAGGTTTAATCAATTATGGAGGCAATCCTGGCACTGCAACTTGCAACCCATCCATTGCATCCGCGAAAGGATGGCAACCATTTCAATGATATTCACATCATATTTTAATTATTTTGACAATGCCAACAGAAAAAATAATTTCTTAAAATTTAAGAGAACATTTAACTGTGTGACTGGAGGCATAGGAGAAGATACCGACATCAATCTTGACTCATCTTTTACCACAAACCAAAAACTGTTCTTGAAAGAGAACATTCTCAACTTAACAATCAAACAAAACATTCACAATGCTGATTTTATCTTTTGGATTGATGCAGATGTGTCTCTCTTGAATGGCAGTTGGATGGATGATGCAATGCAAAAATTAAACTCTCATGATGTTGTGCAACTATTCACAGATGGCCATCACATGGATTCATCTGGCATAACAATTGAAAGAGCACCAGGCTATGTGTACAATCAACAAAGATTTAACAAACATGGTCACACAGGATATGCATGGGGCATGACCAAACATGCATTCTTGCATCTAGGAGGGTTGTATGAATACAATGTCATAGGATCTGGAGATGCCATCATGGCCAGATGCTTTTTGCAGAAACCCATACCTTCCTTGGAAGAATCTAAAAACATGAAAAAATTGAGCTTTTATCCTTTCTCTGAAGGCCATCAGCAAACCATTGTCGATTATTATAACAAATGCAAAGACTTCAAAGTATCATATTTAGACAATATCATTACACATGGTTATCATGGTGAATTAGAGAGACGAAAATATGTTGACCGGTATAAAATTCTTGAAAAACATAATTTTGACCCACAAGAAATGTTGATTAAGAATACACAAGGAATTTTGCAATTCAAGGATCAATTTTCTGATATTAAAAATGATATAGAGGAGTTTTTGAGATACAAAGATGAACTACCCGGGAATCATAGTTAATACTGAATACCATCACACCACAGCATTGAGTCTTTATGTTAGTCTGGAGAAAATAAACAAAAAGCCAGTTTTTCTTTATTGTTGTGATAGAGATAGATTTAAATTTCAACACATGTGCGGGGTGATGGGCCTGAGATTAACAGACAAGCAACCAGATGTCTCTTTTGTTATAACAGCTTCTGAAAAGGAAACAGGGCTTTGTCCTGGTTTATCTAGATTCAACAGAAATAAATTAATTTTTGTACATCATCGCCCCTTGAGTGATTGCAAGTTAGATACAGCACATATGCACATTGCAAATGGCATATATGAAAAAACATTTAGCAATAACTTTTTCTATCAATGTGAAATGCCTCAGCAATTTATTAGTAGTCTTAGAGAAGATAAAATAGCTGTAATAGCCAGATTTAACGAAAACAAGATTAATACCAAATTTATATTGAACAATATTCAGCATAGCATGGAGTTTGTAGGCATGGGAAGCAAAGCTTTTGTTGAAAAAAATAATCTGAACAACTCTTTCTATGATTTTTGTGACAATTTAGCTTTTTATAGAAATTTAAACAGATTTAAGTTTCTTTTTATACCATATAGCATGGAGCAGGATAAGGATTACTTTTCAAAAAAAATATCAGAGACTGTTACTCTCAGCATTGCTTATAAGATACCCATAATTGCTGAGAAAGGTTTTTTAGAATTTCATAACATACAGGGCATACCAATTGATAATAAAGAGGCTTACGATTATAATATGTTATTAAATTATCTGCAACAATATCAAAATGAATCTAGAGATCATAATAAAGAGGTGCTCAGTCTTTATTTAAATAATCTTTAATAAACTTAAACTGATCAACAATCAATTGATTTGAGATATATTGTTTTCTTTTTCTTCCATTTTCAATCATTGCATAAAATAATTCTTTATCTTCTCTAAGCTTATGGGCATTAAAAATAAACTCATCTACATTGTTTGCTGCAAGAAAATCATACTCACTCTTTACATAATATGTCATAGCTTTTTCTGGTGTTAATATGGCAGGAACCTCCATGATCCAGGATTGAAGAAGACGACTTGCATGCTTCAAGTTTTCAGGTTTTATATTGTTAAGAAGTGTTTGGTTATTGTTTAGATAATTATAATTCCTTAAAAAGAAAAACACATCAAAGTTATAATCAGTTACATGAGCATTAGTTTCAAAGGTAATGTTAATTCCAGAATATTTGCCAACAACATCTCTCAGCGATTTATCTATATGATGAGAAGCAAGATTGGAGTGAAAATGTGTAGGGGGGAAACATGGCGTCTTTTCTGTTAACCCAAGAGGAATAGGTTCATCTAGTAAAAATTCATTGTCATTTTGTTTGTAATTAACACAATAATAATTGGCAAAATCAACTCGAGGTCTATCTGATACAATTTGTACTCTTTCACAATCAAGCGCTCTTACATCATCCTTAAAATCATAATGAAAGAACACAACATCCTCTTTGTTAATAAATCCATTCTTATGCAGAAGCTGTATATTGTCAACATTATTATTCTTCAATATCCAATACAGATAGTTTGAATGAATGTATCTACCACAAAACATTTTAGGGCCTAATCTAAACTTGTAATGACCTGGCTCTTCCAGGTAGTTTGGAGCATCTTTGTCCGTATAAAAGTAATAACTCCTCACTAAGTATATACACCAAATTCATCAAGAAACGACATGAAGCTAGCTTTTATAATACCTGTTTACAAAGATTTTAATCATGTCAAGAGTTCCTATCCCTTGATCAAGAAGCACTATCCTGCCTCAGATGTGGCCATGATGAGTGACGGAAATCATGATTCTGCCATTCAAACTTATTGTGCAGAGCACAATATTAAATACTTCCTCTTTAAACACTCACATAATAATGCTACTCCAGGAGGCTTCTTTAGAAATCTATTTCATGTTGCTTCATTATTAGACTTTGACTTGCTAATAAAATCAGATCCCGATTCCAGGGTCCTAGGCTCAATAGATGTATTTGATCAGTTAAAAGATAGCATCTTTGGTACGTTGATGAAAAGCACCATAGGAAGAAACATATCATATGGCAATGCAAAGCTCAATCTAATTAGACCAGATTTCATACAGAATGGAATCTTTGGTATTGGAAGTAATGTTGCAAAGAGGATTGTTGAAAGCAAATATTTTGATGATGATAAGCATCTAAGAGAAAGAATCAATGATTATCTCTCTCACGGCATTGGACAAGCAGATTCATATGCGTTATCTTCTGAACTATTGATGGCCATAGCTTGTAATGATTTGAATATTAATATGGTCAATCATAAAGATTTTTTCTCTATTATTTTCATGAAAGCCTTGCAGATGTATTACTATGATGGACCTGTAGAAGAAGGAGAAGTTAAAGATGCAATGAAAGCATCTAAATTTATTCACCCAATTTATGAGTAGAAAACTTAGAGCCATAATGGTTGAAATGACCAACACATGTAATGCCAGATGTCCTCTCTGCCCCACAGGAGCAGAGAAGTTGGATAGAGACAAGGGGTTTATTTCTGTGGAGCTCTTTAAAAAAATTGTCACAGAAGTCAATGGCTTTGAAACACCATTTCAATTCATTTCATATAATTATGGAGAACCCTTTCTTCATCCCAAATGGTTTGAATTGTATAGCGAACTTGATGAGAAAATCTATCATAGAACGTCAACCAATGGATATGTATTTTATAAGAAAGAAAATATTGATAAGCTTGCACACAGCAGACTCTCCGAATGCATTGTGAGCATTGATGGATCAACCAATGAATTAAATTCTAAATACCGAAAAAATGTAGATTTTGATAAGGTGTATGAAGGGTTACAGTATTTTTTTAATGAATATGGAAACAAGCAAAATAGACCTAAGATACTCATACAAACAGTCTTGCTTCCATTCAATAAAGATGATCTCCAGAACATAAAATTAAAGTTTGAAGGTTGTTTTGATAAAATATATTACAAACATGCTAATTTTAACATGACAGAATTTAAAGAAAATGAAGATATTAATAGAAACACAGAGCAAAAAATTACCGATTTAATTCCCAATAGCTGCAGCATTTTTGCTAGCTCTCTTGTAATAAACTGGAACGGTGTTTGTAATCCATGCTGTCATGATTACAATGGATCTGTAATACTGGGTGATGCAAATAGGCAAAGCATAAAAGAAATCTTTAACTCATCAGAAAGTAATAATTTTTATGATCAAATAATATCTGATAGAAGTAAGAATAAGATTTGTAGCACATGTCCAATTGACAGAAGAACTACAAACAAAAGAAATATTAATTATTATTAATGAACACTCTTGAGGTTACAACTATTTTTGGTTGCAGCATCAATTGCAGCTATTGTCCACAAGATAAGCTTTCAAACTCTTATGGTTCGAATCATAAAATCTTGAATGTAGATGACTTCAATAAGATTATTAAGAAGCTTCCTATGCACATAAAGATTCATTTCACCGGATTTAGTGAACCTTTCTTCAATGCAAAATGCCATGAAATGATAAATGTATGCCATCTGCAAAACAGATATATTAAAATCTCTACAACACTCTACAAAGCATCAGAAAAAAATATTCAAACCATCTTAGATGGTAAATTCAACAAAGTTATTCTGCATCTTCCAGCAAATGATAATAATATGAACATAAGAATAACTTCCGATTATTTAGATAAAATATCTACGGTATCTAAATGTTTAACTGAAAAGGATTCTATTGTTATTTTTGGTAGAGAAGTAAATGATACCATCAAGCCTTTAATTTCTTCTTGCAAAGCTCATATGAGCTTTTTAACCCTTGATTACAGCAATTGGAACAGTAGAGCTGGCAACATTGAGTATCTTTCTAAAATAGATAATAGAAGATATAGCAAGATAAAATGCTCGAAAAATAAAATAAATCAAAATGTTTTGCTTCCAAATGGTGATGTTTATTTGTGCTGCATGGACTGGAGCTTGCATCATAAATTGGGCAATTTAATAACTGATTCATATGATGATGTAGTTAATTCTAAAGAATATAAATTTATTATTGAATCATTAGGTAATAGTAATTCTAATACATTATGTTGGAGGTGTGAACATGCAATTCAAGATGCCTGATCCTGTTGTTAAGAGCATCTCAAATGACGCTTTTGGCATCAATTTCGTTATTAACAATTGGTGCAACCAGAGATGTGTTTATTGCCCTCCTGTGCTGCATGAAGGTAGATTTCCACATATTCCGTCTGAAATTTATATTAATTTCTTCAATAACCTTAATAATGACAATCCTGAAATTCAGCTTAAGCCCATAAGACGTATTACATTAACAGGGGGAGAGCCAAGTTTTTATAAAGGAGTTGAAGCAGTTATGGGTTGTTTGAGGTCTATTAACTTTCAAGTTGCAATGAATACAAATTTAGGAAACAATTTAAAATTCTGGGAATCGGCATCAAATTACATTGATGTTTTATATCCAAGCTTTCATCCTAGATATGCAGATACCGACCACTTCAAAAGAGTCTTTGATATATTCTTAAATAAAGGAAAATTAATAGAGCTTCATGTACTCATGGACCCAGAGTATTGGGATAAAGCAGTAGATGCTGTGAACATATTTAGAGGTATAGACAATATTCTTGTCAATAGCAAAGGCATCCTGGAAGTTACTAATTGGAAGAAGCACTTAACTGCTCAATATAGCTCGGAGCAGCTTAATTATATTAAAGACAATCCTTCAAATAAAACTTCTGCAAACTATAAAGATAATATAGTTGTTGAATATAAAGATGGAAAGAAAACCCTTTTCGATGGGCAAGAATTATTAGCTAATAATTATCATAATTTCAAAGGTATTAATTGCGGAGTTGGTAAGAATGGTTTGAACATAAAGGAAGATGGTTCAATATGGGGGGGATGCTGCAGGCAAAGATACTTTGGCAACCTGCAGCAGAATCAGAATTTAAGAATTAAACTGTATACAGATACACTTATATGTCCAAGAGATACATGTCCACACTTATTTGATATGAAGATACAAAAATCATATACTTAAAATATAATCTCTAAATTTTAAAAAAGCATTTAAACCATATCTCTCTATAGTTACATCTCTATATTCTTTGGAATTATAAGAACCATTAAAGAGCTTGTTAATATCTTGAGTTGAGTTGTAGGAATACTCTTGAAACACATTTCCCGGATAATTTCTTATTATAGGTTTTATACCCTTCACCATAGCTTCTAGAACGTTATTTGGCAATCCTTCTGAAATTGATGTAGTCAATAGATAATTCTTATCATCAAGGAAAATATTCATCTTATCTTGTGAGTCTATATTCTCATAAAGAATTAAATTGTTTAATTTATAGTAACTTAAGAAATCTTTATATAATTGTTTGGCTGGACCAGGAGAAACAGCACAATGAAATTTATGATCTGGAAATGCAGCTGCAATTTCAACCAAGAAATCAGGAGCTTTTCTGTCCTGAAACTCACCTGTCCATGCTACGTTGTTACCAATACATCTCTCTTTGTACGTCCATATATTTTCATTTAGATAATTTTTCTCTAAAATTGAATTTATACCATAATTATCATTTAATTTTTCTTGAAAAAAGCTATTTAAAGTAAAGAAATGTTTTATCTTATGTCTATTTCTTGTTATTAATTCTATGTTTTTGTCGTACAGTTCATGTCTTCTAAAGAACATTATATTTGTGCCTGAAAAGATGTTCTTATCAATAAAATTTAACGTGAATCTGTCCGCAAATAAAAAGATAATATTTTTAGATGCATCTACTCTCTTTAATTGTTCTTCATTACAAGGATTAATAAGCTCACATTCAAAATGTTCTTTAAATAATTCTCTATAAAAATGCCGAGCAAATGAAAAAACATAATGTATTTTCATTCAAATAGATTAGGAAGCCCCTTTACTCTCATATTTCTACAGTCTCTGTACTGAGTATGATCATGGGAAAAATCATTTTTGGTCTTAAATTCATTTAATTTTTGCAAAGCAATAATGCTCTCTCTATTATTCATTTTATAATGATACCCTACATCAAAGTTTCTTTGTGATATCCATGGATCAAATGAAACATCTTTACCGTCAAATCTTAGCATATTTAATTTATCATACATCTCCTTATTGTCCAAAAGAATGGCTCCTCCTCTGCCTAAATCTAAAGGTTTGTTCTCCCCAAAACTTAAGCAGATATAGCTATTTGGAATATACATATTTGGCTTGAAGCATCTAGCACTATCCCATACCCCACATCCTTTAAATTCATACATTCCATGCCACTTTTCTGGAATCATTTTAAATTTAATATCCAAATTTTTAAGTAACATTATAATACCCATATATGTATAGCAGGAAAATTCTATATAACTAGGTGATAATACTCTCATGCAAAGCTCTATGGCTTGTGTGCATGAGCATGTTGCTATAGCATAAGGCGACCCCGAAAATTTAGCTAATTCTTCTTCAAAAATAAAGATATCCTTAAATTGCATAATGTATCTTATTGTAGCTTTCAAATATTGCCATATAAGTACAATTATGAATTTGTTAGAATTATATGAATCAATGAGAGATCGTTCTGACAAAGGCACTACACATGACTTCAGAAGTAAGAAAGGCAGGTATGACGATGTGATCGTTGAAATAACTAAACAATCTTAGTCACTTCTGATGCTCTTGTTGCACAGATCTCACATCACTCACTTTCAATCGCGCATCAGGCAGCCCCACATTCATGATGTACAAGCAAACAAACACTGAAACTGGATCCCACATCATGCTAGTATATGATCCTCCCAAAGATAATTTTCTTTCTCAAAGAAAAGATCCATGCTCTGCATCATGTATGACAATGGATGATCACCCAAGGAAACACACCAATTACAAAAGCGCAAAACAAATTTACCATGTGAATTGAGGTTACTGTGTGCTCGTGCTCCTTCTGCCTGACTGCACAATTGAATGAATTCTGCTGC
>Ga0247840_10011575_pt1 | contig 10703 bp, 8 predicted proteins | sample LaCruzMarch2015__FD_192404 | JGI IMG/M metagenome (GOLD analysis project Ga0247840, IMG submission 192404) | Freshwater microbial communities from meromictic Lake La Cruz, Castile-La Mancha, Spain - LaCruzMarch2015_17m | ecosystem: Environmental > Aquatic > Freshwater > Lake | place: Spain...
CAGGTCGGGATCATCGAACCGGTCGTCTGCCGACAGGACCCGCAGACCAGCCTGGTCTATGTCGTGGCCGGAGAGCGGCGTTGTGCTGCAGCGCGGCAAGCGGGACTCACATCCGTCCCCGCCGTCTTCATCGCAGGCGACAACCATGCCGAAATCGCGCTGGTGGAAAACCTTTTGCGCCAGGACCTCAATGCCGTTGAAGAGGCCGAAGCCCTCCAAAGGCTCATGGATGAGCACGCCTACCCGCAGGAACAACTGGCCAGGATCATCGGCAAATCCCAGGCCACCATCTCCCTCTCCCTCTCGCTCAACAAGCTCCCACGGGAGATCCGGGATGAGTGCCGCCAGGACCCTGCCGTTTCAAGAAATGTGCTGGTCACAATCGCCCGGAAGAAACAGGACCGGAGCATGGTGACTGCATTCAAGAAATACCGTGATCAGCAGGCCAAGTTCGCCGCCCGTCAGGCAGGAACCTTAACATCTCGCAAGCGCACCAAGGTGGAGACCCTGACCAGCCAGATCGGTGCCATGAGGGATAAAATCAGCGGTCTGGAATTACTCTCCTTTGCCAAGACAGATCGAGAGATGGTCATGGAGGCCATGACCTCTCTGCAGAGTGCGATGAACGAGGCCTTTAACCGGGCAGCCCAGTGAGGTCATATTTCGGGGTGTAAATGAATGAGCCTGTCGACATATCATTCATTATACCATAGCCATAAACCCTATTAATGCGTTAATAGGGTCTCCAGCGGCGGGGTGATCCAGGGACGTTACAGGGCCGGATGGCTGGGAGCCGATGAGCTGAAGGAATTGGCGAATAATCGTGACAGTAATATAAAATGAGTCCAATAGACAAGGAGGGATATTTATGCGATTGGTAACACGTTCCGATTTTGATGGGTTGGCATGTGCTGTTCTTCTGAAGGAGGTCGGCGTAATTGACTCACGGCTTTTTGTTCATCCCAAAGATGTTCAGGACGGCCTTATAGAAGTCTCTGGAAATGATGTTCTGGCCAATGTACCTTATGCAGAAGGGTGTGGCCTCTGGTTTGACCATCACTCCAGCGAAGAAGAGCGCCTTAAGCTGGGGGGAAAGTTTAAAGGGGCAAGCCGGTCAGCTCCCAGTGCTGCCAGAGTTATCTATGATTATTATGGCGGCGAGGAGAAATTTGGTCGTCTACAGGAGATGATGACCGCTGTTGACAAATCTGATTCAGGCCAGTTAAGCGTTGATGAAATAACCAATCCTCAGGGTTGGATTCTCCTATCCTTTGTAACGGACCCCAGGACCGGCTTGGGACGTTTCAGAGATTATCGTATCAGCAACTACCAACTGATGGATGATTTAATTGAATATTGTGGTAAAATGTCCATTGAAGAAATTCTCCAAATCCCAGATGTAAAGGAACGGGTCAAACGATATTTTGAGCAAAATGATTTGTTTAAGGAGATGATTCTAAAACATACCCGCACCGATGGCAATGTTATCATTACTGACCTGCGCGGGAAAGAAGTAACTTACAGCGGGAACAGGTTTCTGATTTATTGCCTTTATCCTGACCAGAATATCTCTGTTTGGCTAATTGACGGCAGGAACAGGCAGAATTGTGTTTTTGCAGTGGGCCACAGCATCATTAACCGATCATCCAAAACCGATGTGGGCTCTTTGATGCTTAAACACGGGGGCGGTGGCCATAAAGTAGTGGGTACTTGCCAGATCCCTTACGAAAATACAGACACGGTCCTCAATGAATTGGTGTCAATCATGAAAAAGGACGGTTAAACAATCGACTAATACTATTCCTGACCAGTGCTTGATGTGAAACTGCCAGGTTTCACATCAAGCAGCAAAAAAAAATTTAGTGCCACGTATGGCTAACCACTATCGTACTCCGGAGGGATCCTATGCTCGACCTGAACCAGGTGAGTAATGCAGCCAAAATCCTCGCCGAGGTTATCTCCATCACCGAACAGCTAAACATGCTTAAAGATCTTGACGCCATACTAGACCGCATCCTCATGGAAGTGCGCCGTCTGACCCGTGCAGATGCCGGGACCATTTTTCTGGCGGAAGAAGACAATCTGAAATTCAGCTATGTCCACAACGACACCTTCATGAAAGCGGGTGAGATAAACAAGGACATCTACACCAACTTCACCATACCGATCAACAAAAGCTCCATCGTGGGTTTCGTGGCCACGACCGGGGAGCCGCTGAACATCGACGACGCCTACAACCTTGACCCCTCCTTGCCTTTTCAGTTCAACAAAAACTTCGACGAGAAAACCGGCTACAAGACCAAGAGCATCTTTACCATGCCCGTCAAGACTTCCCAAGGCGAAGTTGCCGGAGTCATTCAGCTCATCAACGCCAAGGACCCTGAAGGCCACCCGGCCCCCTTTCCTCAAAATACCAGGATGTTCATGTCCATGTTTGCCAACAATGCCTCGGTTGCCATCGAGAGGGCCATCATGACCCGTGAACTCATCCTACGCATGATACGCATGGCGGAAATGCGCGACCCTGCAGAGACCGGCCCCCACGTTCATCGGGTGGGAGGCTATTCCGCCGAAATCTACCACCAGTGGGCCCTCAATAGGGGGATAGGTCCCAAAGAGATCAAAAAGACCAAGGACCTCATCCGGGTGGCGGCGATGCTTCACGACGTGGGTAAGGTGGGAATTTCGGACAAAATACTCAAGAAGCCGGAGAAACTTACCGACGAGGAATTCGCGATTGTAAAACTGCACACGGTATACGGTGCGCAGCTTTTTGCCAAGCCCACCTCGGACCTGGATACAATGTCGCGGGAAATCGCCATCGGCCACCACGAAAAGTGGTCCGGAAAAGGCTATCCCGGCCTGATGATCGACATGTGGTCCAAGCCGCCCCAGGTTGGCGCCCCCAAGAGCGGAGAGGATATCCCCTTGGTGGCTCGTATCGTTGCCCTGGCCGACGTATTCGACGCACTCACCTCGCCGCGCTGCTACAAGGAGCCCTGGCCCGATGAGAAGATCATTGCGCTGGTCAAGGAGGAGAGTGGCAACCATTTCGATCCTGAAGTGGTGGAATCCTTCCTGGAGATCTTTGATGTCATCAAGCTGATCCGGGCCAAGTACACCGACGCCTTGCGTGAAGAGGAAAAATCGAAATAAACAAAAATGATGTGTCTAAATTCTTGCTTACAACCACTGTTTCTCACGGTTCCGCTATGCCTGGTCTTGCTGTTTTTTTCAGCCTGCCACAAAACTGGGCTGCAAACTGAGGCTGGGTTGCCCTTGGTCCGGGGTCTGGAGAAAAAGATTGCGGCATCGGCGCCGCAACGTGTCAGCTTCGATTCCTTGGATCGCGACCCCGCGACTGGCAAGTCGGTGGTCATCCAGGCGTTACTGTTTAAGCCCGAAGGCGCCGATTTCCGACGGTTGCCCGCCGTTGTTGCGATGCACGGATGCGGCGGCATGTACAGCACCGCGAAATCAAAAAGGGACATGCTGTCTATTCGCCACCAGATGATGGCTGACCTTCTGGTCTCTGAAGGTTATGCAGTACTCTTCCCAGACAGTTTTCGTTCGCGTGGCTTCGAGGAAATCTGTACCGTTGAGAACAAGAAGCGAACGCTCACGCAACAGCACAGGCGACAGGATGCGCAGGGTGCACTGGCTTGGCTGCAGCGCCGCGACGATGTGCTGCCGGAGCGCGTCGCGGTGCTCGGTTGGTCGCATGGTGCGAGTGCGGTGCTCGCTACAATCAACGCGAAACAGCCTGCCGTTGCCAACTGGCGGGATCGGGAGCCTCCCCGTCCCTATTTTCGAGCCGGCGTCGCATTTTATCCCGGCTGCAATGACTCGCTGAAGGCTCGTGGTGGTTATACACTCGCCGCACCCATCACTTTTTTCATTGGCGGCAGCGATGACTGGACGGCGCCAGGTCCCTGCGTGGATCTTGCGGCGAAGCTCTCCGCTGCGGGTGAAGCTGCAACGATCACCGTGTACCCGGACACTTATCACGGTTTTGACGGACCATCGACGCAACCGCGACACCGCTTAGAGGTGCCAAACGGGGTCAATCCAGGCAAGGGCGTAACCGTGGCGACCAATCCGGCAGCGCGAGATGACGCCTATGCGAAACTGAAAAAGTATCTGCGCGAACATCTCAAGTCTTGAGACACCGCAGTAACGCTTACATGTTCGGTGGCTGCAAGGGCGCCGTTTTCGCTACAGACAACTTTCGGCACTACACAAAACGCCGCCCTTGAAAATAGTGCTTGATTTCGGATGGCAATAGAGCGTATTGCTCTTTGAAAAGGCGGGTGCAGCGGAGGTCTGGATAAACTTCCTGTAGTCAATAAAAAGTCAAGCCCGACGAAAATGCTTTCTTTCGAATAAGCGTCAATCTGCTGCGTAGTTGCAGATTGACGCTTGAAGAACTAAGCCGCGTGCCACAGGCTATGGCGTTTCAATCTACTTTTTTGTCTTTTTCCTATCGTCGAGCAGGTAAGTTAGGAGCATGGTAGCCCCTTCGGTGCTGGAAGTTGTCATGAATGTGATCCAGCAGGGCCGTAGATTGGTCTGTTGATGGTCGGGAAGTATCGGGGATTTTGATTTTTGGCAATACTATAGCGTGGCGAAAAAGAGTGATTTTTTCGCAGGATGCCGGCGATATGTTTTTTTCATTGCAAATGGTCATCATATCAATACCATTGGTGGGCTGTTGCATCGAAGTGGGTGCAGAAGCGCAACCCTGCACATCCTCCCTTTTTGGCAGACGGGGCAGGCAGCAACATCGATTCCGCAGATTCTGAACAACTGCTCCTGCCAGGTCTCCTGACTGGTATTTTCTTTTGTGGCAGTTTTGCCACCACCGATAATCTTCCGGCATGCCGCAATATTATCCTTGCGGCTTCTATTTGCCAGCAAACCGAAGTGGCGAATCCGTACATAGCGTTCTGGTAGTACGTGTAGCAGGAACCTTCTGATAAATTCATCTGCCTTGAGCGTCATGGTCTTTTTACGGCTATCGTCGGCATAATCTCGCCAGAGAAAAGAAACATTGCCATCCCGGTTGGCCAGGATGCGATTATTGCTGATGGCGATCCGGTGGGTATATCTGCCGAGATACTGTAGCACCCCCTTGGGGCCACCAAAGGGTGGTTTGCAATAGACGACCCACTTCTTGTCATAGAACCGTTTTCTGAAGGCTTCAAAGTTGCCTGGTTCTTTGAGATGACTGATGCTGCCCGGAAATACAAGAGCGCTTCTTTTGAAGCAATGTTTGAGATGGTGCAGGAACTTGCCGCGGAATACCTCCGACATGACCTTTACATGAATAAAAAACCTCCTTTTGGATGATACCCAGCGGCTGCCGTCCGAGGATAGACCGCCTCCGGTAACGATACAGTGGACATGGGGATGCTCCATAAGGTTTTGTCCCCATGTGTGCAGAATGCCGATAGCTCCTATCCGGGCGCCGAGATGCTTCTGATCATAGGCGAGTTCCATGAGCGTCTCGGAGACGGAGCGAAAAAGAAGATCGTACATGACCTTGCGGTTCATTGACACCAGGTGATTCAGCTCCGAGGGGATGGTGAAAACCACATGGAAGTACTGGATGGGAAGGAGATCTTCGCCGCGCGCCTCTATCCACCGTTCCTTTTTTAAGGTCTGGCACTTGGGGCAGTGCCGGTTCCGGCAGGAGTTGTAAGATATCTCCAAATGGCCGCAGTTATCGCACTTGTCCCTATGCCCGCCCAGAACAGAGGTTCTGCATACCTCTATGGCGTGCATGACCCGCCAATCATTGCGGGTCAACTTATGTGATTCTCTATACGGAGTGCCGTGTTGACGGAAGATGTCCGCCACCTCGATGCCACAAGATGTTCGCATCTGCTTCTTGGTTTACGAATCTTTTTTGGTCATTTTATCAAGGGGACTCGTAACCTGGGCCAAGTTAAGCCGACTGACATGCAGATACACGGTGGTCGTTGTCGGGGACCTGTGTCCAAGAAGCAGTTGGACATGGTGGAGACTCGTTCCTGCTTCGACGAGATGAGTTGCAAAACTGTGTCTTAGCGCATGGATACTAACCGGTTTTGTGATGCGGGCGAGTTTCTTCGCTTTATAAAAGACCTGCTGTATCGAACTTGTGTATATGTGGTCATCCTTCTTTTGTCCCTCAAACAACCATTCAGCGGGGCGATATTTTTTCCAGTATTGTCTCAAATGCTCAAGAGCCGTCTGAGACAATATGGAATAGCGGTCCTTGTCCCCTTTGCCCGTTATCCGTACCGTCATCCTGGTGCTATCGATATCGGTCAATTTAAGCTTTGCTGTTTCGCTTACTCTTAGTCCGGAAGAATAAGTGATCATCAACATCACCTTGTGCTTGAGGTTCTTAGTTACCGAAAAGAGGGATTCCACCTCTGAAATATCCAGAACAACAGGGAGTTTCTTTTCCCTCCGGGGGCACTTGATCTTCTCCACTGGCCATTCCCTTTTCAACGTTGTTCTGTATAAAAACTTGAGGCCGGCAACATAGAACCGGAATGTTCCCTCCGACAGATGCTTGTCATTAATAAGGTAAAGCAGGTACTCCTTGAGCTCATTCTCTCCAAGCTCCGCCGGTGAACGGTTAAAGTATTTTGCCAAGTTCTCCGCTTCTCGCAGGTAATTCTGTTGCGTCTTTGGCTTTATTCCACTCAACTGAAGGTCTACACGCATCTGATCTCTTAACTTTCCCATAATACAATCTCCTTTGTTTCAGATATCCATCAGCTCATGCCGACGGTACGACAAAGGAAACTGTAAGGGGATTCCAGGAGATCGACAAGAAATAACGAGAAAATCAGGATTGATTAAAATGGAGGGGTAGTTTATTGTGGCAAAGGAAAAGAAAGTTAGCAGGAGCCACCGCGCAGCGGTTTAGTTCTTCGATCGGTATTCAGTGATGTTAATATACATTGCCTTGATATTCCTTTTCAATCGCAGTTTATTCTGGAAGCAAAATAGAACTTGACAATTGTCACGTGACGCGTTATCATAAGCACATGATAAAGACCTTCTGCGATAAACATACAAAGGATCTTTTTGAAACGGGGAAATCGAGAAAATTTAAGACGGATCTTCTAAGAAGAGCTGTACGCAGACTCGAATATATTGACTTGGCAACGTGTATTGACGATCTTAAAACGCCACCGAGTAACCGCCTTCACTCTTTGAAGGACGACAGAAGCGGACAGCATGCAATATCGATCAACGACCAATGGCGCATATGCTTCCAGTTCGTTGATGGTGATGCATATGATGTCGAAATAACCGATTACCATTAATGAGGCTTACTATGAGTTCTGCAAATAGAATAAATCGCAAGATAAGACCAACGCACCCAGGGGAAATGCTTCGCGAGGATTTTATACCTGACTATGGATTAACTGTGTCCACACTTGCCGAAACGCTTGGGGTTTCACGTCAGACAATGAATGAATTATTGAGAGAACACCGATCGCTGACACCTTTAATGGCATTGCGTCTAAGCAGGTTATTTGGAAATTCTCCGGAATTTTGGCTTAACGCACAAAGGACTGTTGACCTGTGGGATGCTCAAAACAGTCACCGTGATGAAATAAATCGCATCCAACCGCTGAAAGCAGCATAAGAGACCGCCGTAATTTTACTATCTTGAAATATTTCGCCATTGGCTCATTAAATTAACTTTTAACAGGAAATCGTACATAAAAAGGATCAACCCTTTATCATCTTATCTTCCTCCTTAAGCTATTGAGTAAATTCTGGTATTTTCGCTTATCTTGTTGTTTTTGGACGGTCATAGATATAGAGAGAATATGAGAGCAGCCACTGAACGCGTACGAATAACAGAAAAGGTTTTGCGAGCCCATTTCAACTGCGTTCGAAAAAGCTATTTGCTAATGTTTTCGCGAGAGCAAAGTAAGCTCACCGATTATGCCTCAATCATGGAATATCGTAAAGGACTTGTTCGTGCGAATTACCTTGATGGGCTCATTCTTGAACCGGTAATCGCTGGTCAACCTTCTTTACCAATACAACCTATAATACCGAATGGCATCGCAGACTTCCCTATATCATCTGACATACTTTCAACAGAGTCAGCAATATTCAAAATTGTAGCCGGAACCGAGAATTTTGGAAAATGTCGCTACGAGCCTGTAATTTTTACAACTTCACATGCTCTCCGCCAGGAAGACAAATTGGAAGTATGCTTTGTAGGTTATGTCCTCTCAATGATACACGGTACGCTGCCGCTAAAAGGAAAAGTAATTCTGCTCAATGCAAGCGAGACGAGCGTGCGTTTGCATGATGGTATCAACCGAATAATTCCCGCAATCAATCTTCTTGAAACGTGGTGTAATCTACTGCCGGAGCCTCCGGCTGTGATCTTGAACAAACATTGTCCGTATTGCGAGTTTCAGCATGTATGCAGGCCAATCGCCGAGAAAGAGGATAGCATTAGTCTACTTGGCAGAATTAGTGCAAAAGACTTAACCAGATATGAAAAGAAAGGCATTTTTACGATTAAGCAATTGTCTTTTCTTTACCGCCCCCCGAAAAGGAACAGGCGTTTTAAGTCACGCCCTACGGCACATAAGTATGAACTCCAGGCGCTTGCGTTGCGAACCGGCAATATCTATCTTCATGGTGAAGCAGTCGCAATCCCGCATGCCGCTACCGAAATATTCTTTGACATGGAAGCTGTTCCGGACAGTAACTTTTATTACCTTATTGGAGCAATAGTACATGAGTCTGGAACATCACAGTCATTCCAATTTTGGGCCAATAGTCAGTCTGATGAAGCTTCCATATGGAACGACTTTGTTAATCTCATAAATCATTACCCCACTTGCCCATTATTTCATTACGGGAGCTTTGAACGTAATGCGATACAGAAAATGGGGAAATTGTACAATACGCCAACTGAACTCATTCTCAAACGACTATTCAATGTGAATAGCTGTATTTTCGGAAAGATATATTTCCCTGTTAAGTCCAACAGTCTTAAAGATATCTGTCGTTATATTGGGTTATCTTGGACGTCTAAGGATGCCTCTGGGCTTCAGAGTATCGCGTGGCGTTATTGGTATGATGAAACAGGGAACCAAAATTATCGCCAGTTACTTTTGACATACAACCACGAGGACTGTGACAATCTTTCTATGCTTATCGCAAAATTACGTGATATTGCCGCAAATGGCGCACACTTGTCAGAAATAAGATTTGCAGACATTGAAGGTGGATCGATAACTGAAAACGCGTCAAACATTGTTGGGAGTTTCAATAATATTCTTAAGTCTGCTCATGGTTCATATGAACAGGCGAAAATCGTACTAAAGAATAAATCTAAAAACGCCATCTTAACACTGGAAGAAAAAGGCTCCAAGTTGAAACGTAGCCCTGTCCATAGAAAAATTCACAAAGTAGTGAGAGTTCGACGAGGTCGCACCTGCCCGCGCCACCCCGGACGAGCACTCAAGCTTTTAGAAACGGAAGCAACCCGTACTATAACCGACCTCATTTTTACAAAAAGAGGCGTTAAAATAATCGTCACCCAATATAGTGGGATGCAAGGCTATTGCACAGCCTGCAATAGTCCATGGAATCCACCAGCGATGCGAAGACTTGGCCCCGTGCAAAATTATGGTCACGGGCTACAAGCTTGGCTTGCTTATCACAGAATGGCATTACGCCTTCCCTTTGACAAAATATCACAACTGTTCGAAGAGATGTTCTGTGAAAAAATAGCAGCCGCTCAAGTACACTGTCTTATTGAACAATTAAGCAGATATTATGTTTTCACAGAAGAGTTGTTGCTCAAGAAAATACTCGCGAGTAACGTTGTTCATGCCGATGAGACGACGATAAATATTAAAGGATCTTCGCAATATGTCTGGGTGATAACCGATGGATTGCATGTCGTATTTCGGCATACAGAGGGCCGTGATGCATCAATCATACACGAATTGTTGGATGGATATTCTGGCGTTCTTTGTTCCGATTTCTATTCTGGATACGATTCGGTTGAATGCGCACAGCAAAAATGTTGGGCGCACCTAATACGTGATTTGAACGATGATCTACGCAAATCGCCATTTGATGCTGAATTGGAAACATTCGTTTCATCGGTTCGTGATCTTATCGTTCCGATTTTCGAGGCTGCTGATAAATATGGGCTGAAGACCAGACACTTACGTAAATATTGCAAAAGTGTTGATCAATTTTATGAACGGCAAATCAGCGGAAGGACGTACCGTTCTGATTTGATGAACACGTATCAAAAGCGATTTTCGAAGTACAGAGATAAATTGTTCGTCTTTCTTCATAGCGATGGAGTACCATGGAACAACAATATGGCAGAAAGAGCACTAAGGCATATTGCTGTGCAGAGAAAAATATCAGGTTCTTTCGGAAAAGATGCGATCATGCAATACCTTCTACTCCTCAGTATAACGCAGTCGTGCAGGTTTCAAAACAAGTCGTTGCTGCAATTCTTACTATCCGGGGAGAAGGATGTTGACAAATTTGTAGGTCGAAGGGATTTCGTTGGTTGGCGTAGGCGTTGAAATGTTAGAGCATATCACTGCTGTCCCAAGGTTAGTCGAATAGATTCAATTGGTTGCTGAGTTTGTCCCCTTCGCTTGTGTAGATGACATTTGAAAGTGCTTGATAAATTGGTT
>Ga0247840_10011577_pt1 | contig 10703 bp, 17 predicted proteins | sample LaCruzMarch2015__FD_192404 | JGI IMG/M metagenome (GOLD analysis project Ga0247840, IMG submission 192404) | Freshwater microbial communities from meromictic Lake La Cruz, Castile-La Mancha, Spain - LaCruzMarch2015_17m | ecosystem: Environmental > Aquatic > Freshwater > Lake | place: Spain...
AGAACCGTCATGTGTATCAAAACGAGGGACACGGAGAAGGAAAACCCCGCAACTGGCGCAAATACGTGCATGCTGAAATCAACGGCGCGTATAATGTGGTGCGCAAGGCGTTTGAGTGGTTTTTCTTTAACGAGGGTCTCTCACTGGACTACGATTTATATTGGCTGAGCCCGAAACTGGGTGTCACGCCAATGCAGCTTTCTTTGAGGTAGAATTAGACACCTACCGGCGGGAAATTTATTTCCTCGCAAGTCTACGGAAATCAAGTTACGATTCGGCGAGTTTTTCACGCGGACACGGAATTGGTCCAACAAAAACAAAAGAGATCCCTGCAAGCTCCTCACTTTTCCATCCCCACTCCGGGCAGTTATTTCCAACGGTCACGCGGACACACGGTCCATGCTCAACATGGCAACTGACATTCAATCGGGCAATAGTAGGCCGGTTAAAGCCCCACCCGGTAACCCACCACCAAGTTTCAGGCAGTCCAACCTCGCGTTGCGCAGCCCCGGCCTCCTCGACAGTAGGAATATGGTCGTATCGCGTCATGACGGCATCTTCACAAAAAACCGCACCACCCGCCCATCGGTCAATGAAACCAACCCGGCATCCTCGGTCGCGCCGACGACATCAGACAAATACACAGCGGCATCGTTGCAGTGGTCAGAATCAACGCAAAGCGCGTCAAAACCCCCATCCATCTCCGGCGCCCCGTCAAACCACGTCGCCTCAACTACTTCACCGCCATGCTCACGCGGCACAGTCAGTTCGATACGGTCTGCGCGGTCAACAAGGCTCAAAAACTCATCTGCGGTAATGTTTCTCATAGAAGGAAAGATACGCGGCTAAGCCGCCTCAAAAACTGCATCCTGCGCTTCCTTCCTCGAAATCCGCGTAAGAGACTTTTTCTTGGCAATACCCCAATCGTATTCGTCATAATTCCTCCCGCCAAGCCGCTGATATCCGCGTTCACGCTCCATGAAGTCATTGAGGCGGTGCAACTCCGACTCCAAATCGCCATCAGGCTCGGTGGCTTCTGTGATGTAGGCTGGCTTGTAAGCGAACTCCATCATCCACGATGGAACCTTTGGAAAGTAGCGATACCGAGGAATGTTTTTTGTTCCAACGCGAAGAAAAGCAGTTTGGACATCAAACCACTTTCTTTTAAAGTGCTCTGGAAAGCCAGCTTCATCCCACTCGTCTTGATTGAGCGGATGTAAATACTGCTCGCTCTGGTATCCGGAAATCGTCGAAGAAAGCAGCCTCTCCGTGTGTCCCCGAAAGCTTTTGGGGTCTCGCTTGTTGCCACGCACCCAATGGTTACACGCAGCAACCACGCGCTCAACCTGGCTCCCAATCGACGAGCGCATGATGTCGGACCTGACGACAAAATACCGCCAGTGCCCAGCAAAAATCTTCTTGGGCAAGGGACGCGACGGAAGGTTACGCATGGCGCGGTTGAGAGCGTGAATACGCTCTTTTACCCGAACAAGCTCCTTCAGTTTAATGGCTTTTTTGCTTCGGTTCATATCAAAATTCGTGAGTGCAACGGGCCGACACTCGGTCGTTAATAGATTGGCAGTTTAATAGAAAACTGGGCTGTGTCAAGAAAATCCCGACTGCTTGATTATTGCCTGCCGGCAAATTAAGTTAGAAATGTGGAAACCGACCTGCTTAATTCCCGAGATGGGCTCAGAAATTTAATGCGCCACGCGCACGGTCGCCGCATGCTAGCGGGTTTTATAGTCGCCCGCGAAAAGCCCGCCACTGACGGTTTTATCAATGCTGTGGCATTGATAGGTCGGCAAGAGAGCGCGGAAATGAAGTCCCTGCTCCGAGCCCATACGTGGTCACCTGAAGATGTTCGCTGCGCCATTCAGCACCAATTTATCGACACTATTGAGCCCGGAGACGTCGCCTATGAGCGGATGGTAGATATAGCGACAAAGCAAATCCCGTTACCGACAAATGTCGGCTTGCACGCAACTATCCTGGCATCACCGCTTTTGTCCCCGGCTGCCGCTGAAAAAATATACCTAAGCCCCAAAACGACAAACATATTCAAAGAAATTCTTGGCGCCAACCCCAACCTCCCAGACAGGTATCGTCCGTCGCCAACCAAGCAACCGCCCTCCCCAGCATTTCTAATGGCCGTATCCACATTCGGAAACCTGCAATCCCCACAAATTCAAACGATTATTCGTGAACACCTGCTGTATAAAACGGCCACCGCAAAAAATCGCTTTGGATGTTACGAAAAACTTGCCGTCCGCCGCGATGTGCCGATGGGGTTACTCACCGAGATGGACGAACGGTTTGATGGATATTACTACTGGTTGCTGACTCAAAACCCGCTACACAAAGAAATTCGGGAAAACCGCAATAACCCCACAAATTCTGTCCCCGGTGAGTGGTTCGAAAAGCAACGGGGGAAACGAAAAAAAGGCATTCTCGTTCACTTTGGAGAAAGCGGCATCCGCCTTGACCCAGAAGTCAAAGCCGATGGCCTGGCCAATCTCTTCAGTAAAACCAAAGACCTCGGCCAATCCGGAAAGCTGGCCTCCTGGCCGGAAGACCTGGCGATTATTTCCGCTCACCCCAACGCAAGCAAGACGCTCATGGAGTGGGCAATTAAAACGCTTGGCCCATCACTGACAACGGGCCGCATCCACAAAATATTGTCTAGCGGTATCCGTGACGACAACTTGCGCATAATGCTCGCGAAAACACGAGAGGCCGACTATGCCAGGGTGTATGAAGATAAAAATTGCCCGGCTGAGGTGTTGCTATGGGCCTGCGAAAACGCCCTAGCGCAAAACGAAGGCAGCATTATCTCGCTGGTGACACACCCAAATTTTCCGTGGGAAAAGTGCTCAAAAGAATACGTAAAAGAGAACACATCCCGCGCAGTAGATGGTCTTGTTGCCGCCGCGAAATGTCTGGCAAAAAAAGCAACTCAGTCCGAAATACAAGAATGGGCTGCGGGCGACCTTTGGCAATCGGTTTTATTCGCAGAAAACCTGTCCGCCGTGCAACTGTCAAAAATGGCATCTGCCCATCCAGAGTCCGCAGCTATAATTGCAACTCACCCTAACGCGGATTCCATCCCGGCTCCCGAATCCCGTCGGCAAGCCGTTAGCAAGTTTCGCCAAAGCTTACCTGGTCCCGTGTTGGTTGGACGAAAAGGAAACGAAGGGTGCGGGGGCACCGGCGCGCATCTTGCAATATGAAGTTCCAAACAGGCGCCGACGGTATTCTCTAAAGCTCCGGCTCCGGCTCATCCAAAATCATCACGGCTGAAATGGCCAACTCAAAATCCGCACGGCCCAAAATCTCAAGCTGCTCCCTTCTCAGCAGCGCCCCTTCGCGAACGGAAACGCACACAACACAAAGGGTCGGCTCACCTTGGATATCAATGACCTGGTCCTGAATAACCGCTGGCTTCTCGATATAGACAAATTCACCATAATCGTCATAACCCGTTTTCTTCACCATAGCCCCTGGCTTTTCCAATAACGCTATCATCCGATGGGTCTCGTCATAGACATCAGGCAAGGCGAATCCGGCGGCGGCGGGAACGCTGATAGCCACCAGCATCCCACAAAGCACAACAGCCGCGCGGCGGAATCCCCTCATAAACAACCACCCGCGACAAATCAGTGCACAGCAAACAAGCAAACAAAGCCCGGCGACAGAAAACCAGAGAAGCCACCCATCAAGCACAAAGCGGCAAAAAACCAGTTTATGTAGCAGAAGGTCCATTGCTGCTGACTTTACGGACCTGCGCATCTGTGAGCGTAACGACAGATGAATCCCCTCCGTTGATAAATTCGACGGCAAAAGCGACCCCGCTCCCGTAAACGGCAACGACCGTTCCCTGCTGGCCGGCAAGCAAGCGAACTCCTTCCGACTCACACGCTTCACCAACAGCGACCACATCATGTTCCCGAATCGAAGAAGCCTCCTCGAGCGCTGTCAGCCTGACATTAAGTGCCATGGCCGTCCGCAAAAAGTTCTCCCGCGCCTCGCGGGCACACGGGTTAAAGCGGTTCATGTCCTCAAACAGCTCGACACTGTTCCCACAGACAATATCCTGGATATCCATAAATAGCTCATGCGTTTTCGTGGAAAGCTCGACGCGCCGCACCCCGCAGGCCTGGCTGCTCCGCCCAATAAAATGATTGAGGAGTTGCGTGCTCATTTGCCGGTCGTGCTCATAGGCATCGCGAACGATGGGTATCGTGCCAAGAAGGTTTTCCCAAAACGAACAAACATCAGAAACGTCACCACGGACAGGGCAAATCACTGTTCGCTGACCGGCGCAAGAAATAGGTGCTGATTGGGGGCCAAAAAGCGGGTGACACCCAACCAGTGTCACGTCCTCGGTGAAAGCGGCCTCAGCCATAACACGACAAGGGTGAGCCTTAACGGAACACGTATCCAAGACCACCGCGCCCGACTTAAAAAACGGCGCGTGCTCGTTGAAAGTGGCTTCAAACCCACGAATTGGCACACAAAAGACAACCATCTCATACCCATTCACCACTGATGGGTCATGCTCCGGCCCAACAACCACAGCATCGCTCCCAGCCCGTTCAAGCTGACCGGCCAAATATTGGCCAAATCGCCCGTCGCCGATGATAAGTATGTTGGTAGGTTTGAAATCGTGTGCTGGGTTCATGGGTTGTTGTTTAAGAGGCAGAAGTTGCTTTCAGCTTACGTGCGCGAACGCAAAACCTCGACCGCTACGCGATGTAAGATATCCTCGGGAATTGCTGTGCATGCCCGCAAAGCCGCGACAAGCCCGGCCTCAAAAGCATCCCGCTCGCCTTCAGAATGCCCACCGTTACCAAGAAAAGCCTTGGCGGCGGCATAGACATCATCCGCAAGAGGGTGAGGGTGAGGCTCGGAGCCGACAAGAACAAGTGTTTTCCGATAAAGACGGAACCGAGCCCGACCAGGAATCGTGATTTGGCTATTCTCGTCAATGCTCGCTGTGCACAGAACGTCCGTCAAGATTTTGATTCCGTTATCAAATTCAATGGCAACATCCCGTCCGTCCCCACGAGCATTCAATCGCACAGATGTGATGGGTTCTCCGGCATCATCATTTACGGACAAGGACACCCCGCACGCCATATCCGCCCTCGCAATTGCATTTAAAATCGTCTCAGTCATGGTTCAAAATACGTTTTTTCTGGCATTTTCAGAAAACAATCCTAACATTAAACGATGCGAGCGGAAGAAGCAGCTTTAATGGCAGCCAATATATTTGGGATTGGCTTTCTGGTTTTCGACGTTTCTCGCAGTGTTATTCGCCAGAACTGGCGCCGGCTCCCCCAACCCATCGCAATTATTCTGGTTTACCTTGCCGGCGTCTTCCTTTTAGGCCAAGGCCCTCGGATAGCCATATCACAACAAACAGGCATTGTTATATCGACATACAGCCTGGGGCTTGCGTTGACATCAGGCCTGCTCGCGCAGTTAATTACGCGCGCGACAACAACACTTCTGTGGTTGACCGTTAATGCAGAAGCCGAAAAAGCGACTCGGGGTTTAACTGCAACCAGCCAGCAATCCGAGCGTCCGTGATTTGTCTGCGCAAGGCGCGGTATTTCGCCGGGTCGGTAACAGCAAGGGAAACCGGAGCGTCAGAATGAATAAAACATGCCAGCCCATAAAGCGGTCGCCATCGTTTATCCGCTAAATACTCCCCAATCTTATGCTGGTTAGCCAGCAAATCCAAAGCATCGAGTTCGTCATCTCGGCTTAGCTCTGTCGGATTGTGTCGGGGCATTTCCGCTAATATACGCAGATTCGTGCCCGGACAAGGATTTTTCTGATGCGAGCACATCAAGATAAACAAGAGCCTCTTTCGTTTCAGCCCGCTGAGCGGACGGCATAGTCTGAATAGCCCCCTCAACGTCCGCCCGTGAAACACCGGTGTTTCGCGATAAAAGAAAGGCAATATCTGATAAATCTTTGGCGTCGGCCCTTCTTAGCTTCGAGGCAATAAGGTTCTCCGTGGGTGGCGCCGTTATGGTAAGGCCGCCAGATTTCGCCAAGTCCTGGGCTTCGTCAAACTTGCCGACCTGAACAATACCTGGGGTAATTACCTGAATGTAAGGGCGCGAAGGGTCAGCGTCCATAGGGTTAAAATCAATCCCCGCTTTTAACGCAGCCTCTTCAACGGCCTTCGGGTTAAACTTAGAACGCGGCAACCAAACATCACAGTCCATTGAAGTCCTACCCTCTTGTCCCTGCAGCATACATGCAACCCCGCCGATAACACAAAATTCAGCGGTTTTATTGGCATCTTGCAAGTGCTCGCCAATTTCGGCTAATTTGCTGTGCCATTCCTGGGTTGACAATCCTTGTGGCTCGTCCATGGAATACACTTATCCCGCGAAGGCCGCTTCGTCTAGCTAGAAGGCACAAAATCACGCAGGCGCTCCCAGCGTGCAGTAGTCATGTCAAAAAAACCCAATCTTCGCTGTCAATCAAGGCTTCGGCAACCATGTATTCGATGATGGCCTCCAACTCGTTGTCAGTAAGTTTTTCGTCTATCGAAAACGTGCGACCATCCGAAAACACACAATACCCGTTAATCCTCCCAATAAACGGCAGGTGAGGCGTCAGTAGCGATTTCATAGAAAACCCAACAACAGGCACCTGTCACTTTTCGTGGACGCCGGCGTCCAGCTTAATGTAAAAACCTCGGGTCGTGCTCCATTTGCAAGAAGGACACTCGATAGCATCGCAATCATCAAGGGCCGAGCCATCACTTCGCGTAGGCTCGGAAAAGGTATGTTTGCACTCGTGACACCGCAATTTTTGCGCTGGCAACTCCGCTAGCCACTCATCAGGGATAGCCGGTAATGCGGCTGTAAGCAAATGGCCGACGATTTTTGGGATTGCAGGGAATTGCGCCGGGTAAATAGACACAACCGACAAAATGCTGTGCGCTGTGCGCCAGTTCTTCGGCGTCACAACGCGCATAACATCTACAACGGCGTAGGGTTCAAAGCCGTCATCCTGGAGCTTGACGCTCAAGGCCACATAGGCGTCTCCGCTGCGAAACCTGGCCGAACCCTGCGGCGCCGAACCGTCAAAATCACAAACCATGGATACCTCCCAAGGCTCCCCCTCAAAAGGCACCAGACTCGGCGTCCCAGCAACAATGTCGCGCAACCGACTGGTCGCCTTGGCAAAGTCTTCCCGTGAATATCGGTCTTGAAAGGTCATGTTACTTTAACCATCATCCTCGGTCGCACAAACCAAGTCCTTAAAGTTACCAAAAATCGCCCAGTTTTCAAGCGTGTAATTAGGGTCTTCATTTGGGTGGAAAAAGCTGTGCATGAAATCAAAACACAATGCTCGGCGAATGGCTTGCTCAAGCCCCGCGACACTCAGTTCATCAAACCGCCCCATAGGCATAGGCGAGGTCCGCGAAAAAACCAAAGGATACCGCATACCATTGGGGAAGCTCGCCTCTACAAGCACCCTGTTGGCGTCAGACTCTTCAACAACCAGGTCCCACTCAACAATAAGCGGCTCATTAAAAGCAATCAGTCGTCCCTCCTCAACAAACTCGCGGACCTCAAACTTGCCGCCAAGAGCCGGGAGTGATTCAGATTTCTCGCACATAAATTTAAGATACTGGTTTTGGCCTCACCGGCTTCGGTGAATTCCCAAGGCTTGGAATCATTAAAGTCCCCGCCCCATATTTTGAAAGCCCACCATCTTTTAGAATATGGAAGACATCCACTCCTCGCTCGGCCAGAATAGGCGCGATCAGATTATGCCGATGACAGATACAGGCGTCTCCCTCAGAGCACATCAAAGCAATTCGATATTTGGCGCATCCGACCAACAAACGCTCAATCCCGGCCAAAAACAAGCTATCCTTGGCCATGAGGTCATACCTGGCGTGTCCCTTTTCAGTGTAATAGGCCTCGCACTGCGGCCGCCCACCAAGCTCTGCACCGAGATAAACGTAGGCGAAACCTTCCGTTTTTAACGCCCGAGCAAGGGGCTCGCGGTTAAACTGCGGGGCGCGGCCACTTCGCGGCAATGTTCGAACATCGCCAACAGCACCAATAGCATGAAGCCTCAGCAGGGCCAAAAAAGCATCAAGCGTATGCAAAGAATGCCCAATCGTATAAATCGTCGGCTTGCTCAAACCCCCTCCTTTGCGCCTCCCGCCAAGTTGACAGATAAACGCAAAACGCGACCCTTACCTCCGCGTTCCATCTCCCACGGGTCGCCAGGAAAACACATAGCAAACAACAAGCGGTCGCCCCAAACCAAAGAAGGCCTATCCTTGTCCGAGTCAATCCAAGCATAATACTGCCCACCCGCATCCTCCGCTAGAAGAACATCGACAATCGGATGGTCGAGCATATGAAGCTCAACGAAACCCCGGTCGCCAAAGTGCCGGTATGAACAGCCCGAGCCGTCTGCGCGCGGAACAGCGTATGCACACATTTTCCACGGTCCTAAAATAGCTGTTTTGGTGCTCACGTCGCAAGTAAGATACGGGAATTGCCCCAGAATGACATAGAGAAATCAGGAAGACTCCCCACTGATATACCAAGCTGTCCAGCGTGCCCATCTTAGTGCGGCAAATTCAAGATGTAGCGATTTTACCGCGCCGCTATCGCAAGAACATCAATCCAGTATCCTGCATACCGGGCGCGCGGCATATTTTCTGTTTTTAAATGAAATGGGCTGGTCCCGCTGAAACCACGCACCATCGCCGTAACGCTCTTCAAGCCGCGAAGTAACCATACTGGGCAAGTTGGGGCAATCGATCCGCCGCGACAGGGCCACCAGAGCATCACAAATTGAACCGGCGATAACCGGGGATAAATGGGTTGAAGGAATACATGATTTCCGACCAAACCACACGCCATACTTAGGGTTCTCCAAACTCGCACGGCACTTTTCAAGCACCTCAGAGTTCCCCTCAAGAAACACTACAAACTTAGCATCTACAAGATAACACCTCCACGTCTGCACGACCCCCCATGGCGCCGGAGAGTTCGCAGAGCGAGGAACGCTCAATTTAGCAAACAGATTAGCCGGATCTTTTTTGTGGGTCTCCTGCCAACCACCACCAATGGTGTGGTAATCTGTTAGTCTAGCGGCACTATAACCGGCGTTCTTGTCAATGCCATAGGTCGTCATGCGCAAACCAGCCAATTCCGCTATTTCCGCCTCCTCAGTGAGCGAATCAAAGTCAATACCAAGTGCCGCCGCCAAAATGCCGACCACGCCGCTTTTGGTTGGATGTAACTCAGTGTTGCGTCGATCAAACTGAGAAGACACGCCCCATGACTGCAGCGGCGCGTCAACGTAGAATGCAAGAACCTTATTCGACATGAGCGAGAATAAGTTCCATAAATTTCCCCATACCAACTTCCGTAAGCCACACCTCCTCCTGTTTAGGAGACCATATCCGCTTGATTTTCTGTAACTCGTCTTTAAGGGCAACGGTAGAAGGGGATGCATATCCATCCGCCGAAGATGGAATCGGTTTTTCGAATGCATTAACCAACTGAACAGGCTGCCCCTCGTCCTTAAGAATGGCAAGAACCTCAAACGGGAGAGTCGCGGCATTCATAGAGTTCTTTTTGGCCCCTGGCACCGCCATGAGCGCAGCGCGAATAAAAGCGGACACAACAGATTTTTTCTCGTCCACAGTTAAGAGCCCGAGGTGAGTAGGCGCGAACAAGAGGTCCAAATCTAATGCCACAAAGCGATAATAGGTAGCAGAGGAAAACTCGGCTGCCCCCATTCCAGCCGCCCCTGAATCACCTTTTTTGTCGTCGACCGCCGTCCAAAAATCGACGTCGTTGACCGACCGGTGAGTGGAGATTGGATGGGAAAACAATGAGGCCCCCTCGATATTGAGCGATGAATCGTTAGCTATCATTCGCCCAAACAGAGCGATATCAGCCGCGTCGAGGGGGGCCGCCGATTTCATAGCCTTAGTGGCCTCTTTGGCAACAATGTCTGCCAAAGGGTCCTTCTTTTCATCTTTCTTTCTCTTTGCGGTAGGAACAGGTTCGTCAGGAACATCGCCTTCGGGTTTGTTAAGAATATTCCGCGCCGCCAAAAGGCAGGCGCCAGCAATTCGGCCAACTTCGGCGGGGGAAAGAAAGACGCATGTCGTCACCTGCCCTGGATGTTTTTCGTCGTTTTTGCTTAAAACTTCGCAAATAAGCCCTGCGATTCGCTCGGCAACGGGCACCTCAGCACCATGTTTTATAAGGGCATCCAAAAACATCTCGTTTAAATACCGAGTGCGAACGCCTTGGAACAACTCACTGTTGCGCGCAGCGTCGATTCGTGTGGCTCGTCGCGAACATTGGCTGGAAATTCTTGACCGCTTAACGCCGCCGAAGATCGCACTTTTGGGGGCACCGATTTCATCGCGATTGAGACATGACGGCGGAAAAGACTGAAGGATGTGAAGTTCTGCGAGTTTCATATTTATAAGGTTTTAATACGGTAAATGTTTTTTTTCGTCAAGTCCCTGCGATTGGTTCGAGGCAAAGCAATCCAAAGCCAAATGCTTTTGCGGAACCAAAGCCCACCCTAACAGCCCCCCGGAACAGTTCAGGGTCGAAGACCTCCAGCGAGCCGACAAATTCAAACGCCATGTGCGTGCCGTTCATGCCGGCCTTGTTAAAAAAACT
>Ga0247840_10011578_pt1 | contig 10702 bp, 15 predicted proteins | sample LaCruzMarch2015__FD_192404 | JGI IMG/M metagenome (GOLD analysis project Ga0247840, IMG submission 192404) | Freshwater microbial communities from meromictic Lake La Cruz, Castile-La Mancha, Spain - LaCruzMarch2015_17m | ecosystem: Environmental > Aquatic > Freshwater > Lake | place: Spain...
GGTGAGCTTCTGCTCTTTCAGTCTCCAGTATTCGAAGTAGCGGATCTTAAACGCCCTGGCTGGTTTCACTGCCGAACCTCGCAATCAAAATAGCGTCCGCCCGGCCGATATCTTTCTTCCGGGAAAGATCGATCTGCGGGTAAAGGCGCTGCGCCATGGTCCGGGCTTCGTCTTTCTCGCGGTGTAATAAGCCAGCGCGTTTCTTCCAGGCCTGCGGGCGTACCAGCGATAGTGGCATTCCTAGCGCGCCTACTACCCCTAGTATGATACCGTAGCTGGTGCCGAAATTGAACATGCCGGCAACTCCCTGGCCGGGCATAGCGCTCACTTGCTCGACGTAAACCATCAGCTCTTCCGGGGCCAACGGCCAGCTCTTGAGAAGGTTCGCCAGTTTCACGGCGTTGATCATTTGATGTTTGCCGTCCTGATAGACCGGCAGGTCGTAAACTTCTACGCCGCTATGGTTCAGCTCTTTTAACTTGTCCGCCGGCGGTAACATCGCTACCGCGCCGGTAATCCCTGGGTCGATTCCAATTTGGTACATCTGTTCTACTCCAAAATAAATTAATTAATTATTAGGGGGTACCCCCTAGTAATGTCCCACTTGTCTCATCGTCCCATTTGAGGCTAACCTATTTACTGACATGTCCCACCGGTACCCGCCCCGGGCGGAAAACCTTACTGCCGCAATCGATAAACGGGCATTGCCGGCAATGAAAATGGTACTGCCGGTAAGACGGCCGGTCGCATTCGGAGTCCGGTCCTACATAACCGATAGCCCATTTGACGCCTTCACCGTCGGATGCCGCCAGCTTGGTTAACCTCTTGTTTGGAACGCCTGATTGAACGCTGACCATTCTTCGCTCCAGTATGGATAACTTGATGGGCAGACAAAACACCAGGTTTCAACCTCGGTGCCTTTCTTCGATTTACAGAACTCTTTGCATTTCCGGGTTTTCTTCTTGTTCATCATGTAGAGGCAGTCGGCCTTGCCGTCCAGCACTTCTTCGATTACTTCCAGATAAAGGCAGAGCTGCCAAAGTTTGGTAGCCGCTTGGGCGATCTTCTCCATAGAAGCATCGTACACGGCCATGTCTTCGTAATCCTGAATCTGCACCCAGGCCGCGATCAGCTTCTCGTTGCCGTCACGGACCCGCAGCGCTAAAGATGGGTAGTCACGCTTGAACCGCTCGATAACTTCGGGCGGAGTTACTGGTTTCTCTATCACTTCCCCTCCAAAACCGCCGTTACGGCCAGCTCCAACCGGGCCAGTATCTCGGACGGTATTTTCTCTCCCATATACCTGACTACCAGCTCCCGCTCAACCCGGTAGATGGTATTGCCCATCTCGATGTAACGCTGTACCCAGCCGTTCAGCTCCGTTGAAATCGACCAGCCCACGGTAGTGCCTACCAGTACGCCGTCTTTGCTGACGGCCACGTAATCATCGGGTTCGTCGACTAATATCCTTGATCTCGATTGTGTTTTCATTTTCTCACCCCGGGGGTTTACAGTCACCCAGTTACTCGTCATCCTCAAAGCATGACACTGGAACAGTAATATCTTTTTCACCCGCCACAAAGTTATCCGTATCTGGGAAAAGGTGAACTTGAGCAGAGGGAACAAGTCCGCTATCAGAATCCAATACGAAGAAAAGACTGCTGATTTTCCCTTGAAAGTAACGGTTTTCAAATGCACCATGAACTATCATTCCTATTTTGTAATCTGCACTGTTCATTTACTTCTCCTTATTCTATGTTTCATAGTTTTATATTTCATTTTCTCCACCCCATATCACCCTTCAATCTCACCCTGTATATGTTGTAAACAGGCAATAGTCATATCGAGTACACACTTTCTTGATCCGGATTCTCCCGTAGTGTGCTCGTTTTTCCAATAAGAAATTAGGAAATTCAGCATGTCATAACTCATCCAGTCCGAAGTTGACCAAGTTTCACGCGGATTTGGAACAAACGCAGTCGAAGGAACAACCGGCTTTTCGATTTTGGATTGACTTTTCTTTTTAACTGTCGGATGAAGCCTAATAGCCAAAGAAGAAGCTGGATTGTGAGGGTCATGGCTCCGGAGTGGCACTTTAGCCTGGTGCAATATGGGATATAACTGCCCCGGGCCCTTTAAGCTATAAGTGGCCATGATCTGGCTGGTAACATCACCACGTTGGTAAGCTTCTACTATTTCTTGTTTCTTTTCATCTTCCCGCAATTTAGAAATCCTCTCTCGGTTTACTTTAGCTTTTTCAAGTTCATTTTCGTCCGTCATCGTAATTATCTGAATCTCCTTCATATCTATCATAATTTAATCTCCAAATCATATAGCAATGCTATGCTATTGACATAGCAATTCACCCAGCTCGAACTTTGAAATATTGCCTTCATCGGACCGCCCGATCAGGAAATCAGACCAGCTGCAGCTTCTCCAGATGTACGGTACGCCGTAATAACCGAAAAGCAGATCTAGTCTGTCCCTGTACGTAATCTTTTGCCCGAAAACTAGTTTGGGAGGCGCTTTGAACTCCCAACCAGGCGGAGTATAATTCATTTCCAGAGAGTCCAGCGGCCGGTACCGCATGGGGTAAGGAGAACAACCGATATCTACAAGGTACTGCAGTCGTCTTTGCGATTCTCCGAAGCTCATGCCGGGGCCTCCCGCCAGACAGAAAACGATGATCTTCCGGTAATTGATACCTTTGCCGTTCAACCACTTGGTAATAAAAGCAATGGGCTCCTGCTGCTCGGGGGAATCGTACGCAAACCGCCATGCCTCAATCTTGAGTTGGCGGTAGAGATTCCAGTATTTGTCCGGGTCCTTTATAAAGATACGGTCGTCAAAGCCGGAGTTGATGTCCAGATTTGACACGCTGCGGTGTCTTTCCACCACCAGTTGTTGATGTTCCCAGGAAGTTGAAAGCAGGTTATTATCGCAGATGTAGGGGTTGACACCCACGGGAACATTGAAGTCTTCGTATTCAATCATCTTCCTCCCTTCAAGTTTATTGACCAGACAGAACTCGCAGGCCCGCGGGCAGCCCCGGCTGGTGAACGTTGCCTGAAAGTCTCCCCGGATGTGCTCGAACCTGTCATCCAGCCCGACCTTGACCTGCGCCAGCTGCTTGAACCAGATTCGTTCCTTGACCCATTCGGGCATGGCGGTCACGGCCGGACCGCCGACCTCGACCGGCACGTTTCTGGACATGAGCAGGTTGGCATCATGAACCAGGACCGGCAGATCCCAGGTAAAGATAGCGGACAGGTACGCCTTGCTGACCTGATGGTCGAACAGATCTGCCCGGTTGGAAAATGTTGCTTCGTGGCCCTCATCCGTGAATTTCTTGACCATCTTCGCGGTCGCCAGATTATAAGCCGTGGCGCTGGAATTGATGACAGCTATTCTCATAATTCCTCTACCCTCCAAGTTCTTCTATTCAAAACTTGTTGGATAGTGCTTTGGGATACGTTATATTGACTTGCTAATTTTCTAAAGGGTAAAATGCGTGGAATATAAACCAACCTTATTTCCCGTACTTGAATAGCTGTTAATTTTGCCAAAGGATGTTTTTCGCCAGCATTGTCAAAATGTCTTCCCTTATTTACGGAATCATATTCATTGTCGGAAGCTGTTCCTAGGAACAAATGAGATGGTTTTACGCAAGGTGGATTATCACAATGATGTAAAACCATCAATCCTTCCGGAATAGGGCCATATGTTTCTTCCCATATAAAACGATGAGCATAAACACAATGGTGGTTAATGTTCATTTTTCCGTAACCTTTTGTTTTACTGCCAAACCATAACCAACAAGTATCGGTTTTATCAACTTTCTCCCAAAATCTTTCCAACGAAGTCTTCATAAGTTTTCAATCCTTTGTATAGAAGATAACCACCATTTCGGGATGTACTGGTGGGTACGCCCCAGCAGGCTGTTGAATTGCGCATCTAAAATATAGGTGTCGCAATAATCTTGCTCGTTACGCACGCCTCTGCCCGACATCTGCATGATAGTCTGGAGTGCTTTGAAAACGTACCACTGATCACCACCGGGAGCTTTCAGGCGGGCAGCTATCTGCTTGTCTCTCAAATCCAGATAGGGCACCTTGCAGACAATGATGAACCGGCACTGGTCATCCGGTAAGTCAACACCGCGGTCAAAACTGGGAGACAGCATCACCAGCGGCTTCTTCGCATTTTTGAACTCTTCCAGCATCTCGGCCCGGTCCTGCGTGGTGTGGGTGATGACCCGAGGACTGTTCTTCAGGTCGACCTGATCATGCCGGAGGGCCGACGCTACCTGGTAGCTGATGGTATGGATGAGCCCTTTCTGCTTGGGGTACTTATCCATGATCTTCTGGACAGATTCCAGGATCTTCGGCAGGGCAATGCCGGCGTCCATATTCTGCTTGCGCATGTTGGCCACCGGGTAGAAATAGATCGGCCGGTTTTTCAGGGCGAACGGGCTGGGAATCTGCCGGTAATCATAATCGCTCTCCTGTAATCCCAACTCTCGGGCCAGCACCACCGGCGACAGGATTGTACCACTCATACCCAGGAAACGTTCGGCATGGCGCCATAACCGGTTTTGAGCGAAGTTTCGGACCGTGACCGGTTTCAACTCAAAGGCTGTGACTGTGCCGGCTTTGTCCGTTTTGGTCGCAATTACGAACGGGGTTTCTTTCCCGGAGATGGTAATTTTCAGGACATCTTCGGTGGTCATGGCGGTTCCGGACCCGGCTAAAAGTTGGTTCAGTGTTTCCGACATGAAGCTCTGAAGGTTCTCGTTGAAATTCTTGAGCCGGCGTAACCGCCGGTTGACCCGGATCTCGGCATCTGTCCATTTATCTTCCGGGAACATCTCTGTCTGGCTTTCAATACGTGCCACGGCTCTTTCACGAATGTTAATCGACTGGTTCCACCAGTGCACCCATTCTTTCCAATCTTCCCAATTGGCGGGCGGCATGATGTCAAACTCCTTCAGGACAGCCTGGGTGATAACCATCGAGATGTGGCCCATGAGCGAGCTTTCAATAGAATCGACTTCATCCAGTATTACGAAGTCGGCTTTACTGAACTGCCCGGGTCCGTTGGCCTCAGCCAGGTAATAACTTTCATTCAAGACGGCGATCTCCGCCTTGACCGCGGCTTGCTTCGCTACCAGATATGGACACATCGGCTTATATGCGCAGCGCGTATCTTTTCCCTGGTGCGGGCAATCGTCAGCAGTCAGGTCTGGAAACTTTTGTGGCGCCAGCAGACACGGGAAGTTGGCTCGGCCTTTAATAGTGCGGGAATTGGGGAAGTCCGCCAAAAGCTGTTCCTGCAGCTGCTTGGTGCGGGTAACGTAAATCACGCGCTTGGGTAGCTCCCATGTCCGGTCGGGTTCTTCGCCCTGCAGCCGGCGGGTGGTCAGCCAGTTGGTGCGCCACAGGTAGCTCGAGGCAATCCCGATCACGCTCTTGCCGGAGCCGGTAGGCGCATCCAACAGGTAAAGCTTCTTATCGGAAGCCACGATTTTTTCAATTACATCTTCCTGGTCGCCCCGCCAATTCTTAAACTTCTCCGGCAGTTCCAGGTCTTGCGGTGTTAGGTTAAGCATCTTTTCCTCCTGGGTGGGACATGTTACTTTTTTTCTAGCTTCAAGTGGGACGATGAGACAAGTGGGACATTACTAGGGGGTACCCCCCAATAATTAATTAATTTATTTGCTAGGCTCGCGGTTAACATAACTATCCTCTTATTTTACTTTTGCTCGGTAAATCTACCGATATAAGTTTGCCGAAGTTGTGACATGCTTTCGCTATCCCAGATAATGTAACGGTTGTTTTGGACCGTGTGGGTCACGATGCCCAGGGCGCTCATCATTTCACTGACCGTATGTAGAGGCATGTCCAACCCAAATTGCTGAGAGAGATACGAGGTAACCATACCCGGGGTAACCTTTTCCGTACCGGTTTTTTCGGCTACGGAAAAGATCGCGCTGACCACCAGGGTCGTATCAGGTACCCGCATCCTACACCTCAACGTCTAATTCCGGATTCTCACCTTCGTCTTCGGTATTGCCCGACTCCTGCATGAACGTCTTATCACCAGCAAAGAGCTGCTTGAATTCAGTGCGGTCGGTCATATACCGGCGATGCAGCTTTCGCATAGTGATTGGATTCCAGTTAATATAATGTAACTGTTTTCCCTGATACCTCTTTTTGGTCGTGTCTAGCCCCAAAGAGTGGAGTATCTTTCCCACTTTAGGGGTCTTGATATCCAGTTTGAAGTGTTCGTTGACGTATTCAGTGATCATGCCGGAAGAGACATAATTGGCGCCATGTTCGGCTGCCAAGGTGAAGAACGCCATCACGATACGGCCTTGCTCACCTTCAGCTCGGGTTTGAATAATCTCTTCCTGATATTTGAGAATAAACGTCCGGAATCTATCCATGACTTCCGGACGGTCTTTGAACATTAACGCATAGGGCAAGCTGGTTTGTTTGATTCTCGGCTCTAGCTTACCGATATCGATATCACGAATTGAGTTGTACTCGATCTTCGCCCAGTTATGAAAGCGCCACAGCAGAAGCTTGTTGCGTAGGTGCATCTCTTCGGCGAAGAAAGTATCATCTAGAATAGATAAGATGTCACCGCGGTCGGTTTCCTGCATCTTGGTGGTGAGGCAGCGGGCTTCTAACGCTACATCATCGAACGTGTACCGGGTGGCGAACACTTTCGGCCCAAAACACGGTAAGATTTCCAGAGTGTTCGGGTCGTCTTTAGAGCAACGCACAATCGGGCGGCCCCGCTCAAACCCGCAGTTGAGAATCGTGATCACTTCGGACTTTTCCGTCGAGTCACTGAAATCCGCTTCATCCAGAACAAGTGTTCCACGGAAACGGCGGATCAGGCGGTAGATCGGCGCCGGCGTAATAGCTCCCGCCAGGACCATGGGCTTGTAACAAAGCCTTCCCAATACGTCCAGAGCGCGGCTCTTCCCGGTACCGGTATCTCCGACAAAGCGAAAATAACCCACGGTCCGGAGCCGGTCACTGACCCAGCTCATTAGTACATACCATGCCGCAAACTCTTCGTAAGTCGGCGGTAAATCCACGAATTTATGAATGTGAGCCCGGACCTCGTCAACCAATTTTAAGGTGTCGCCGTACTCTTCAATCCCATCGGGTAGGAGTACAGCACCCTCGGTAATGGTCTGATCCATCACCGGCACCCATGTTACTTCGGACATTTCCACCTGTGATTGCTTGGTGATTTGTCCGGTTACTTTGTTGTACGCCAGGAACACGGCTTCTGTACCGTGCACCAACTCTTCGAATAAATAATCGGGCGTCTCGAAAAACGTGGTGTCCTTGAGAAGCCCTTTCTTCTTTTTGTCCTTGATATTTTCCTGCAGCCAAGTACAGTGGTCATCGCCCACGCACATCGGGCTTAAAACCCCGTTTTTGACGGACGAGCAGCCAAACGCGTAGCCCTTCTGGGCGCTCCGGAGCTTGGTTTCAAGCTGTCTCGGATCATTGAAAGGCGGCTTGTTTTTCTTATCCCACTCCGCCAGCAGCGCCATCACTTCATCCTCGGTGTATTGCATATCGAGATAGTGACGTGCTAGGGCAAAGGCCGCTTCATCACGCCCTCCCTGGCTGACACCCATCAGCATCATCGTGACGCAGGGCGGGTGCTTGGGCTTCGGCCCTCGTTTTAGGGGTGGGCGAGTCGTGGTAGGCGCTGCCGGAGCATCTGCCGGTAATTTCGCCACCGCATCCAGTACCACTGACTCCGGCACTCTCTTAATTAAGGAAAGCGCCGTAGCCAGCGGGAGCTCTTTCTGATCATCCGTCAGATACGGGCGCTCAAATCCGAAACAGGGCAGGTTGATGTAATTACCGTACATCAGGGTTTGCTTATCCAGCTTGTCCTGCTTCGGGAAGATTTCAGTCTTGGGACTCATATTGAGCTTCGCCAAGACGTTAGCCAGTACTCGGCGGATGTCTTTAGCCACGAATTTGGTTTCGGCATACATCGATACATGGTAGCCTTTAGAGCGCGATGCCGATACATAGGCGTGGATACCAATAGATGCCAGCTCTTTCTTGATAGCGAGCGCTTTGTCAAAGACCTTCTCGTCGAGGTCTATCGCGGCAAAGTGACAGGTGCCATCATCCAAGAGCATATAAACCCCGAGGCTTAATTTTGCCTCAAGGTGAGCCCGATAGTTCGCTTCCGTGACCGGTTGCTTGTTAGAACGTCCTTCAACGCTCCCCCAGGCATCAGCACGACCCCTATAAAGGTCAGCGAACTGTTTTACAAGTTTTTCGTCAACAGACATGTTCGCCTCGCTTCAGAGCTTTTGCCCAATTTTTCCCAATCTTAATAAAACTGATACATGATTGACTTACGGAATAATGCACAGCAATTTTTCGAGAAGAAAGATTAGAAGTTAAAATTTCCCGAACTTGCTTAAGTGTTAGTTTATGTGCTCCGCATTTTTCACCAGTATTATCAACGAATCTCCCTTTCTTTACGGAATCAAGGGCATTCTCTGATTGAGTTCCCAGAAATAGATGGAAAGGATTTACACAAGGAGGATTATCGCACGTGTGTAATACATTTAACTTGCCTGGATCTCCATTGGTTAATATCCAAGCTACACGATTCGCGCGTAAATTATGTCCCGCATTCCAAAAAGTACCATATCCTTGTTTATTCCTACCAGCTTTCCATAACCAACAGCCGTCGGGCGAAGTTTTATCCACTTTCGCCCAAAACCGGACGGCTAACGGCGTTTTTCCAGCCATCAGTAGCCTCCGGTTCTAGAATTTGATGTCGGGTATGACGTTTTCAATCTTGCCAACGTCGCTCGGGGTAATAGTCTCCTTGGCATTCTTATTGGCTGATTCGAGTGCGTCGAAAGCCTGTTCGGTGGTCTTGTTTTCCTGAGCGATTCTGAGAATTTCCTGGGCGGCATCCTTGCCTGTTTCAGCGATAGAGGGAATGGCTTTACCCATTTCAATAGCCGAGATTCCCATATCGTTTTGGATATCTTCGTAAACTTTTAAGGCCTCCGGAGAGGGGAATTTGTCTTTTAACTGGTTGAACTTGATGGCGTAGGCTTCGCCAGCCGCGCTTTTCTTTTTGAACGAAGTGACTTTGAAGAAGAAGCCACCGGGGCTGATGTGCAGTAATTTTATCATCCGGTAAATCTGGAAAGATAGATCACGTCCAGCGGTGACGCTGATGCCCATCAAACGAATTTTCAGGGGCATGATTTGTTCGTCCAGTGCCAGGATCTCAAACCCCATCAGGCACTCTTTGCGTCTTTCTTCCTTGTCAAAATTAGCCATTTCTCGATAGGCATTATAAGGACAGTCGGTCTTGCAAACGATACCTTCTACTGATACTTCGCCATCAAGGGATGAACACTTTGGCGGATCTTCGGTGATTTCAGTTCGCCCCCAGTAAGAGCGGGTTTTGCCGATGTTAACGATTTGAATCGTTACCGATTCTAAAATATCGTTCGTGGTAGAGACAAAGAATTGTCCGGGTTGCGCTCCGATTTCTTTGGCGTAGTCACCGCCGGTAGCCTGAACGAGTTTCAGCTCCGGAATGTTCATGTCTTCCATACCCAGGGAAGCCATCATGCTATTGGTTTTTTCTTCGGCTGGCATTATTTTCCTCCCTTATTTTTATCTGTTTGTCTGAAAACCTCTTTCAGAAAGTCAGGCAAATCCCCGACCTTGATACCCATTGCGCCGGAAACGACTCCGCCGGAAAGCGGGCACGGTGGCTGACGCAAAGCTCGCGCAGCTTCTGCCAGTAAGCCAAGCATCATTTGTAATTCGTGAGAATCGAGTTCGAATGTAAACTTTGCCAATTTAGACACTCCTTCCTAAAAATTCAATTTGCGCAGTACGGCCGCGCATAATAGCTAAATCAATGTCGACTTTCCGTTTGGCATTCTCGATATTAATGCGAAAGTCTTCGACGCCGGCCAGCACGCGCATCTGTTCGGTGATGAGCCCGGCAAGATCTTTGTTTTCCGTTCGCTGAATGCGCATCCAGGCTTCCTTATCGGCCTGTGTAGGTTTCTTGGCGTCGGCGTTGAGGGTCGGCGCATCGATCCAGAGCAGGGCGAGCTGGGCTTTTACCATCGCACAATCCTCACCAGCGCCGGCCATCAACCCGCGGTTCGCATTCTTGTATTTTGCTTCGTCCTGCTGTAATTTCACCAGCTCGTCCTGGTCTTTGCGTAACTGTTCCTCGAGCGGGAGACTTAAAGATTTCAACTCTCCGGTTGAGGCGTCCATAGTTCCATGAATCAGGTCGTATTTTGCTAAAACACTCATCTTCCATTTGATAAGCAGCTTCGTTTCCTGCATTTTCTCAAGTTCCCATTCGTGGATGGACTTGGGTTCTTTAGGCGGCGTGGGTGGCTGGGTCGGCGGCTTCGTCGCCGGCGGTGCTTTGGTCGGTTCTGGCATTGGTTCCTCCTTCTTTCTTTATCGGTGAAATGCTAATTATTATTTCCCCGATTTCCATTTCAACTTCTTGCATGGTTCCCTGCTCGTTCTCGTGCTGCTTAAACCAAGCAGGTGGTAAAATAACAGCACGCGAACCTCCAATTTTTAATACTGATACTCTCATTTCTCACCTCACCTTGAGATAGACAATTAAACATTATTAAATATTATTA
>Ga0247840_10011583_pt1 | contig 10700 bp, 8 predicted proteins | sample LaCruzMarch2015__FD_192404 | JGI IMG/M metagenome (GOLD analysis project Ga0247840, IMG submission 192404) | Freshwater microbial communities from meromictic Lake La Cruz, Castile-La Mancha, Spain - LaCruzMarch2015_17m | ecosystem: Environmental > Aquatic > Freshwater > Lake | place: Spain...
TGTAGAGACCATCGTCGAGATCGTTAGATTAAATGCCTTAACTTAAAAAGACTGAATCCAGTCTTTTTTTTAGACTAAGAAAAAACCCGTTAATTTACGGGTCTTTCTAAGAAACTGTCGATGGTATAAATATTCGTACGAGTAGGTTCTACGATGAGTTTCCCACTCGAAATCAATTCAACGAAGATCTCTGTCAGTTCAGGATCGAATTGGGTTCCAGAATTACGCTTGATCTCATTGATGGCGTAATCAGTATCCATATTGATCTTATATTGACGATCTGAGGTAATCGCATCGAAGGCATCCGCTAAAGCAATACATCTTGCCCCAAACGGAATCGCTTCACCAGCAATCTTTCTAGGATAGCCTTTCCCATCCCATCGTTCATGATGACCGATGACACTAGGAATAACTTTAGAGAATGAAGGCAAGTATTTGATGATGGTAATCGATAGATCCACATGCTTCTTCATGGTTTCATATTCTTCAGTGGTCAAGCGAGAAGTCTTCGTTAAGACATTCTCAGGAACACCGATCTTACCGATATCATGAAGCAAGGAAGCTAATCTTATGATTTCAATTTCAGATGATTTAGATCCAGCAGCTTCAGCGATGGCGGTTGCGTATTTAGCAACACGTTGAGAATGACCGAAAGTAATATGATCTTTAGCATCGATCGTAGCGGTCAAGGCATAGACTGTCGCCAATTGATTTTCATCTAAGGCGATGCCTTCTTTAGTATCTTCAGAGATCGTTGAATTATAGAGGACCGTCTTATTACGTCCACCACGCTTCGCTTCGATCAAGGCCAATCCTGCGTTCTTAAGCAAGAGTTTATCATCATTGGCTTGAGTAGGATAGGTACATAAGCCACAACTGACCGTAAGTGATCTTGAGGATTCATCTGGGGCAGAAACAGAGGTCTGTTCAATGACGACTCTTATTCTTTCCATCAGATCATAAGCTTTCTTTGTATCTGTATTAGGTAGGATAACTGCGAAGATATCCCCTACATAACGACATACGATCCCATTATCGCCTACGACTTGTTTAACTTTCGCAGCGAGTTTGGTTAAGGCTGTATCCCCTGCATAATGACCATACAGGTCATTGTAGACATTAAACATATCAATACCAGTTAAAGCTAAGGATACATTGTTTGTCTTTGATTTACTGGTGACTTCAATCAATTGATCCATGAAATAACGATGATTATACGTATTGGTCAAGGCATCGATGGTGGCTTCTTCTCTTGCCTTTTCAAACAAGATAGCATTAGCGATCGCAATCGAGGCTGTCATACAGATCATATTGATTTGATCAGTATGAGGTATATCTCTGATCGAATGGGTATCCTTATGACACATCAACAAGATCCCAATCAGTTTTCCGTTTGATTTTAAAGGAAGGGCTGTCTCAAACAAGATCCCATTAAGGGCTCTACGATCTTGATCCCACATCGTCTTAAAGAAGGCATTGGTATCTAAAGCTTTTCCGTTGATTGGTTCATCATATTGAGTAAACCATAAGACAAATGGATGAGTAGGACTAATTTCGAAAGATACACTTTCAAGTTTACGACTAGAGGCATAGAAAGAGTAATTGACACTTTCTGCATCTTTTAAGAATAGATAATTACGTGGGTTACCACTTACATCCGCAACAGCCCCCATTAAACTATCACTGATCTTACTTAAGACTAAGTTATTGGCGATCTGACGGGTAAAGCTACTGATGCGTTCTTCTCTTCCTTTTTCTTCTTTATAGAATAAGTTATCGACTAAGGAATAGATGACTTTAAACAAAGGTTGGAATACCAATAAAGAAACAAAGGTAACGATCAAGATAAACAAGTTATTATCTAGACCTGTATTTAAGGTTTCAAAGACAGAGATAAGCGCATTGACAGCGAAGATACTACCAATCGTAATGGCCGTCAACAACATTGTAAATATAACAGCTTTCGTAATAACGAACTTCAATTCCAAGACACGATTACGATAGATCGCATACATGATAAAGACGGAAGCAATACTACCCGCAAAGAAGTCCAAAGGCCATTTCCCGATGACAGGCGCTAAATTCGCTCCGATCCCGATGAAGATGATAAACAAGGCGATCATAATGTTTTTAAGACCACCCATATATCTCGACTTGCGATATTCTTTTTGAGCCAAGAACAAGCACATCAACAACAAGGCAAAGATCAAGACATAAGATACATAGGCACCTAAGCCTAAGGTATATTGAAGTTCAATGAATGGTGAATAAGGTACTGCGACCATCTGGGCAGAGATCGTTGTATAACCCATAATATTGACAACTTGCATCAATACTTCTAGGAATCCCCAGAAGAACAAGGAAGTATAACGCTTCATATGGATGAATACAGTAAAGAAGATGTAGCCTGTATACGGGATAAGCATCAAGGCCGCAACCATCGTACGTTGCCAGAAGAGGGTCCCAGGTGTGATGTTCATCTTCATCATCAAGGTCGAGAAACTCCATATGGTCATCGAAGCTACCATCAACATAAATGTAGTAATGGTTCTATCTTTTTTAGACAAAGCTAAAATAACGAAGATACCGAATGAGAGAATTAAAGATACGATTGGGATACCCCAATAGATGTAGATGTAGATTTGATCCATCATGAGCGCTGTCCTGACCCAAAGGCAAGCTTCATCACTTCGATTTCATCGAAGTGGTTAGGATTGACTTTCTGCATCGGATGGGCAATCGTCGATTGATATTTCGCCAAAGTGCCTGATGGGATAATGGTGACTTTTAAAGGTTCGATTCCAAGCATCTTATAAAGATTCGCATAATCGCTGTCGATGTATTTGAAATAGATCTCGAGTTGTTCTTTAATGAGATCCGCATTATCGATCCCAGGTTCATTTTGAGGATGATTGATCTCTATGGTCAAGTTGATGTAAGGTCTTGCTTGAGTGTCATAGCACTTTCTCGCAAACCAAGCATCGATGTGTAAATGAGATAGAGTAATGGCTTCTCTGATGGTTGCTTCAGTGATACGAGTAAAACCAGCTAAATCGATGACAGGATCTACGCGATCGATGTAACGGAAATGAGGTAAAGTGACCCCATCATTCTTTTCAGAAGCAACTTCATACTTAAAGATATCACCGACTCTATAACGCGCAAAAGCACCACCTTTAAAGGTAGTAATGACGAGTTCATAATATTCATCTTCTTTGATCTCATCCATCGTATAGGTCTTACACTGATGGGCAGGATTCTCTAAGTTCTTATAGAATTCGCTCATCGGGATAAATTCGTAGTAACAGACATTAGGCAATAGGATCAAACCATCTTTTACCCAAGATTCAATCGCGATACAGGTGACTTCTGTGCCCCCGAAAACTTCTAAAGGACGAATGCCCCAGTATTGTTCAATTTTCTTTTTAAAGTGTAAAGTATCTGTACCGATACAAACAAAGCCTTTTAGATTAAAGACATCTTTAGGATAGACAGGTCTATCTTGAGCCTTAGCGATGACTTTAGCTTTTCCATAGTTTACCAAACGTCCTACTTTAAACTGTCCTAATTTTGCCTTAGAAGAACTCTTGCTTCCATCGATGAATTGTTCACTCATACGTACGATAACACTGGATAGACCATAGAAGAGATCTAGTCCCTGTTGAAGACCCATCTTAAAACCTTCTTTATTGCGTTGGCTAAAGCCCATCGCATTGCCTTCTTTGGCAGGAGGAAAGAAGTTGACCGTATATTCGCCTTCTAATACATCAGGCAATAAACCAGTTAAGTAAGGTAGTGGTGCCATCCCATTAAGAAAGTTCGCATTTAAAGGAAGATCGAATTGACCTCTTCCTTTACTAGACGCTAAAATAATGCACGCTAAACAAGCATCTTTATAGTTTTCAACCATGCCTTCTGAATAAGGCGCTACTTTTATAGGAGCCTTTCCACCTTCCCAGGTGGTTTCGATCCAAACCATAGGTTTGGAAGGCAACATTTTTTCATCTTTACTTAATAAGATATCCGCATAATCATCGTATTCTGTCAAAGGACACATTTGCCTAAATTCAGCGATAGTTCTAGGATGTTTCCCATTGAGGATCTTTTTACCTAATTCTGACTTACTGAAAAGACCGATTTGTTCCATCAATAAGCTGTTTTGGATCTCCATAAAACCTTTGGTAGACAAATCTAAGAAACCGCAATAGCGATCCCAGATTTCATTGGTTTTTTTAGACTTCAACAGCTCATCAAAATTCATTTGCTTTTTCCTCTGATGGTTTTATCAACTTTCTAAGTTCTTTGATTCCAAAGAATAGAAAGGGGGTCGTCTTCTTATATAGAGTATACCCTTGTAGGGTCTTGACGAAAAATAGGGAATCTTGGATCCAAACATGAAGGATATCCATGATTGTCCAAACGAGCGCTGCGATCAATAGGGTTCCATTTCCAGTCGCTAAAGCTGCGAATAGATAGAAGATAAAGAAACCCCAGACACCTGGATGTCGACAAAGACCATAAAGACCTGTTGTGATGATTTCTGAATTCGATGATGTTTTGACGTAGGTCTTATTAAATGGGAGAGCGAAGAATAAGGCATAGATCATTTCGATAAAGCCCAAACCTGATAGCACCCATAAAATCGGAGTTGCTGGAAATGTAAACAGAGGAACTTCTACACTTAGGATCACAATGGTAGCATAGACAATGAGTGCAACACCAATCCCAAACAATCCATTTAAAAGAGGGTGAAGCATCTTAAGCTTATTGTAGTCAAACATCGTCAATACAAAGAAGGCAAAAATCCCAAACATCAATGGATTCACGTGTTCCCCTAAAAGTGTGTATATTTATTATACACCCCATTGAAAACACAATACAAGCATTTTTTTAGCTTAAATATCGCAAAATAGCCTTAATTTACACAGTTTTTGTTAGTTCGTCAAGACAACGGAGCCTATTGTGTCATCATAAGCACATCATGGATCATAGATCTTATGGGTTGGATCTGATCGTTATCTCGATTTGGATGGATACGGTTGGTTAATAGTACGATCGCCAATTGACGTTCAAAATCGATATAAATGGAGGTACCAGAGAATCCTGTATGATACAAGACATCTTGAGAAGCCAAGGATCCAAAACTACAGGACTCATCATGACGATACCAACCTAAGGTTCTTTGATGGTCTAATGAAGCGGTATAAGTGGTATGTAAAAGCGCTTTGGTGGAGTTTTTTAATACTCGCTCATCATCAGATAAGATCATCTTCGCAAAGGCCATGGTATCTTTTAGACTTGAGAAGATTCCTGCATTGCCACTTACTTGATCACTACAATATGCTTTCCCATCATGAACGATACCTCTGATCAATCCTCGTTGAGGATTGTTTTCAGTAGGAGCACATCTATTACGATCGTTTGGACGATATCCAGTATCATTCATCCCTAAAGGATCAAAAATATACTTCTTAGCGCTTATATCCAAAGGTCCCATCAAGACTTCAATCATGTATCCTAATAGAATAAAGCCGAAATCTGTATAGATGACTTTAGTATTTGGAACTTCAGTTAAAGGTAAACTCATAATAAAGGATCTCAAGGCTTCTTTTCCACAATGATCTTTATATCCTTTATGATCTGCAACTAAACCTGAGGTATGGGTCAATAAATGAAGCACTGTAATCTCTGGATGTTTAAAGTCAGATAAGATGGAGTCGACTTTGGTTTCTAAGCTTAAGTGTCCCTCTTCGATCAGTTTAAGGATCAAGGTGGTCGTTACGATGACCTTAGTCAATGACGCCATATCGAAAAGCGTATCTTCAGTAAGTTTCTCGATCTGAGGCACCAAAGATCTGTTACCTGAAATCCAAGTTTCGCTTGATGTGGATGTTAAAAAGCCCAAAGCGATACAAGGTACGCGTTGAGCTAAGGTAATCTCATCAATTTTTTTCTGAATATCTATTCGATCAATCATTTTCTAACGCCAAAGATAGACAAGATATGAACTCGTTCTTCAGCTGTGAAATACACTAAGTAAATTACCCCGACTCCAACGATACCTAAGATACCGCAAGATAAGATCAGTTGTATCCAGTTCGTAGGCATGATGATCCTACTCATTCCAAATCCAAACAACACCAATACCAAGAAAGTAAGGATACTTCTAAACATCAATGGGAAGAATGCAAATTTAGGAAGATCAAGACAATAGGCCGCATATGGCATTTGAAAGACAAAGGGCAACAAGATCCCATAGAAAGTAGATACCCCTGCGATCGCATAGACACCGAAATTTGTATATTTCAAGAAGAGATAAGTCGTTAGAACTGAAACCAACCCATAGATCAAATGTACGATCGCATTGACTTTAAGATGATTGGTGATCGTAAAGATTGATTGTAAAGGAGACATCAAACCTGTCATAACCAAGACCAAGGCTGTTAATACAGATAAGATGTAGATCAATTGGACATCTTGATTAGGTATCCATAGTTTATAAAATGGCAATCCATACACAATCAATATGACATTAGGCAGCATCGTTACTGTACCTAAAACTTTGATACCTCGTTTAACTTGGACCAACAAATGATCCATTCTTTTTTGGGCATATAGTTTAGTGAACATTACATTAAAGGAGCTAATGGCCATCGTTAAGAAACTTTGCATGGCTTTAGGTAAGATCTTACCGATCGATAATTGTCCCATCGCAATTTCAGATACCATTGTATTCGCAAACAAGAGATCTAATCCAACCAATAAGATATTGCTGGTTTGTTTGACCATGGCATAGAATCCTGATGAAATGATGTCTCTAAGCTTGATCCATTTTACATGTTTAATCTTAATCTCAAGATGAGGTATAAATCTTTTCAATAAGACAAAGTCATAGATCATTGTCAGTCCTGATAATACGACCGCTGAGATCCCTAAATAATAGATCTTAGGTTCAAAGAAGATATACATACTTAGTAATAAAGCTGTCTCGATGATGACCGAGAAGAAATCTCGTATAGATATCAAATAGAACTTATTGACCATCTGGGTCCCTGTTCTAAAAATCAAGAAGAAGGTGTTAAAGACGAAGTTGAACATCAACAAGACAAATAAGATCTGAACATCTTGAACGATGTTTGGGTTGATGTTTATGTAATCTTGAAGTCTCCAAATCGCATATCCTACAGGTATGATCAAAGCCAATAAGTACACTAAAGTAGAATAAATCGAACTAGAAAAATAGGCATTCACATCATCCTTGTTTTTCTGTGTAAACGAAATCATCGCAAAGCGGAATAAGGTCCCTGCCGTCACAAAGGTAAAGATATCAAGATAAGAGATAAAGTTTTGGCCTAAACCTAGATAACCGTATTCTGCAGCGCCTAAAGCCATAACGATATATGGAGTTAAGAAGAACTGAACTCCAAGATTGACCGCATATGCTGCAAATCGTGAACTAATGTTAATCGCCAGTATGCGCTGTTCTGTCATTTTATGTTTCATATCCTTAATATTATAGCGTAAAGAACTCAAGTCTTAACCATAAGTGTTCACTAACCCATCAACTTATCTTTATACTAAGGATTCTTTGAACCTGTTTGGTGGTGTAAAGACATAGTTTTTCCTATATAATAAGGATATAACCAAGAGGTCCCAAATGGAAAAGATCCTAAGTTTACTGAGAAACAATGCAAGACTAAGCAATCGTGAATTATCTGTGATGCTTGGCATCAGTGAAGAAGAAGCCGCCGCTAAAATCAAAGCTCTTGAAAAAGAAGGCATCATCAAAGGATACTTGACCGTATGTAACGAATCCAAGGTCGAAAATGCACCTGTACATGCGATGATCGAATTAAAAGTAGTCCCTATGAAAGAATTGGGTTTCCAAGACATCGCAAATCGTGTAATCGCATTAGAAGCTGTCGACAGCGTTTATTTGATGGCCGGAGACTATGACTTGGCTGTATTCGTAAAAGGCAAGACCATGCAAGAAGTCGCAACTTTCGTTGCGAAAAGATTGGCTACTTTAGACTCTGTCTTATCAACAAACACTCATTTTATCTTAAACAAATACAAAGAAGACGGCATCATTCTTGAGGATGGCAGCACTCAAGATATTCGTTCTACTTTAAAAAGCGAATGAGCCCCATCAAGTTTAATGAAAGATTGTCTAAGATTCCTGAAGGTGTGCTGCATAAATACCTGGAATTAGCGACTGATCCAAGCATTCTATCTCTAAGTGTAGGAGAACCAGATTTCCCAACACCATTTCATATTCGTCAAGCAGCCATAGATTCTATTCAATTAGGCAAGACCTTTTATACCCCTTCTAGAGGGCTCTTATCTCTTAGAAAAGAAATCTCTTCGATCTTAAGTCGTAAACATCATCTAGATTATGATCCTGTAAATGAGATCATCGTCACTGTGGGCGCTTCCCAAGCCTTAGAAGCAGCGTTTATTACCCTGCTTAATCCAGGCGATGAAGTCATCATTATCACCCCTGCCTACATCACTTATGTCCCCATCATCGTCATGTGTGGCGCAAGCATCGTACCTATCGTTACGAGAGCCGATGAAGGATTTAAACTAACACCTGAGGCACTGAGTGCAGCGATCAGTGATAAGACAAAGATGCTGGTGCTTAATTATCCATCCAATCCTACAGGTGGTGTCATGACCCATGAAGACTATGAAGCCATCGCTCAGATCTTACGTTTAAAAGACATCGTTGTGATCTCAGATGAGATCTACAGTGAATTGACCTATGGGGTCACTCATGCGTCTATTGCTCAGTGCGTTGGTATGAAAGAAAAAACCATCCTGATCAACGGATTCTCTAAAGCTTATGCGATGACAGGTTGGCGTTTAGGCTACATGTGTTCAACTCCAGAAATCATAAAAAACATCTCCGTTTATCACTCCAATGCGATCTTATGTCCTCAAACGATCTCTCAATTCGCTGGAATAGAAGCCCTAAAGAATGGGGATGAAGACATCCATCATATGCGTGAAGAATACGATATGAGAAGACGTCTCGTCATTGATCGACTCAATAAAATGGGCTTGCCTTGCGCAACTCCACTTGGTGCCTTCTATGCTTTCCCTGATATTCGTTCATCAGGCTTAAGTTCTATGGATTTCTGTAGTGCTTTGCTTCAATCCAAGAAAGTCGCAGTGATCCCAGGCAACGCCTTTGGGGCAGCTGGAGAAGGTTATATTCGTTTCTCCTATTCCTATTCCCTTCAACATATACAAGAAGCGCTCGATCGAATGGAAGCCTTTATGAAAGAAATAAAAAAATAGTCTCGCAAGAGACTATTTTACTAGATTGGATGTTTGATAAGATCTTAGTGTTTTTACTGTCTCACTTAAGGCAGAAGCAGTTTTTACTTCGATGACAGCTTTTGATGCTGATCTTGAGGCAAATGCGATTTCTTCTGGAATATTAAGGTCCCCTGTCCCAAAAGGTTGATGATCATTCTTTCCTTTACAATCATGAACATGCATATGATTGATACGAGCTGAATGTTTTTGTAGGAAGTCCCAATCTTTATGGTCATATCGATGATTGTGTCCACAATCATAAGTCAATCCAAAGACAGGGCTCTCTAGTAAAAGCTCGATCCCTTTTCTCATATAAGGCTCAAAGCCTCCTACGTTTTCGATATTGATCCTTACTTTACTATCGCCTATGGCTTCAGTAACTCTGGTTCTAAAAATGTTTAATCTTTCTAAGTAATATTCAGTGTATTTCTCATAGACATAGACTTTCTTCTCAGGTAAGGTAAACACTACCCCATTGATAAAATGCATGGTCAAACTATCGATGTTTGCTTTCTTCGCAAACTCGATCGAATTGATGACGCTTTGGATATAGGCTTCAGATATCTTAGTATTAGGATCTGTGATCGACATGAATTCATCCAGATGAAAAGTAAACGATATCCCACTGGATTCACTAAGTTTTTTTAAAGCTATATGATCCATCGCATCCACTTGAAATTCAGGAACATTACAATTGATCTCAATGAAATCTAGACCCAAAGACTGAGCGTATTTTACGTTGGTTTCAATGTTTTCAAATTCTAATAAGGTAGGCATTCCGTATTTCATAGGGCTCTCCTGAATATTAGACAATCTTACTTAAAAGGACACTTAAAGTCAAGGAACACAAATCAAACAAAAGAACGCATCAGCGTTCTTTTGTGTTTGATTAAGGGATAAACTTCTTTTTAAGATACTTGTTTAAAGCGGCTGTCTCAGAACTATTGTTGGTGTGTTTTGTGGTATAGATCGCAACTTCACCTAAGGTCATTCTACTGTCGAAATTGATTTTGAAATCAGTAAGTTGAAGTGTGGTCGTCGTACTGATGGCAGAAGAACAGATGTTGACACCGTCTACATCAATGGCCAACAAGTCTTGATAGATCGATAATTTAAAGATTCTCCATTTTGATCCACGATAGTTATTATCTCCGCATGTCAATACCAACGAAGATGAACTTGAACTATTGACGTATCTGGTCAATACAAGATTACCAGTTCCATTGGTTTTTAATTCCCAACGATTACCAGTAGTGTTGTTGGCTTTCGATTGAAAGATCAAGGAATTGCTTGGGAAAGCATCATCGAACTTAGCCGCAAAATACAAGGTCAAATTTGAAATCGAACCTATGGAAGGCGAGGTCGGTGTGACCAGT
>Ga0247840_10011585_pt1 | contig 10697 bp, 5 predicted proteins | sample LaCruzMarch2015__FD_192404 | JGI IMG/M metagenome (GOLD analysis project Ga0247840, IMG submission 192404) | Freshwater microbial communities from meromictic Lake La Cruz, Castile-La Mancha, Spain - LaCruzMarch2015_17m | ecosystem: Environmental > Aquatic > Freshwater > Lake | place: Spain...
AATCAAAATATCTCTGCTAACTGCAGTATCAACCCGTATTCCCAACCAGGAAACATCCGCACCTAGCGAGTTGTTTCTGGCTACATTGCCTGATGACGACCAAACTGCGACGTCGCTGCTTGTCGGAGCACCGAGAGTCCAGACCGCAGCTGTCTCCAAATTCCCGACCGTATTTTTACTGAACGTCTCGATCGCCTGCGCCGAAAGGCACATTCCCATCCCCAGCAGTATGCTTAGTATGATTTTTTTCATTTCTTAACCTTCCCAGTTTTTCTTTTTGTTTTCCCAAACAACTCACACACAACCAGTGCATGAACTGATTTTTAGCTGATCCATAACAAGACACTTATACTGCGGAACCGGAAAAAACTCAACGGGATATTTAGATTTTATTGTTTTATCCTTATGTCCAGAGACGATTTCCCGTCTGTACGCCTGCGGCGTAAAGAATTGGTGGTATTTGGCCGCCAGCCGTTAACCTTCCGTCCGTAAAAGTTAGATTTTCACCACGGATTACACGGAAGACACGGATAACGTTCCCGGCGGGTACGCTTGAGGAACTACAATGTAGTGTTGGTTCTATGAACCAATCCCCAGATGCCTTGATCAATTTTCGGCTCTGAGAGCCGACACTACATTATCCGTTCAAGATTTCGATTCAGGAGCACCTACAGACAAAATCATTTTTATAACTACATTCCCCATCCGCATTAATGGTTTTGTCGACAATGATTCTGTCAACCTCTTCGTCTATGCGAAGGGCTGGCCATTTACCGGGGCGCTTTATCAAAAATCCGAGCAGCCGTGACGGTTGACGAATGCAGCCCTTTACCACGGATTACACGGAAGACACGGATAACGTTCCCGGCGGGTACGCTGGAGGAACTACTACGAATGTAGAGTTGGCTCTATGAACCAATTCCCAGCCGTTCTCGATCAATTTTCGGCTCTGAGAGCCGACGCTACATTCCGCTCTCTATTTGGCGTAACCGATAAACTCAACCCGGTCGATATAGACCGCCAGCCCTTCGCGGCCGGACAGCCGGTTATCCGGCAGCGCATCCAGGCTGATGGTGATCTGTTTAATCGGAATCATCCGCTCCGGCGTGATTTTATACCGGTCGCCGGGGGCAAAGTAGCCGACGTCAATAAAACCCTCGCCGTAAACATAGTCGATGTCCTGCGGCAGTTCGGCTTCGTAGGTGATCCACTGTCCGGCAGGAACGGACGAGCCTTCAACATCTTTTCCCCAAACCGGCTTTACCGTTTTACGTTCCGGGGTGCGGAACGCTTCGGTGTTGCCGTACATTTTGACCATGTGGACTTTGTTGTTGGCGTCAACGATCTCGAACCGGAGATAGATTTCTCCGGCGTCAGCAGGAATCGCATTCCACAGGCGCAGACGGATTTTCTGAGCGCGGATAAAGGGAATCTGATCCAGCAACATGATGCGGCGGTCGGTGCCGGCGCCAAACTTTGGAATAATCTTCAGCGCCTTTCCGCCGGTTGCGTCAGAAATTTCGCTGCTGATTTCCCATGCTTTGGCGGCATCGGACGGCTGCCACCAGCCGACCGTGTCGAACAGGCTGTAATAAATAATGTTTTCTGCGGCGGACGAAGAGAGAGCGGCGCAAACGGCACAAATCAGAATTAAGGTTTTAATTTTCATCGTGTCAGACCCTTTTTAAATTTTTATCCGGCTGGATCCGTTTACAGGAACCGTTACGTCAAAACCGCCATGTCCGTCCGGTTTGACGGAAACTTTTTCCGCTGCACGGGAGCAGGTGATTCGAACCGGCTTTCCATTACGATGCACCGTTGCCTTGGCGAATTTCCAGTCTTCGGGAAGCCTCGGCGTGATTTCAAATCCTTCCGGCACCGGCTTAACGCCCATCAACCCGTGCAGGTAAAAGAGCGGCACGTTTCCGGATTCCGGGAACGGGCCGATGATTCCAAACACTCCGGCCATACCGGTTTTGACGTTCACCGGATTACGCCGCAGTTCGTCTTTTTTGAATTCATCCAGAATCCGGCTGAAGAACTGCATGGCAAAATCCGGGCCGCGCCACTGAAGCCGCGCCAGCAGGTCGTAATAGCTGACATAGAAAATCGCGCCGCCGTTCTGGCAGTTGCCTTCATAAGGAACCTTGCCGCCGGGGCCGACAGAGATTGCGCCGTTCCAATCTTCCCACCAGTGCGGTTCAATCGCGCCGGCATCCACCGTGTTCGGCACGGCGGCGAATTTCCACCGGTAAATATTTTCGCCGGTCGCATTTTCGCCCAGGACAATCCGCTCGCCGGTCAGCCATTTCATAATCGCATCGGTCTGTTCATCCGACGCCAGTCCGTAGGCAATGGCCGGAAAGTTTACAAAGGTGAACCCGTAGTCGTGCTTTTTGCCGTTTTTATCGATACAGCCGATGAAGCGTTCTTTAGTCGTGTCCCAGAATTCCTTTTGGGCGTTTTCGCGGACCTGATCGGCGAGTTTGCGGTATTCGGCCGCCTTGTCGGCTCCGCCGTTCCATTCCTCGATATCGGCCATGGCCTTGAGTGATGAATAGAAGAATGAATTGGCATAAGCTGATTTATAACCGAACAGCCATGCATCCCAATAATTGCTGGCCCAGCCGTCCACCGTACCGTCATTTTCCGGGAAGGTGATGACGAGCAAACCGTCTTTTCCTTTAAGGTCGTTGAGACAAAAGTCCATCGCGCGCCGCGCTTTTGAAAGAACGGTCTCGCCGGTTTTCTTATCCTTGGCCTGCCAGAAAGCCGGGTCAGGATTCCAGGAAAAGTAGCGGTGCAGCGCCAGAATATAGGTCGGATTGTTGACAGCGTGCTTCGCGTGGTACAGGTGGCGAGGATCCGCTTCGCAGGCCCAGACAAAGCCGTCTTCGCCCATCGTCATGTCGCGCAGGTTGTTTTTCAATGCGGCGCGCTCTTTTTTCAAATCGATCCAGCTGACCTGCAGCGCCGCCCATTCGCTCCACTCCGCGCCGGGGAATGCCAGCACGCCGCCTTCATTCGGGCGGCGGCTGTCCCACCACGAACTGCCTTTGAGGTGGATTTCGTTTTCGGCCGTTCCGTAAACCAGCCACATATTATTCAGCGCCGCATTGAACGCTTCCGGTGCATCCGCCTCAAACAGCAGCGCCCCGCCGCCGAAAACATTCATCTTCACAGCCGCTTTGCCTTCCGGCAGACGCGGACAGAGCAGCCGGATTCCTTTAGCCGCCAGACCGTGTAACGGAAGCACAGCCGTGCGACCTTCCGGGTTCGGATAATTATTGAGCGCGTAACGGGGAATCTGCTGCCAGGTTTTACCGTCGTCCATGCAGTATTCCAGCCGGAACTCTTCCGGGAACGGAACCTCTTTTTGAGCGATCAGCGCGACGGTATCCAGCGCGGTGACTTTCGAAAAAAGAAGGCCCGCCCACGCCATCGGATAAGCCTCGGAAGATTCGAATGAAAGGTTGCCGGAAATATCCGCTTTGCCGCCCGATCCGGCGAGACAGGTTGCCGGTACGATTCGCGGCGAAAAAGGTTCGGCGGTTTTCTGTTCGTGAGTCGCCGCGCCGCGCCATTCGGTTACTTCTCCGCTCAGACTGACCGACCGCCAGCTTACCGGGAAAGTTCCGGCCCTTGGAAAAGCGTGTGATTCAAAAGCAACACAGCCTTCTTCCACCACGGTCGAAGGCGTTTCGGTGCCGTCGCCCCAGTTAAAAACATAATAGTGGTATTCGCCGCCGTGATCGTACTGCGCGGAAAATTCGGTTCCGGCGAAAACAGCGTTGGCGGCAAACAGGCCGATAAGCGACAGACAAAACTTTTTGTTCACAGGATTCCTTCTTTTTGTGGCCGTAGTCTTTAAGCGGATTGTTCAGCGGATGAAAACAAAAACCGGCGGATTCTTATTCCCACACCTCTTCGATTGTCTCCCGAGCAATCTTCGTCCAGCGGGCCAGCCGTGTAAGGTCGCCATCCACCGTCTCAATGTCTTTTAGATTAATCTGCATGTGGGTGCCGCGCATATCCGTTAAATCTTTGCGCAGCAGGCGGCGGATTTTCTCCTCGTTGAAATCGCCGCAAACCATGTTGGTCGGATTCGGGCGGTAAGAGATAATGTACTCCGTGCCGATCTGTTCGGCGCACCGTTTCGGATCGGCGGTGGGCGTGCAGGCAATAATCCGCAGATTCGGAATCTGGCGCAGGATATCGATTTTGTTCGTCAGGTTTTCGCAGCAGCCGTACGAAATCAGTCCGAACTCTTTCATGATCGGAATCTGGTATTTGAGCATGAACTCATCGTGGAATGCCGGCGAAACCAGCGTGAGCTCCTGCGCCATACAACAGGCCCACAGCTCCTTGCGCTTCCGCGGACCGGAATTGGCTTTCGGCCATTCCAGCTCGTCGCAGTAAAGCTCCGTCTGCGTTACCTGACTGGTACGACTCCAGTCGCCCGCCGCTTCCGCCTCGCGGTGGTTGGTTAAAATTCCGTCGCGCAAAAATGCGAGGAGCTGATGGAGTTCGTCCGGATATTCGTACATATCCATCATCATCTCTTCCATGCCGCGCAACTGGGCCAGGTCGGTGGAAATATCCATCGCCGTTCCCTGGCAGATTGGCCCGCGCTCCACATTGATCTCAATCAGGTCGCCGATGGCATCGCCGATTTTCTGAACAGCCTGCTTCGTCAGCACCTCATCGATCTGATGATGCGGAACGCGCAAATCTTTCATCTGCGACCAGTCGGTCAGCGAAGCGCGCATATGCATGGCATCGCCGGTTTTGCCGGTCCGGTCAAAATCCTGCCGCAAGCCCCACTTGCTTCCACCGTAATTTTCCACGGCGGCGTGCTGCGTCCACCACGGCTCCATAATCTGGTCGTCGCCGATTTCGGCCGTATAAATCCGCATCCGCAAATACGCTTCGTGCCCGCGGAAAAATTCATCTTCACACAGCAGATTCTTTCCACCGAAAATCTCTTTGCAGAACGCGTTGAACATTCCAACCATCACAAAAATAGGCGGGCGGGTTTTCTTAAAAGAATGGTGCGCGCTCCACAGTTTGCGGCGTTCGGCCATCACCGGGTCGTTGACAAACTCGAGATACCGCTTCACCAGATCACGGAGAATCTGTGCGTCATTTGTCTTTTTCATACCAGTGAATAGGCCGGCAAAAACGGCTGACGGCGCACTCCTATTTTTTGAACACCAGGGTCAGCTCGTGGCTGTAGCTCTGCGGTTTGTTGTCCACATAAGCGGAGCCGTCTTTATAGGTTTGCTTCTCGTAAGCCCGCCACGCCACGCGACCGGCCGGCACTGTGCCTGTCGGGGTAAAACGTAAATACAGGGCGCCGTCTTTTTCGACCGGCGTTTCAAACATCAGCCGCTGAATCCGGGTGTTTTCGATATCCTCTTTGGCGACCATCAGCGTCTTCAGAACCTTGTTCTCCTGAAGCAGCTCCGCTTTTACATCGCACGGGCCTTCGCCGCGGCCCCAGGTCGGGAACAGTACTTCGCAGCAGGTCAAATAACCGGTTTCCGCTTTGAACGTCTGCCCCAAGGATTTGACGCTGGCGAATGAGACGGGGTTTTTCGGCAGTTCACTTCCGGTCCTGCGAACCAGATATTCGTCTGGATACTCCTGATAGTCCGGATAATTATCTTTCAGTTCGCCGCGGAAAACATCACAGCGCGCCCGCAACGTTTCGAGCTCTGCTTTATATTCCGGTGACTGTGCCAGATTATTCAATTCATCAGCGTCTTTCTTAAGATCAAAAAGCTGTTCATAGGCCGGCAGTTCACTGATGTAGCGGATATATTTCCATTTGTCGGACCGGACGCCGATTGACTTCGGAATCGTGCGGTCGCCGGTTTCGGAATAGGTGTGTTCAAAAAAGACATCCTTGCGCCAATCCGGCGATTCGCCGCGCAGTAGCGGGGAAAGGTCGGAGCCTTCCATCTGTGCAGGGATCTTGATGCCGGCCAGCGAAAGAATCGTCGGGGCAACATCCACATTCATCACCTGTTCGTCGCGCACCTGTCCCCGGTTCGCTGCCGGAGCCCGTGGATCATAAATCACCATCGGCACCCGCAGGCTCTGTTCGTACAGCAGCCATTTTCCAATCAACCCTTTTTCGTGCAGGAAATAGCCGTTATCCGCGGTAAAAATTAAAACGGTGTTTTCATCGAATCCGTATTTTTTGAGTGATTCACGAACGCGCCCCACCGAGGCATCCATTCCCTGAATCAGCGCATAATACTGCGCGACCAGCCGCTGATGATGATCATTGGTTTGCTTATTAAATTTGAAGTCGCGGGCGACCTTGGCTTCATTCGCGCCGATGCTGGTCTTGATGAAATCCGGCTGAACATCCCACGCCTCTTTATTGAAAAGCTCCGGCACCGGCATGTCCTGCGTTTTGATGGCGGCAAGAATTTCCGGCTCGCACTCGCTCCACGGCCCGTGCGGCGCCTTGAAGCTGATCGAGAGGCAGAACGGTTTGCCGGCGGCTTTTGCCTCTTTCAGAAAATCGTCGGCATCATCGCTCATCCGCACATTCTGGTGCCGGCCGGTTTTCCCGTCGCGCCAGTATTCATCCTGATCAACCTGTCCGCGCCAGAAGTCGAACTCGCCTTTATAACGGTCATAATTAAAAGGTTCGGCCCCCACGCCCCACTTGCCGGTGAAGCCGGTAAAATATCCGTCTCTGCGCAGAATGCACGGATAGGTCATCGCCATCTGTTCGGGCGCGAATGGTCTATTAAAATCGCGGATGCCGTGCGTCCTCATATACTGTCCGGTGAGAATCGTCGCACGGGAAACCACGCAAATCGGGGTCGTCACAAACGAGTTCCTGAAATTCACTCCGTCACGAGCCAGCGCATCAAGATTCGGGGTCTTAATTACCGGATTACCGTTGCAACCCAGCGTGTCCCAGCGCTGATCGTCCGTCAGCATAAAGATAAAATTCGGCTGAGCCGGCGCCGACTCCGCACGGATTGCCGTACTGACCGCTCCGAGCGCTATGGCCCCAAACAGATATCGTTGTTTCATGAACAGCCCTTCCTACTTTTTCTTCCGCCAGTCCGCTGTATTGTCAATCACGCCGACCCGGCGGGCCCAGTCACTATAACGTGCCGCCAGTTCTTTTGCTTTCTCCGGCAGCTCCTTCACCAGATTATTCATCTCGGTGCGGTCAGCCTCCATATCATAAAGCTCCCACGGCCCCGGCCTGGCATTCATCCACTTGTCGTGCGTCTGGGAAACCAGCTTCCATTTTCCGCAACGGATTCCCCGGCTGGCAAAATGTTCCCAGGCGATTTCATCGTGTTCCTTACGCCCCATACCCTGGAAAACCGGTGCGAACGAAACGCCCTCCATCGGCTGAATTTTCTGTCCGTTATATTCGGCGGGATACAACCCGCCGCTGACATCCAGACAGGTCGGCATGATGTCAATCAAGTGTCCCGGCTGACGGTTCACCGATCCCTTGGCAGAAATTCCGCGCGGCCATGAGGCGATCATCGGCGTGGCAATTCCGCCTTCATGCACTTCCCGCTTCCACAACCGGAACGGCGTGTTGCTCACTTCGGCCCAGCAGCGGCCATAACTTTCATAAGAATCCGGCGAACCGACCGGTCCTCCCTTGCCGTTTTTCCAGTCCTGCCCGAACGGCACCTCATCCAGTTCCGCGCAGGCTCCGTTATCCGCAAGAAACATAATCAGCGTATTATCAAACAAGCCTTCTTCTTTTAGAAAATCAACCAGCCTGCCGACGTTCTGATCCAGACAGTCCACCTGTGCGGCATAGACCGCCATTTTTGCGGCCTGCTGCCGTTGCTGTTCTTTGGAAAGCGAATCCCACGATGGAACCGTGCCGTCGCCGTCACTGCGCAAAGCCATCTTCCACTCCTTTGGAATCAGACCCAGGTCGATCTGTTTTTTATACCGCTGCTCGCGGAGTTCGTCCCAGCCGCAATCGTAAGTGCCTTTATATTTGGCGATATCTTCCGGCTTGGCATGCAGCGGCCAGTGCGGAGCCCGCGGCGTCACATAAGCAAAAAACGGCGGACCGGCGGGACGTTCTTTTATGAATTGTACGGCAAAATTAAACACCGCATCGGTGTCATAATAATCCGGCCCGGGCAGATGACTTGCGCCATCCAGTTTGTACGGCGCAACAGGCCGGCTAGAGCCACCCAGCTTGAAATAATCTCCCGCTCCGCCGGGGGTCATAAAAGACCGGTCGAAACCGCGCTTGTTCGGAAGCATTTCTTCTTTCGTATCGCCGACGTGCCATTTACCCGAAGCCATGGTGTGGTAGCCGTTCAGCTTCATCACCTCACCGAGCGTTACGGCGTTGCGGCTCAAATAACCCTGATACGCCGGAATATCTTCATTCAGCGCTGAATCGCCGATCATCGCTCCGATACCGGCCTGATGAGGATAAAGTCCCGTCAGAATGGAAGCCCGTGACGGACAACTGCGGGCGGCATTGTAAAACTGGGTAAAAAGAATGCCGTCTTTCGCCAGCGCGTCGAGATTCGGCGTTTGAATCTCCGAACCGTAACAGCCGATATCGGAATAGCCCATGTCATCGGCCAGAATCACGATAAAATTCGGACGTTCCTGCGCCGCACGGCACTCGCTGTTAAACGAAAATCCGGCCGCGCCAGCCGCAATAACCCCAACCCACCGATTCGGTTTCATCGCCTGTTCCTCCACCTCGCTTCACGAGTTGGAAATCATCGTTTGTGTTAATTTTATGTCAAACAGCTTTTCCTTTTATTTGAAAAAACGGCCAGCACAGAGTTCTCCGGAGAAAAATCTGGTCTGGAGGACAAAAGGCAAAAAATCAAACCTAAGATATTTCTTTGCGACTTCCGCGCCAGTGGAGTATAAGCGGGAGTTGCAGGGTTGATCTCCGAACTAAGAAACTTAATAGGGATAAAAATGAAAAAAATCATACTAAGCATACTGCTGGGGATGGGAATGTGCCTTTCGGCGCAGGCGATCGAGACGTTCAGTAAAAATTCGGTCGGGAATTTGGAGACAGCTGGGGTCTGGACTCTCGGTGCTCCGACAAGTAGCGACGTCGCAGTTTGGTCGTCATCAGGCAATGTAGCCAGAAACAACTCGCTAGGTGCGGATGTTTCCTGGTTGGGAATACGGGTTGATACTGCAGTTAGCAGAGATATTTTGATTAATAATATACCCGGAACGAAATTCCTGACCCTCGGTTCTGCGGGGATTGATATGTCGGCCGTCCCAACCTCTGACGTCAACAATCTGTTTACCATCAGACAGAATGTTATTCTCGGTGCGGCACAGACATGGAATGTGGCTCAAAACGCTACTTTGGATAGAGAGCTTCAGGTTGATGGTATTATTTCCGGCTCTTCCGGCAACGATCTCACCAAGGCTGGTTCGGGCACTTTGGTGCTGAGCGCCGATAACACCTATAGCGGCACAACCACGATCAGCGGCGGTAAAGTGCAGATCGGTGTCGGCGGCACGACCGGAACGCTGGGTACCGGTGATATCATTAATAACGGCAGTATGGTTTTTCAACGCACCGACACCTTGACGGTGGCGAACAACATCAGCGGCAACGGGTCGGTGAGCTTTATCCAAACCGGAACTAAGGGCGGCACGTATACCCTCACCGGCAACAATACGTATACCGGCGATACCTTTATCACCAACGGAAATAAAGTTATTGTAGGTAGCGACAGCAATCTTGGGGCCGGCGCAAACCTGTATGTCTGCCAGAACGCCGTCTTGCAAGTGACCAACGGTTTTGCCACTTCCAAAGCAGTTACTATGTTCGGTGGCAATCCTGAGCTGAACATTGATGCCGGTCAGACGCTTACGCTGAACAGCGGCCTCGCGAGCATCGGTAGTGCCACGAACGGCTTTCCAATCTCAAAATCCGGCGACGGCAAGCTGGTTTTGAACGGCGCCGGCTCGTTCTCGGCTAAATCGACCTTTTATGTGGATGGCGGCGCATTGGATCTTGGAAATGCCGCAGCACTGAACGGAACGAGCTTAAGAATGAACAACAACTCTTTGCTGGACAATACGTCCGGTTCAAACATGACGGTTACCGGAATGACGAGTTTCTTACTGAATTCGGGCATGACCTTTACCGGATCAAAAGATCTGGATATGAGCTCGGCACAGGCTGGTCTTGTTGGATTCACATCAGGTTCTTTCCGCACGGTGACCGTATCATCGAATACGCTGACTCTCTCCGGAATTCTTGCCACCGGAGACGACGTTTCCGGATCAGTCCGGACGAACGCTGGTTTGATCAAGGCTGGTTCCGGCACCCTCGTTCTGGCGGGTAACAGTGATTACACGTTTAATACAGTGATCACCAATAACGGCGGCAAGCTGGTAATCAACGGCATCAACCTAAGCAGCAATATCACGGCGTATGCGGGCGCAACGTTGGGCGGTACCGGTACGGTGCAGGCGGTGACGATGAATGCAGGCTCGATTCTTTCCGTGGGCAACAGCCCCGGAACAATGACCTTCGCCAAAGACCTTTTACTGTCCGCCGGATCGACCAATATCGTGGAAATCTGGAGTGCCACTCTCTATGATGTTCTTAATGGCTCGGGTTTGAATACGGCGACGCTGGATGGCGAAATGATCCTTGATTTCGCCGGCTGGACTGGCGCTGCCGC
>Ga0247840_10011590_pt1 | contig 10695 bp, 6 predicted proteins | sample LaCruzMarch2015__FD_192404 | JGI IMG/M metagenome (GOLD analysis project Ga0247840, IMG submission 192404) | Freshwater microbial communities from meromictic Lake La Cruz, Castile-La Mancha, Spain - LaCruzMarch2015_17m | ecosystem: Environmental > Aquatic > Freshwater > Lake | place: Spain...
CCCCTGTCCATCACTTGCATGGTAAGCTCGTAATTGTCATAAAAGAACTTGAGCCTGATCCGGGTTCCTTCAGGGGCGTTTTGTGTTGCATTCAATACAAGGTTATGCAGAACTTGCTCAATCAATCCGAAATCAATATACACCAAAGGCATTTCCCTGGGGATGACTGTTGAGAACTTATAAGGGAACAACTCCTTTTCGAGGTTAAGAGCGAGTTTATTTGTCAGATCATGAACATCACACCAGTCGGGATGTAGCGTTATTCGGCCTGATTCAAGGCGAGACATGTTCAGCAGGTTTTCAATCAACCGGTTGAGCCTGACTGAAGCTGTGTTAATTTCATCATACAATTTATGTCTTGTTTCTTCAGGATAACTCTGTGCTAACAGCGTATCTGAGGCTCCCATTATAGTTGCGACAGGAATTCGCAATTCATGGGATATTGAATTAAAAAGAGTTTTATAGAGTTTATCCGATTCATTCAGAATAAAGGTATTTTTGGCAATATTCCTTAAAAATTCACGCTCAAATTTACCGGAAATCTGGGATAAAAATGCTTCCCAGAATTGTTCCTCTCCATGTGTGAATAAATTGGTTTGCCCGACTGCAATGACCCCCATGTTGTCATTGTTGCCGGTTAAAGGATAAAAAGTGTAATCAGCCGAAGGTAACGTGTCAGTATGTTTTCCGGCTTTTGCTGAGTGCTTGTAGACCCAGGCAGCCACACTTTGTTCATTTTCTGACAATTTTATCTGGGTCTCGTGGGTTACCTGGTGTTCAAGCTGATTCAGCTCATTCTTAAGTAAAATGGCACACTCAAACCTGAAATATTTTTTAATGTACTGAGTCGCAATTTTTATTACTTCATCAATCCCTGAAACCAACGAAATTTCTCTTGTAAGCTGATAAAGTGCGTGGGTGCGTTCTTCCCTGACCCGGATTCTTTTTTCCTGTCGCCGAACCCTTGATGTTAAAATTCCATTAAGCAGTGCGATTATAAAAAACATGATGAACATGAGCACATCTTCCGCTTGTTCAATATGTAGAGTGAATTGGGGCGGGATGAAAAAAAAATCCCAGGTGAATGCACTCAGGGTTGCGGCCAGCAAAATTGGGCCTGTCCCGAAAAACAATGCCAGTATGGAGACAAGGAAAAGCAAAACAAATGAAACAACCTGATACCCGATATAATCCTTGATAAGATAACAAACAACAGAAGATAACAGTACGATGATTGGAATGATAAGGTATTGCCGGATAGTCGAAGTAAAAGGGGGGATGGAAATTCTTTCCCTGAATTTGTCTTTTGACTGGTTATCGGAACCAAGAATATAAACATCAATATTCCCGCTGTAACGTATCAGCCTGTTTACAAATCTGCCAAGCCGGAGCAGGGAAATCAGGTTGCGAACCCGGGGTTTTCCAACAATAATGTGGGTGATGTTTTCTTTCAGCGCAAAATCGACGATTGCCCGTACGATATCATTGCTGGTGATAACCCTGACTTTTATTCCCAACTGTTTTGCGAGCTTTATATTTTTCCCGAGTTGTTCCCGTTCTTTGGGCGACAGTATGTGCAAAGTTTCCACATAAATTGCCTGAATGTTTGCCCCCATCGAATAAGAAAGGGTTTTTGCCCAGCGTAGAAGTTTACCTGAATAGGGACTGGGTCCGACTGCAACCAAAAGATGAAGCCCTGATTTCCATGGACCGCGAATACGCTTGTGCTGCATATAATCATGCAATTGCCGGTCAACCCGGTCAGCAACAATGCGCAACGCCATTTCACGCAATGCAGTAATATTCCCTTTCCTGAAGAAGTTTTCAATTGCTTCTCTTGAGCGTTCCGGTGTATAAACCTTGCCATCGCTCAATCTTTCAAGAAGTTCATCAGGGGTGAGATCTACCAGCTCGATTTCATCAGCATTCTCGAAAACCTCATCGGGTATAGTCTCACGAACGATGGTGCCGGTAATCTGGGCGACTGTGTCTGACCGACTTTCAAGGTGCTGAACATTAAGGGTTGTATATACATTAATGCCGTTTTCAAGGATTTCCTGGACATCATGGTACCGTTTTGTGTGACGACTTCCAGGTGCATTGGTGTGAGCCAGTTCATCAACAAGTACAACCTGAGGTTTCCGGGAAATTATGGCGTCCAGATCCATCTCCTGAACAGCGATGGATTTGTATTCGTGGATTTTGCGCGGAATCAGTTCGAATCCTTCTGCAAGGCTGGCTGTTTCCTTTCGATTGTGTGTTTCAATGTACCCGATAAGAATTTCAGTGCCTTTGAGTTTCTCAGCATGGGCGGTTTGCAGCATGGTGTATGTTTTGCCTACCCCGGCACACATGCCAAAGAAAATTTTCAGTTTACCCCGTTTGCTTTTTTCTTCTTCTGTAATCAATGAAGCTAAAAGTTCGTCGGGATCAGGCCTGTTTTCGACGAAACCGTTCATTTTATTTTATCAGTTTCTAAATTTAACAATAAAACATTCACCCGTTCTTCGCCAAAACATAAAAATTGCGGACTTTCAGTATGGTGCCGGATGCAATCAAGGAGCTTTTGTTTTTGCGAATCCGTAAAATTCCGCGCCTTTGCAATCCTGTCAGCCTGCAGCAATGCTGCCTGCCGCGAAATATGCGGGTCAAGGCCGCTGGCCGAGGCAAAGAGCATTTCGGCAGGTATTTCAGTATGGCTGTCCAACTGATTAAAAGAATAAAAATCATGTTTCCTTGCGTTGACAAGTTCTTTTAATTTAATATTTGTTAATCCGTAATTTGAACCGCCCGATGGCAGTGGATCATATAAAACAGATGATGGCCGTGATGTAAAATAAATTACTGTATCGAAATTCTGCCCGATCAGCGTACTTCCAATCGTAAGATTACCCCTGACGATCAAACTGCCATTAGCCTTTCCCGGAAATACCACCTGTGCTATTCCTGTAATCAGCAGCGGGTAAATTACTCCTGTCAGTACGGTGAAAAACAGAAAAATCTTTAAAGAAACGATGAAGGTTTTCATTTTTTCGGTAGTTCTGAATGACTGTAACTCTGTAACTCTGTGACTCTATGACTTCGTAACTCTGTGACTCTATGACTTCGTAACTCTGTGACTCAATGACTTCGTAACTCTGTACCTAAAAGTTTAGGACCATATCAATCAACTTAATCCCTACAAAAGGGGCAATAATACCACCAAGTCCAAAAATGAGCAGGTTGCGCAATAATGCTGCATTAGCTGAAACGGGCCGGTAGCGGACACCTTTCAAAGCCAGTGGTACCAAGAGGATTATGATGATGGCGTTAAAAATAACAGCGCTCAGTATCGCGCTTTGAGGTGAACCGAGGTTCATGATATTCAATGCTGAGAGGGGCCCGATCCCATTTTTTTCTGAATACAGGACAATGGCAATCGCGGGGATGATGGCAAAATATTTTGCAACATCATTGGCAATGCTGAAGGTGGTCAGTGAACCGCGGGTCATCAGTAACTGTTTTCCCACCTCCACCACTTCGATTAATTTGGTTGGGTTGCTATCGAGATCCACCATGTTTCCGGCTTCACGTGCGGCCTGGGTCCCCGTATTCATGGCAATACCGATATCGGCCTGGGCAAGCGCCGGTGCATCATTGGTCCCATCGCCAATCATACCAACGAGGTGACCGTTCGCCTGTTCTTCGCGGATACGCCTTAATTTGTCTTCAGGGGTTGCCTCGGCCATAAAATCGTCAACTCCTGCTTCAGCGGCAATGGCTGCTGCGGTTAATGCATTATCACCGGTAATCATCACCGTTTTGATTCCCATCTTGCGAAGTTCAGCGAATCGTTGTTTGATTCCGCCTTTTACAATGTCTTTCAGGTGCACAACCCCCAGAACCTTGTTGTCTTCTGCAACAACCAGGGGGGTGGCTCCCTGTTTTGCCAGTTCTGCAACAATGTCCTGGATTTTTTGCGGGTAAAATCCATTGTTGTTCTGTACAAAGGAACGGATTGCTTCAGACGAACCCTTGCGGATTTTGTGATACTGGTTGTCATCTGTTCTAAAATCAACACCGCTCATTTTCGATTGTGCAGTAAAAGGGATAAATGTTGCATTAAGGTGGTGGACTTCCCGTCCCCGGATGTTGAATTTTTCTTTAGCCAGGATAACGATGGAACGACCTTCGGGGGTTTCGTCTGATAAGGATGAAAGCTGAGCCGTGTTGGCAAGTTCCTCAAGTGTTACTCCTTCGGCTGGAATAAAATCAGTGGCCATACGGTTGCCCAGGGTGATTGTGCCGGTTTTATCAAGTAAAAGAACATCAACATCCCCTGCAGCTTCAATGGCACGGCCGCTGGTGGCGATCACATTGCGCTGGATGAGCCTGTCCATGCCGCTGATTCCGATTGCACTCAGCAAACCGCCTATGGTAGTCGGGATTAAACAAACCAGTAATGCAATCAAAACCGGTATAGTTAAGTTTTGCGATAATGGCAAACCAGATGCCCTTAGGCCATATCCAAAGAATACCGGGAGTGTTGCAACGGCAAGCAAAAAGATGATTGACAACCCCGAAAGCAGAATTGACAGGGCAATTTCATTAGGCGTTTTTTGCCGTTTTGCCCCTTCAACCAAAGCAATCATGCGATCGATGAAGGTATTACCGGGTTCTGTCGTTATGCGTATGATTATCCGGTCACTGATCACTTTTGTCCCGCCGGTGACAGCCGAACGATCACCCCCGCTTTCCCTTATAACCGGGGCCGATTCTCCTGTTATGGCCGATTCATCAACACTTGCGATGCCATCAATCACTTCACCATCGGATGGAATAATATCTCCTGACTCACACACAACGATGTCTCCCTTTTTAAGCCCGGTTGCAAAAACTGAGACTTCTTGTGTGCCCGTTATTTTTCGGGCTTTTGTTAGTGTCCGGTTGTTCCTGAGACTTTCAGCCTGGGCTTTACCTCTTCCTTCGGCAATTGCTTCGGCAAAATTGGCAAACAATACCGTAAACCAAAGCCAGATTGCAATCTGAAGGTTGAATGACGAAAAATCGCCCCCGAAAACACCGGCAAATACAATGATGGTTGTAAGAACCGATCCGATGGTTACAATAAAAATGACAGGATTTTTAATCAGCACCAACGGATTTAATTTGGTGACACTGTCTTTTGCCGCCTGTAACAGGATTTTTTTATTAAAAAGGCTGGTTTTTTGTTTAGTACTCATCTGGCGTAAAAGTTAAAAAGAGATGCCATGATTCATCAGCAGATGTTCTGCAATTGGTCCAAGCGATAAGGCTGGAAAATATGTTAATCCTCCAACGATGAGGATAACTCCGATCAGTAATCCGATGAACAGCCAATTGTCGGTGCGAAAAGTCCCGGATGAAACCGGGGTAATGTTCTTACCGGCCATGCTTCCGGCAATTGCCAGAACAGGAATAATAACTCCAAAGCGACCAATGAGAATGACGAGCCCGAGTGTCAGATTGTAAAAAATCGTATTCGTATTCAACCCTGCAAAGGCGCTGCCATTATTTCCGGCCGCGGAGGTATAGGCATACAGAATTTCGGAAAAGCCATGCGGCCCGTCATTATTAAGACCTGATAAGCCATAACTGCTTACCGAGGCCCATGCAGTAAACACCAGGATGGCAAAACTTGTCGACAGGTTCGCAATGATGGCCATCTGTACCTCGAAAGCGCCAATTTTCTTGCCGAGGTATTCAGGAGTACGCCCAACCATGAGACCTGCAATAAAGACCGTCAGGATGATGAATATGACCATTCCGTACAGACCGGCGCCTGCACCGCCAAAGATAACTTCGCCCAGCAGCATATTTATTATGGTTATCATTCCGGAGAGTGGCGACAAACTGTCGTGCATGGCATTCACTGCTCCGCAGGATGCGTCAGTAGTGACCACCGAAAAAAGGATACTGTTAGTGATGCCAAAACGCATCTCCTTACCTTCCATCAGGGGCAAATGTCCGAAAACAGGATTCACTGAATATTCAGCGCACAGTGAAATACTTAACCCCGCCACGAATAAAATCATCATGGCCGAAAAAACAGCCCAGCCCTGGCGTGCTGAGCCGACCATTTTACCGTACGTATAGGTTAATGATGCAGGTATGAGAAATATGGCAAGAATTTGAAGAAAGTTGCTGAATGGGGTAGGGTTTTCGAATGGATGCGCACTGTTGGCATTAAAAAAACCACCACCATTTGTCCCCAATTGCTTTATGGCAATTTGCGAAGCTGCCGGCCCCATCGGAATTACCTGCTGAGCTCCCTGGAGGGTCTGAACTGTCTCATATGTCTTAAAATTCTGAACCACTCCCTGACCCGCCAAAACAATGGCAAGCAGAATTGAAAGCGGTAAAAGTACATATAGTGTGGTGCGTGTCAGGTCCATCCAGAAATTACCGATCTTATCGGTGGATTTGCGTGATATACCACGTATCACTGCCAATATAACAGCTATTCCTGTGGCGGCGCTGACAAAATTCTGAACGGTTAGCCCAATCATTTGTACGAAATAGCTCATGGTTGTTTCCCCGGCATATCCCTGCCAATTCGTATTGGTAATAAAGCTGATGGAAGTATTGATGGCCGAATGCCATGAAACATCCGGATGGTGGGCAGGATTCAGGGGCAAATATGACTGGAAAAGTTGAATCAGAAACAAAAATACAAATCCAATGAAATTGAATGTCAGTAAGCTGAAAGTGTAGGACTTCCAGTTTGTATCTGTAAGGGCGGCACCTCCGGCAAACCGGTAGGTCAGCCTTTCAATCCAGCCAAATACGGGCAGCATAATATGTTTTTTCCCGGTAAATGCCCGCTCCATATAAGTGCCAAGAAGAGGAGTCAGCCCGGTTAAAATGGTAATGAACAGTATTATCTGAATGAAATCGTGTGGCGTCATCTGATTTGTCTGTTTTAGAACTTTTTACTTCATTAAATCGTCTGGTTCCTTATCCAATAAAAAGGACAAGACCTCCAGCCAATTCCAGCAAAAATTCAACAATTTCCATGGAAATTCAGGATTTATAATTTTTCAGGTTTAATGAGTGAATAAATTAGGTATCCGAGGATCAATGTAATTATGGCCCCAATAATATATCCAGGGTTATCATGCATAGCAGAAGATCGGGTGGTAATAACCAGAAGTATTGCATTCATTTTGCATCGTTTTACACGGTACAAAATTGCAACGGAATTTATAAGGGTTTTATAAGGATGCGCCGGGAAGAATAAGGATTTTATTAAGATGTATCAGTTTAATCGTGCACGCACCTGACTGGCAAATCGCACGGACCATTCCTGTCAGATTCTGCCACGATCCGTTCATGAAAATGCTGACCGTAATTCCGCCATCCGTCCTGCAATTGGTGCAGACCACCATCAACCCTTCGGCCGGATGTGCGATGGCATTGCGCTGCTTGAAAGTCACCTCGAAATAAGGACCCCTTTGGCAGTTGATTTCACATCGGGCATAGCCGATGCTTCAGGCTGACTGCCATCGGGTTTGATTGACAAATGGGTGAAGCTTGTTCCGTAAGTATAGATTATCAGAAACAGGTAAATGACGGTTTCTTCAAAACAAATACTTTTTTAATGTTTACTAATCCGGAAATTGGCTGGCAAATTCATAAAGCTGGCAAAAACATTAAATCAGTCTAAACTATTTTTACACCTGGATGTAAGATGTAGCATTCAGGGTAAGCCCGGGATTAATTTAAATGCATCAGGAAATCCACTATAAAACAACGTGGTTGCTGAACAGGCGAATTCCGTAATTGGTGGTAAGGAATTTAAAGTACCAGTAAAGTTTACGGTTCACCTCAATGCCATAATCAATTTCAGGATGGTAATCAATCTCTGAATCAATTACCCGGGTGTACCGGCCATTGCGGTAATAATTGTTCCAGTTTGCCACTGCGATCACATTCATGCTCCGGTAATATTCATTGGTATTATCCCTTGCAGGGGAATAATTCATGAGGTACCATTGATCAAAGGCATTATCAATGATCAGGATTTCATACTCTGTACTGTCCTGGCTGCTGTGAACAAGGTTTGCTGATGTTTTTGAGACCTCTCTTGCCGGGGAACAAGCCCAAATCAGCAGGGCCGCTGTTCCAATGAAAAAAAATACTTTCATAATAATGGTTTTTGTATAAAATACCCGTAATGTCTTCTTTAATCCATAACGCCATGGAGAAGTGTTGTATCAATTGGTTTATTTTGTAATAATTTTTGAAGTATACAGATGAAGCATAAAATGAATATTGATCAACGATTTTTGAAGTATGAACTGAAATAAAAAATGAAATTGATTGAGCGCTATTATACCATTGAAGTTAATATTTGGAGCAGAGACCTTCTTCCATACGCTCCGTAGGAGCGAAATATTGGTAGAACGATGAGGTTTGGGAGCATGTCGCGCCGTAGGTGCGATATATTGGTAGAATTCGGGAACATTTCGCTCCGTAGGTGCGAAATATTGGTAGAACGAATGAGGTTCAGGAGCATTTCGCTCCGTAGGTGCGAAATATTGGTAGAACGAATGAGGTTCAGGAGCATTTCGCTCCGTAGGTGCGAAATTATTTCCCGGAGAATCAAATCCAAAATGCATTGCGCACGTACAGCGCGCTGAGCTCGGGGTGGGGGTATACGGGCTACCAGGATTTGGCTCCTACGGAGCCGGAAAGGATTGTTGAAAACTGTATCCTCGAACAGGAGTGATCCTGCTATATTGAATTCTTCTAGTATAATTGCGCTCATTTAATAAAATGAATAATGAATATTGAGCCTACTCCGAAAAGTCAGATCAATTGGATCCTGAGCGGAGTCGAAGGATGCAAATACCTGATAATAATAACACTTCGACTTCGCTCAGTGTCCGGTTTTCCGATAAATTGCCTTTTCGGAGTGGACTCAATATTGATCAACGATCTTTGAAGTATGAAGTTGGGCATAAAATGAATCAGTCAATCAGTCAATCAGTCAATCAGTCAATCAGTCAATCAGTCAATCAATCAATCAATCAATCAATCAATCAATCAATCAATCAATCAATTATTACCACGTGAAATTAAACATTCTCAGCGAGATTTGTGCACAAACACTAATGAAAAATTGCACAATGACAAGGCGAACATCAGATAAAGGTGCGAAACTGAAAAAAGTTCCCTCCATGCAGGGGTTGAATTGTGGTTAATAATAACTTTGCGCCAACATCAAAAAAAAACAGAATGAAATCCATATTTATTTTATTAATTCTCCTTTCGGGAGCGCTTTTCTTATTCAGATCGGGCTTATTTGCACAGAAAAGACAAGCGTCGCTGGCCTATGATCCCTATAAAGATTATCCTGTTTACCAGGGGACCGACCTCGGGGTCTCTTATACAAAATCAGGAACCACACTTAAAATATGGTCTCCGCCTGCGCAGGAAATGAAGCTGAAGCTGTATAAAACTTCAACGGGAAATGACTTGACCGAAGAGATCATGTGCCTGAAGGAGGCTGATGGCGTGTGGAAAGCAGAATTAAAGGGCGACCGCAAAAACACCTATTATACTTTCCAGTCAAAGATCAATGGAAAATGGTACGATGAAAATCCGGACCCTTATGCAAAAGCAGTCGGTGTAAATGGAAGACGAGGGCAGATCATTGATCTTAACGAGACAAACCCGTCAGGATGGGCTAATGATAAAGCGCCTGTACTGAACAACGCTACAGATGTTATCCTATATGAACTTCACGTCCGCGATTTGTCGATATCGGACAATTCCGGAATTAAAAACAGGGGTAAATTCCTGGGCTTCACCGAATCAGGAACCAAAAATAAACAGGGTCAAAGCACTGGCGTTGATCACATTGCCGAATTGGGTGTAACGCATGTACACCTGCTGCCATCCTACGATTTTAGCAGTGTTGATGAGTCCCGGTTAAATGTGCCGCAATTCAACTGGGGTTACGATCCCCAAAACTATAACACGCCCGAGGGTTCCTATGCTACAGATCAGGAAGATGGAAAAGTCCGCATCCTTGAATTCAAAAAAATGGTGCAGTCGCTGCATCAGAAGGGGCTGCGGGTGGTAATGGATGTGGTATACAACCATACGGGCTATACACATAACTCAAATCTGGACCAGCTTGTTCCGGGTTATTATTACCGGCAATGGGAAAAAGACGGGAAATACAGCAATGCTTCGGGCTGCGGCAATGAAACTGCCTCCGATCGCGCCATGATGCGGAAATTCATCATCGAATCGGTGAAATACTGGGTAAAGGAATACCACATTGATGGCTTTCGTTTCGACCTGATGGCCATTCATGATATGGAGACCATGAACCAGGTTGCTGCAGCGCTTCATGCACTCGATCCATCCATCATCATCTACGGCGAAGGCTGGACAGCCGGGGATTCACCGCTGCCTGAACAATACAGGGCGTTGAAAAAGAATGCGAAAAAAATGAATGGCGTAGCGGTTTTCAGCGACGATATCCGCGATGGTATCAAAGGAAGTGTGTTTGATGATAAGAGCACAGGCTTTGCCAGTGGCGCCAAAGACATGGCTGAGTCGGTCAAATTCGGCATTGTTGCAGCGGGAGAACATCCGCAAATTGATTATTCCAAAGTAAACTCTTCCAGAGAGCCGTATACGAAAAAACCGGCCGAGGTCATC
>Ga0247840_10011592_pt1 | contig 10694 bp, 10 predicted proteins | sample LaCruzMarch2015__FD_192404 | JGI IMG/M metagenome (GOLD analysis project Ga0247840, IMG submission 192404) | Freshwater microbial communities from meromictic Lake La Cruz, Castile-La Mancha, Spain - LaCruzMarch2015_17m | ecosystem: Environmental > Aquatic > Freshwater > Lake | place: Spain...
TTGGGCCTCTGAGTTTAGCTCTTTATGGAAACCTGGTGAGGAAGGGGCTTTAGAGCGCCTTAAGAAATTTACCTCGCACTCTATTGCAGACTATGTCTCTATGAGAGACATTCCATCTGTTGATGCAACATCCCTTATGTCACCTCATTTGCATTTTGGAGAGATTTCTCCTTATCAGATATGGAAGGCTGCTGAGAAATCAGGAAGGGGAGAGGCCTATCAAAGACAAATCATATGGAGAGAGTTTGCTCATCATATGCTATACTTTTTTCCCTCTACAGATCTCCATCCACTTCGTAAGGAATATGCGGACTTCCCTTGGAAAAAAAATTCCAAGCTCTTATCTTTATGGCAGAGAGGCTCTACGGGGTATCCTATTGTCGATGCAGGGATGCGTCAGCTATGGAGACTCGGCTTTATGCACAATCGAGTTCGGATGATTGTAGGATCGTTTCTTGTAAAAGATCTTATGATCCCCTGGCAAGATGGGGCTAAATGGTTTTGGGATACACTTGTTGATGCCGATCTTTCGAATAACTCTTTCGGCTGGCAGTGGGTAGGTGGTTGTGGCGCTGATGCAGCTCCCTACTTCCGTATATTTAATCCGGTGACTCAAGGGGAAAAGTTTGATCCTGATGGAGTCTATGTAAGAGCTTTTGTTCCTGAGTTGAAAAACCTTCCTTCGCAGTGGATCCATAAGCCCTGGCTAGCCCCAGAAGAAGTATTAGCAAAAGCGGGTGTCGTACTTGGGAAAAATTACCCCCGTCCCATAGTAGATCATGATAGAGCCAGAAAACAAGCCCTAGAGTATTTTCATAGCTGGTCAAAAAAATAAGGATATCCCCAAATGCTAAAGCATCGTTTCCATTTCGAATCTACTCTGCCATTTCCCTCGGATGATGTCTTTTCTTGGCATTTGCGAGAGGGTGCTTTAGAGAGACTTGTTCCCCCTTGGATCAATGCAAGAGTGGTAAAACATGGAAGTCCTAAACAGGTGGGTTCTAAGACGATTTTACGTTTTGGCTTTGGGCCTTTCCACACAGACTGGGTGGCTGAACATACCCATTTTGTTCCGGGCAAAGAATTCGCTGATAAAGAGAGAAAAGGTCCGTTTAGATTCTGGCACCATATTCATAAAGTAGAAGATCTGCCTTCAGGATCCCTTCTTGAAGATGACATTGAATATGCGCTTCCTTTTTTTCTTTCGAATGCGCAAATAAAGCAGCAGCTTCATAGACAGTTTGCTTGGCGTCATAAAAGGGTTCTATATGACTTAACCACGTTTTCTCTCTATGAGAAAACAACGAAAAAAATCCTTGTCTCTGGCTCTCGAGGCCTTGTAGGAAGCTCGCTTTGTGCATTTCTTACCGCAGCAGGTCATGAAGTATGGCATTTGCAAAGAGACCCTTCTAATGCGTCAGCTAAAATTATCGGATGGGATCCTCAGCAAGATGGAAAAAATGGGAAAGAATTTGAGGGGTTTGATGCGGTCGTTCATTTAGCTGGGGAAAATATCGGAAATAAAAGATGGAGTCCAAAACAGAAAGAAAAAATCTTTCGTAGCAGATGTAGAGATACATGGCTTCTGTCTCATATTCTTTCTCGCTTGAAAAATCCTCCAAAGGTATTCCTTTCTGCTTCAGCTATTGGTATCTACGGAGATAGGGGATCGGAAGTGCTTACAGAAGAAAGTTCTTATGGCAGTGATTTTCTTGCCGATGTATGTATCCATTGGGAAAAAGCTTCAGAGATACTTAATGAGGTGGGTATAAGACGGTGTCTTCTTCGTTTCGGCTATGTACTTAGCCCTAAGGGGGGAATGTTAAGACCTATGATTCCTTTATTCCGTCTGGGACTGGGCGGAAAGCTCGGATCTGGCAAGCAGATTATGCCATGGATAGCGCTTGATGATGTGATTTATGCGATCTATCACTGCATTATGAAAGAAGAGATACAAGGTCCTGTCAATGTCGTGGCTCCCTCTCCAGTAAAACAAGTGGAATTTGCAAGAACACTTGCAAAAGCTCTTAGAAGCACAGCGTTTGCACGTGTGCCTACTTGGTTTCTTAAAATGGTCCTTGGAGAAAAAGCCGATGCGCTTATTTTTCGTTCAGCAAACGCTGAGCCCACCAAACTACTAAAGAGTGGATTCACTTTTTGCTATAGAGAACTTAAGAGCTACCTTAAAGAGTCCCTTTAGGGAGTCTTTTCTTAAGAGCCTCTTCAAGTTTTTTTGTAGCATTATAGCAGTCTTTCATTTTTCCTTCGTCGATCCAGTTGATTCCTGTATGAAGGTCCATCCAGTTGACTCCTGTATGGAGTATGTTATCGATGCTATCTAAGAATTCTGCCACATGAGCGGGGAACACTCCTCCCATTTCAACAGCAAGCTTTCTCATGTCAGGAGCAAGCTTTAAGAAGTCGGATCTAGCTTTTTGAGAAGCATGCATGATTTGCTCAGTGTTGCCTTGCTCAAGAAGAACGAGGAAGGTTCCTATATCACCGCTGATTCTGCGCTCTAAGTCAACGAGCTCTTGTTTGGTGAGTTTTAGAGATTTTGAACTTCTTCTAGGATGATAGGTTTTCATCTTGCGAGGTCTTGTTGATTTCGTTGCACGTACGGGGGTAGTCTTACTGCTTGATTTTACAGGTTTTGTTGTCATGCCAATTTCTCCTGACTATGTTAATTTGTCTATTAATTATATTTATAAACTAAATATATATAAAATTCAATTTTAAATTACTGTTAGTTTCTTAAGTTATTAAATTGTAAGAGTCGAGTGGTTTGAAAACGCATTGGAGGAAAAATAGAGACTCTGACATGATGAGCAAAAATCAAAAGCTCATAAAGAGGTGATTATGAAGCGTATAGCCCTTATAGCATGTATTGTTACAGCTCAGATTTCAGGCTTTTCTTCAGAGATTGCAGGCACTGTGTCTCCAAGCCAGAATCCTCCTCCTGCCCTGACCCCAGATAGTGATGACGATGTGATCATCATGGAGGAAGATAGTGATTATGAAGAGAATGAGGAAGAAGATGCTCATGATAAGGCTAGTGAATTTGAGCATCCTCCCGGTGAAGACCATCATCATCCGGCGGATTAATTAGGCGCGAGAGTCCTTATCTTTGGATTTTGTACCATTAAGTCTAATAACTACTCTCAACTATCTAAAGGAAAGATCTTTTAGGGGTCTTTCCTTTTCTCTGTTGTTTAGATTCTAGAAGTCTGTCCCTTTATATCCTATAAAGGGAAGAGCTTTATTGCATAACAGCTAAGTTTCTTAACCTATTTCAGCTTTTTTTCCTTTATCTTAAGTTTTGCATGGAATCTAGTTCCAAAATTTAGCAAAAATTATGAGCCTTAGAGCTTTCGATTTGTTATTTTATTTTTAATTTCATTTTAATACCAAATCTAAATTAAATAATTGTTTTTAATTATAAATTATTTTCTTGTCACATTAATTTTTAAATTATATTATTAGGCCAAGAGGACGTGGGGATAAGCGCCCTTGCTTGCAGGAGGAAATATGACAGAAAAGCTCAGTATCAATCCTTGGATTAGGATGTGGACAAAGCCCCGAGAAACAGTCAGGGCCATTGTTACAAATAATCCAAGATATAGATTCCATACTTTAAGTGCTGTCTACGGACTTCCTGCCATGCTACAGATGGCGCAGAATATGTCTCTTGGATTTTCCTACTCACTGGTGGGGATCTTGCTCGGATGTCTGTTTCTTTCCCTTTTTGCTGGTATGATCGGTATTACGATCGGAAGCGGTCTTTTGTATATGACAGGTAAGTGGCTTGGGGGTTCGGCCACATTTCTTCAAGTGAGATGTGCAGTATCCTGGTCTAATGTGACTAATATAGTCAGCATCCTATTATGGGTTGCTCTAATCCTCGCCTTTAAAAAGATGCTTTTTACGGAGATGTTTGCGACATCTACTTTCACAAGTGGTGAATCAAATCTCCTATTTATCATCTTTATAACACAATTTGTGATGTCTATTTGGTCGCTTGTTCTGCTTGTGCAGGCAACGTCTGAGGTACAAGGATTTTCTGCATGGAAGGCTCTATTGAGCATACTGATCGCCTTCGGCATCGTGATCGCATTTTTCTGGATCGTGGGCATGCTAATGGTAAATGGATAAAAACTTAAAAAAAAAGAGAGTGGGGAAAGTATGGACAAAGGAACATTTAAAGTTGTTAAAGGTATGATGCTCGCTGTGATGGGAGGCTCTATGCTTCTTTTAAGTCCCTTCAGTTTTTCTGCTGATACAGAAAAAGCTGTTGTGGCAGCCGCGCAACCAAAAGCCCAAGCTAAAAGCTGGCAAGAGTTCCAGTCCGTTCCTGGTAAATGCAGTATGAAATTCCCTGTAGAGCCAGAGCATGTGTCTGAAAAAATGAGCATGCCAGAAGAAGGGTACGATCTTAAATATGATGCGTATATATCCTCTACAGACCCTAAGACGATTTTTATGTTACTGATTGCTCAGTATCCTGACTTTGTAGATGAGAGATTTGCTCATATGAGTTTAGAGGCTTTTTTAAATGGAATACTCACTCATAATCCAGGCAATCAGCTGATTTTTGCAGATCTTATCTTAGTACAAGGTCATGAAGCCCTTGATTTCTTTATCCGTAGCGGATCTGTGTATTTTAAAGGTCGCGCTATGATGGTAAAAAATAGCCTCTATCTAATGGCTATGGAATGCGAAGTGCAAAATTATGATGAGACCCATTACAATACTTTTGTAAATTCATTTGCACTATCTAAATAATTGTTAAGTTTTTCAAACTCAAGACCTATTTCAAGGTCTTGAGTTTTGCATTTCTTAAGATTTAGAAGTTAAAGGCTAGGTACACTCTTCCATAGGGTGAGGAGTCAAACTTGTAATATCTTCCATGATGGTTATGCTCATTTTTAATCAAAATCCAACCGCCAAAATTATAACCTGCGCCAAGACCCGCTTTAAAGCATTGTGTATTCTTGAATTTAAGATCCCATTCTATCCCTGTTGAATAGATTTCGAATATGCCGTTGTCATATCCTCTTACCCCTTCATGAGCTCTTCGTGGAAAACGGTAGGGACCGCCAAAGGTGGTAAACATAATCGCTGTAGTCCAGTGCCTATGGAAGTGGTAGTTCATAGATGTCTCTAAAGGAAAGACCCCTTTAAATTCCCATTTAGACGACCACCACCAGTCAATACCAAGAACTGGGAGTAGATATCCATTTCGTCCACCTATATAGCCGAAAAATCCCATATGCATCGCAAGTGTGGGAGTATACTGGTATCTTCCCCATAGAAGACCATAGTAAATGCCGGAATTTCCTATATCGAATTTGGTCGCATCAAAGGTCACGCCACCGTTAATTACCCAACGCCATTTATCAATTGCATAAGAGACCCAAGAAAGCGATGCGATTCCATAGTAGTAATTTTCTTGGTTAAAGCGGGGGTTTTGCTCCCAGCCAATGTGGGTGTAGTTGAGCCCTGCTTGAGCAACAATCGCGTTATTTTCAGTAACGAAGTGGTTATAATATAGAGAGCTTGTCCCTTCCGCATATTGCATATGGGAATGTTTTACAGAGTTTGGCTCACGGAAAGAGGCGTTGCCCATTACAGCAAAATCAGTATCAAAATGCCAGTGGTGTTTCTTATCTACAAAGCAATAGTCTGTGGCGTAAACGGAGCTTGCAAATAGAGCTGTAGCTGCAAAACCTGTGAAGTATCGTATGTCCATTGTCGTTTCCTCATCTAGAAAATATCACTATAAATATGAGCTAATTTAAAGGAAAGATTGGTGATAAAGTATTAGAAATTTTCTAGACAGACTCGCTCTGCAATGGACTATTGCCAGGTATTTTGAGATCCTGTTTACATTGCCTGGATGTAGTGAAATTAATCAGGAAGGCAAATACATGAGCATTATAGCTTCCTGAAGATATAGTAAGATTTATATTGTAGCACCACAAGAAAACATGTCTTGCAGCCCTTCAATAAAAGCTTTTCGCATAGATTCTCTTTCTGCAGCAGGTTTTAGTTTAGATGGGTCCTTTTCGTGTGCTTGATAGGCTTCTTCAAACGCAATGAAGTCTGAAAGACACTCCTCTAGAGTGATGGTCTCGTGCTTGCTTCCTGCTTCAGGCGCTGTAAAGACGATTCCAAGGAGTTCTCCATCTGGTTTATACTGGGCATGGTGTGTGTATCCTGCAGATCTTAACATAGCGAGTTCTCTCGCAAATACTCGAGGCCTATTTTCTGCTTTAGCCCAGAGGTTTTCTTCAGTAGGTTTTGGCGTCGGAATCGCTATTTGAAAATCGATCCCTTCGTGAATTCCTGATAAAAGGAATGCGTCATTAAAAGGCAAAGACCAGTTTTGATCATTGAGAATCGCTCCACTTGTAAAATACCCTTTTACAGCAGGATCAAGTCGAGTACTTTCATCGATAATTCCAAATAATTCTTCTACAGGAACTGTACGGTCTAATGCAAATCCCTCTTTTGAAGCTGATGCTAAGGGGGATGTTGCAGCAGGGCTTCTTCCTGGGACCATATCTAATAATTGCTCTGGGTTAACATGCGCGTGGAGTGAAAAGTGCTCTGGCGAAGCTGATCCTAAGGATGGGGAGGATGGGCTTTGTGCTGCTTGTCTAGGAGTTGAAGTGGATGCAGTGGAAGTCATTGAGTCTCTACTAAGCGCTCTAGTTAAAGCACTCTGAGCTTTAGGACATGGATCAATCGCAAACATTCCAAAGTTTCTTTGGATCTGATCATCGGTTGTTAGGTTATTTCCAAGTATTCTGAAAGCTTTACCTAAAGTCGGAATTACGTCCTTACCAAGGTCATAGGCTTTTCGTGCACTATCAATAGCCGCATCTGGTAATGAAGTAAGATTATGGTAAGATGCACATCTTTGTAAAAAAGGGTGCGCGGGGCTGCCTGTGCGTGCAGAAGCTTGGGGGCTCGCCGCATGGATTTGAGCTAAATTCAGAGCTAGAACCCTACCTACTGATGATGTCATGTAATTCTCAATATTTAATTTAGTCTTACTATTATCTTACCAATTAAATATTTGATTATTATAAAGATTGAATTTAAGTTTTAACTAACCTATGATTAGGTAATTATGGCTTTAATTCGTAAGTTGATCTTGCTTTGCTGAAATAGAGGTAAGATCTAGAACTGTAGTGATTTATGATAGGCAGGCGTAATATCATTAGAATCAGCAACTTAAGTATTTATAGAAACGATTGCTGACAAAAGGTTTAGAGTAGATATAGATACTATAAGAGGTTCTGTAAAAGAGGTTAAACGGACGTAAGTACCAGCAAAAGGCGTTTCCATTCAGTTGAGAGTCCTTTTTGTAGGCTTATAGCTGCCATTTGGCCTAGATCGAGAGAATTTTAAATCTAAGTACTCGTTTGCATTATCATAAGCTTCTGAGTTATTCTTTTTTTTACTGATATTATTCTTATCTCTTAAGTATGTTATCCGCCTTGTAAAGGGAAGAAATCGTAAAAAGGATAAGTTATGTGTACTATGGGGTCAAAACCACCGACTCCGGAAGGTTCTCTAAACTCGTGTTTTGAGGTTCCTCCCGATGATTCTTTTAGAGGAGCGGCTTTTCAACCAAGCCGTGAAGTAACGGCTGCTACTAGAGCGCTTCGATTGTTAGTTGATAGTAGCTCTATATCTTCTGCTGGTGCTAGTTCTTCTCAAATAGCAAGAGAGGTAGTTCCTATACAAACTCCGAAGCCTAGAATATTGATCCCTAGCTCAGCAGAGTATGGGTTTTTGAGGAAATTATACTCTCCAGATGCAGATCGGCACCCTACTCCAAAATTTGAACAAGAACATCCTCTTTTGTCACGACTTCGACAGTTAGGAAGAAAATATCAAGAAATTTTGCATGATTTTGAAAGAGGAATCTCTTTGGAGGAACAACTTCATCACGTAACAGAGGCAAGTATGCCTCATGAATCTTCCTCAGGAAGTAATGTCGGATCTGCAGCAGGAGCTTCTTCTGCAGCAGTAAGTGCAGATAGATATGGATTGGACGGCCGGCTTGTGGATGATGATAGCGAAACATTCTCAGAGATGGAATTTTGGGAGCAAGTAGAAGAGCTCACAAGTAGAGGAAAGGAAATTTCGGAGATTGTTGTTGATTTGGAAGAAGGACTTTCCTTGGAAGAACAATTAGTGTTGCTCCTTGCAAAGAATTCACATAGGTAAAGTTCAAACTAGTAGTGCTAATCTCTGCTGTCTTTACATTGAATTAAGTCACCGATTCCCTAAATATTAGAAGCCTTTTCTCCTCCGAGCATGCGGAGAAGCTCAATTTCTTTTTCTTTAGTTCCTAGCTTTTCAAGCCTTGCAACCGTTCTATCTCCTTTGTCTTCTTTAACCACTCTAAGATGAAGATTGGCCTTTTTTGCGACTTGAGGAAAGTGTGTGATGCAAAAGATTTGGGCGTGTTTGGAAAGTTCTAGGAGCTTGTTCCCAATAAGTGTGGCGGTCGTTCCTCCTACATTCGCATCGATTTCATCGAAGATGATTGTCGGAGTATTGTTTTTTTCAGCAAGCGTTGTCTTGATGGCAAGAAGAAGACGGGAGAGCTCTCCACCTGATGTGCTATCTTTAAGAGAAGAGGGTTTTTCTCCTTTATTCGCTTGTAGCCAAAAAGTAATGTGATCAGCGCCTGAGAGTGTTTTTTCGGTGGTCTTAATCTCTATATGAACAACAGCATCTGGCATGTTTAACTCTTGAATTGAATCTGAGAGTTTTTTTTCAAGGTTTCTTGCTGATTCTTCTCTTTTCTTAGTAAGGGAGTTTGATAATGTTTCAAGAAGATCTTTTGCAAGCTTAAGATCCATCTCTGCTTTCTCTATGGTTTCATCAAGAAGGTCCCAAGCATCGATTTTTGCTTCTAAAGATTTTTGATGATCAATCCAGTCCTGATAGCTTGGTCCGTACTTCTTTTTGATTTTAGTATAAAGAGAGAGTCTCTCTTCCATACGTAACAATGTTTGAGGATTGTGATCCAAAGAGTTCATAGCTTTTTGCAGTCCGTGATCCACTTCTTGTAGTGCGATGATAGCCTCTTGCAGAAGGGCAGATTGCTCTGAGAAGCTGGTATGGATACGGCTTAAATGATCGCAGGAGTTTTTGAAGTGGGATAACTCTTTAAGTATAGGGCGTGCGCCCTCAGAGAGAGCTCTACAGATCTCTTTGCTTTTTTCTCCGATCTCTTGTGATTTAGAATATAGAGAGTAGGTTTCAAAGAGTTCTTCCTCTTCTCCTTCCTTAAGATGGGCCTCTTTCAGCTCTTTAAGAGTGTCAGAAACATTTTCAAAATCTCTTTCCTTTTGAAGGAGTTCTTCTAGCAACTGAGAAAGTTTTTTTTCAGCGGTTTTTTCATTCTGAAAAGCTTGTTTGTAAAGCTTTAGAGCCTCTTGCACAGACCCATATAGATCGATAATATCTCTTTGGGTATCGGACGAGCGCAGCTCATGATACGAATGCTGGCCGATCATATGAACAAGATGAGATCCAAGTGTTTGTAGTACACTGAGCGTTGCCATTTGGTTATTGATGAAAGCTCTGCTTTTCCCTTCTTTAGAAAGCTCTCTACTAATGATGAGTGGATCATCTTCGTTGTAATCAATCCCATATTCTATAAGAAGCTCTTTGACTTTAGGTAGCCTCGAAATATCGAAGCTAGCTTCTATGTGCGCTTTGTCCTCGCCTTTGCGGACAAGCGAGCTATCGGCTCTCTCTCCAAGTATTAGATGTATCCCTTGCGTGAGTGCTGTTTTACCAGCGCCGGTCTCTCCTGTGATAATCGTAAGACCACCTTCAAAGTGGGCTTCACACAGGTCCATCAGAACAAGATTTTTTATCTTAAGATATTCGATCATTGGAGAATGGCGTCTTTGGTTTTAAAATGGAGTTTCCCTACTTTTCGAAGAATGTCAGGGCCATGTCGTGAGACAAGTCTTTTGCCCATCTGAATCACCTGGCTTGAGGCTCCTTTAAGAAGAGGCATCTCTACCTCTTTACCAAGTTGCTCAAGGCCCTCTAAAAAGGCAGCTCTTGCAAGAACAGAGGCGGCAGCAACCACCGGGTCTTCTTCAGCTCTTGGTCTTTGTGTCAAATCGATCGTTATTTTCTTTTTAGCGAAAGCACCGATCATAAGTTCTGCTGGAGCAAACTGATCGAGAATGACCTTGGTGCATTTTGTTTCGAGAACAAGCGTTTCAATGACTGTGGCATGACACCAGCCGAGCAGGTGATTTAAATTGCGGAATTTCTCATATAGCTCGTTATACTTTTCAGGGAAGAGTTTCAGAATCTTATGAGGATAGCGTTTTTTAAGTTCTCTACTGATAGAAATGACAGTATGGTCATTGATCTTCTTACTGTCTTTGACACCGAGCGCTATCAGTTCTTTGATGTTTTCCTCTCCAGCATAAAGACCTGCTACACATAAGGGACCGAAAAAATCCCCTTTGCCTGATTCATCATCGCCAATACGAGGAGTGAGATCAAGCTCCGCAGCGGAGTAAGAGAAGGAGAAGTCCTTTAAGATCTCAGGCTCTAAGTAGAAGGAGATGAATTCATCTTTGCCTTTGCCTTGTACAGTAAGTTTGCCTGACAAATACAGAGTGCAAGAGAGTCCTGATTTT
>Ga0247840_10011594_pt1 | contig 10692 bp, 5 predicted proteins | sample LaCruzMarch2015__FD_192404 | JGI IMG/M metagenome (GOLD analysis project Ga0247840, IMG submission 192404) | Freshwater microbial communities from meromictic Lake La Cruz, Castile-La Mancha, Spain - LaCruzMarch2015_17m | ecosystem: Environmental > Aquatic > Freshwater > Lake | place: Spain...
CACCGAGGATCACCGCCGCGCTCCAAGCCAGCATACACTAATCGACTTGTAGTGCCGACCTTTGACCCTATGGTTTAAGCCAAACAATGGCTTATGCGAAAAATGGGCGCGAATAGTCGAAGACGGGCTAGCTCCGGATCAACCAGAGCAGGAACAGGAAGACGATCAGCCACAGCCACCAGGGGATCTGGCGCCATTTACCCGACTGTTCCGGCGGGACCGTCTTGAGCGTGGTATTGATGGTGACCGAACCGCCATCCGGCACCTTGAGCGACCAGACGCCGCCGCCGAGTCGGCTCAGACCCGGACCCGTCAGGCTCCATTCAAGCGTGTCGTCGATGCCCTGATGCTCGGCAACGAAACCGAAGGCCCCGGGCGACTCGTCCAGGACCTCAGTGGTCTTGTCCCCGATGGTGAGCGTGTCGCCAGTGCGCCGGTAGCCCTCGGCGATCCAGATAAAGTGAACCAGGTCGGGCGGTGGACCCTCATCGTTACGGACGTCGGACCGGATATTCAGGTCCGGATTGTATTGGGGCGTCACGATCTTGCGGGCATGGGTGAACAGCAGGAAATCATGATCGCTGCCGCCGGCCGGGGCTGGATAGCCCACTCCGCTGATCTCGGCGGGCCGCTCGAATTCGGACAGGTTGATGAAATCCATATTGCGGCGCACGCTGGACTGGACAAAGTTCACCGCCGCGCTGGAACTGAGCTGGACCCATATGCACTGATGCTGACGCGGGGGCTGGTAATTCGACGGTACCGATGCAGCGGGCCAGTCCGCCTGCACGACATTGACCGCGCCCGGAGTCAAGGTAACGGGATTAGTGGGATTCGGCGCCAAGCCCGGCGGTTTGGCCCAACTCGAAAATACCGGACCGCCGAGCCCCCAATTGGCGAAGCGGAATTCCGCCGTGATACCGGCGGCGGTATCGGTCGCCGAGGTATTGGAGACGATCGCGACCAGTTCGTTGTCTTCCGTGCCGCTGATCGTGTGACCCAGGGTCCAGGTGGAGGTTCCGGCGGTCCGGCGCCCCACACTCAGTGACCCGTCGGCGTTGATCCCGTTATCGAAGTTGAAGCGCACGCCTTGGCCGCGGTTGCTGCCCGGCGGCGACTGCAGGGTGGGGATCAGCCCGGTACCGTACCAGGCCGAATTGATGACCAGGGAATCGTTCAATATCCCGGTCAAGATGTTGCCGGCCACCGCCGCGGGAAATCGGAATTGGGTCGAGTAAAAGCCCTGGCTCTGCGTCGAGCCCGAGGCCGCGGTCTTGCCGACCCGAATCACGTTGAAGTACAACCCGAATCCGTCGGCGAGGTTGATCCAGTTTGAATCCGGTATCGGGAACTCGCCTCCGGGAACACCCGCCGCCAATTGACTGATCGGGATCCTGATCTCGATGCTCCAAGCGTACTCGGAACCCGCGGGGCTGGCCACCGGCTTCCACGAGCGCACCTTGGCCCCATAGGCCGCCCGATTGCTCGGCTCATAACTGACCCAAGGGTCACCCGCCGCCTGACCGCGCCAGAAGACGATCTTCTGTGGCGCGTGGTTGGTCCGAATCTGGTAGGAAGCGCCGGCCGGTACGCCATGCGCCGTGCGCCAGGCCGTCCCCGTCGTCAGGTCGTCGTCTGCTGGCTGGCCTTGGGGACCGCCGGTGTCGGCATTCTTCTCGTCGGAACCGACGCCCTCATAGACGGGAAAGATATCGATGCGCCGCGCCGTCGTTTGATCCGCAACGGCCTGGCTCGGGCGCAATGCGATCACCACCACGTCCTCGGCATCGAAACTCAGATCCAACCGGCACAGAAAGGCCAGGTGCAGGAAGTTGCCGCTGCGCACCCCCTGAAAGACCACCGGCGGAAAACCGCTGCCGCCAAAGGTCATACGTGAGCCGTTGACATAGCCCGGGTCGATCTCGTTGGTAATGACGCCGGCATCCGGGAAGAAGAATCCGTCCGGCAATCCGGGAGGACCGGTGACGGGGTCGAAGTCAGCAAAACAAAGCGTATCGTTGGCAGCCATGGTGATCTCCTGGCGGGGTCGCGCGTGGAGGGGATTCAAGCGCTGTAGGCTTGAATGGGGAAACGGATAAAGGACACGAAATCGCCGGTACTGGTGCCGGCCGGGCGATGCTGGGCGCGCACCACCATGTACTTGACGGCGGTCGAGCTCAGGGAATCGGTGTTTCTCAGCCGCACCGTGATGGTCCGTTCGCCCAAGGCGGTCAGGCCGGTGTGGCTTAGCGGGGTCACCGATTCGATCTGCCAGGCCCCGCCAGCGGCCTCGACCTCCGCCGAATAGGCATAGTCCCCCGCGGCGCCCACCTTGGCGGTGACGAACAGCTTGAACGGGATGTCGCCGCTAGCGCCGAACTTCAACTGAAGCCCATCGAGCTGATTGCCGCCGACCGCGATCTTGGCCGAGCGCAGCGGATTCGGATTGCCGCTCCCATCGAAGGGGCCGATGGCCGACGGCAGGGTCAGGATGGCGCGGTCATCGGAGACCTCGGGGGTAGTGCCGGTGTCGAAGGGGATCGGGGCCGATGTCCGTTGGAAGAGCCCGTCGCTTGATTTCACCTCCAGTGCGATCTGCGCCTTGCTCGAACCGCCCGGAACGGTGACTGCGGCCGTGACCGCGAGCGGATTGCCACGGACGATCTGTCGTTCGCCATTCGGATCCAGCGTCGCCAGTACGGTCCAGGCCGATTCCGTGGCCCCCGCCAGTTCGCTGAATACCAGGCGGAAGCGATAGCTCGCGGGCAGGGCGGTCTGGGCGTCGACAAGCCATCTCAGCGTATAGGTTTGACCGACAACGATCTCGCCTAGGGCCGCCGTTTGCGGCAGGATGACGATCTGTCCGCCCTGCGGGTCCTGCCGCGGCAGTACGCGCAGTTGCAGCGTATTCGAGACGCGCGTGCCCACCTTGACGGCAGCCTCCACCAGGCGCGGCAGTCCGACGAACAGGTCCGGTACCTGAAGCAGCAGCCGCGTCGGGTCTGAGCCGCCAAGAAAGGCATTGACCGCGACGCTATCGAGGAAGACTGTGTTATTCCCAGGTGTTGGATCGAATCCGCTACCGAACAGGGTCAGCAGTTCGCCGACGCGCAGGTCGCCGATGGGTGAGCGGCTGGTCAATAGCGGCCCCCCGGTCGACCCTTCCAGTACTGAGACGCGCGTTTGCAGGTCCGCCAGCTCCGCCAGGATCTGGTTGATCAGATCGGCGGTAATCAGGTCACCGGGCCGGACCTCGCTCTTTCTCCGGGCCAGGATCGCGGCCAACAAGGCATTGACCTCGGCGGTACTCAGCTTGCCTTTGAGCTGATCGAGGATGGTGGACAGCGGAACGACGATGTCCCCGGGGCTGACGGTTGCCATAGGATTCTCCTGATCGCTCGGTGATTAACGCGCCAGTGCGTAGTTGCTGTAGCCCCAACGGGCCAAGGCGTATTCGGCATCGCCGCAATAGGGCAGGTGCCCGCTGGCAAAGACCAGATAGGAGCCGGGCGGGCTGGCGACGCCAAGGGCGGCGGCTTGACGGTTCTCCCGCACCAGGTAGAGCCACACCAACTCACCGGCCTGGATGTCGATGGGCGGATAACAGCGGGCGTCGCGCACCAGTGCCTCTACCCGTGCCCCGTTGATGTGGACCGGCCCGCGGCAGGTCAGGTCGGTGAAAAAGCGCCTGGCCGCGGTGTCCGTGCCGTCGGTTTCCGCGGGAACCGGGAGGATCCCCACCGGTGGCAGATAGCGGCAGTGCGTGCGGGCAGTGACCGTCCCCAGGTCCCCCGAGGGTGCCCAGTCGGCGACCTGGTCTTGGAACTGGCGGAACAGCGCCTGCCCCAGGGCGGTGCGGCGGGCGCTGGCCAGCTCCGCCAGCGGTTCATCGGCATCGGTACGCGCCAGCGGCCGGCGCACCGCCCACGCATCAATGAATTGCAGCTCGGCCTCGCCGGTGAAATAAAGCAGCGCCAATGGCACATCCAGGTCGCTCAGCGGAGTCGGGCGCAAGGTCTCCAGCAGGTCATCCCGCCGCGGAGCGGCCCCCAGCAGGTCGGCAAACCACTCGGATTGCACTCCGGCACCGAAGCAGCGATAGGCGATGATGTTGCGCAACGCCGGATCGGCGAGGTCGAGATCGGCATAGGCGGTCGGCTTGATCCGCAGCAGGCGGAACTGCACCGCCTCCACGGTCGCGTCGGTGTTGCAGCGGACATTGGCGGGATCGAACCCGCTGTCCGCGGCGCGACCCTCGGATACCTGGGCCGGGGCCAGGGTCAGGACATAGAACCCGGCCCCGGCGACATAGGTACCGCCGACGCTGGGACTGCACGCGGTAAACAGGCAGTCCGCGGTGAGCCCCTCGAAGGTCCGCACCAGCGCGACCGAGACCGGCTCCTGAAGCCGCAGCGCTTGTCCCTGACGATTGAAGGCGAGCCCCGGCTCGATGCGCACGACCGGCGCTGCGGTCTTGCTCAGTATCCGGTCGCGGCTGATCCCCAAGCCGAAGGCCACCCCCTCCCCCAGGGCCAGGCCCAGGCGCCAGTCGGCCTCGCGCCGCGCCTGCTGCTCGCGCGACAGGTCCTTGGCGGTCAGCAGGCGCCCGTTGAAGAAGTTGACCGCGCGGATGCCGCCGTCGGTGAGCGGTTCTTGCAGTTGCAGGGTCTCGTTGATACTCATGGGTGCCCCGTCAGACCAGTGCGGAGAGAATGTGCCAGGTATTGGCCCCGTCGGAGACCAGGGTGACGGCCCGATCGGCCGCGACGGTCAGGGAGGTCCCAGCCCCGTCGATCGTGTCCGCGGCATCACAGTCCAGCGTCGCGTCCAGACCGGGGCTCTTGACGATGTAGATCCGCCCGAGGTTGTCCGGCCCGCATTCGGGTAGTGTGACGGTGATCCCGCCCTCACAGACGATGCAGTGATGAGCGTCCGTGAGCACCAAGTCGACGTTGGTCGTGGTGATTGCGATCCGCACCGCCCCGGTGGTGGCGAGGCCCGCGAAGGCGGGCGCGCTCGCGGCAGCGATGGGCTGGGGAAGCGCCAGCGCGATGGCCGCCGGCCCCTGGGTGACGCTGATCTGGTCGGGGGTTCCGACCAGGGTCTTGCCGACCCAGGCGCCGCCATCACCCACGGGCAGACGGCCCGCGAGCGGCGTCGGCAGACCGGCATCAACCGGCTCGACAGCAGCCGACAGCCATTCCTGGAGGAGACGCCCATGGACCAGAAGCGGTCGTTGCGACTCATCGACCCGGACCTCCGCGGCCAAGCCGTCCACCTGCCAGGCACCAGCGGCGCCACCCGACCGGATGACAGGCACTTCGAGACGCGCCAGCAGCACACAGTCCTGATCCGCCGCCGACTCGGCAGCACAGGCGCGGGCCAACCAGAGAGGCCGCAGTTCAGTGACCCAGACCCGCAGGGCGACGCGCAGGAAGGCGGCGAGTTGATCCGCAGCGACCGCCAGCCCGGTTGGCGGCGAGTCGAACAGATAGTCATCGAGACGCGGTGGGGAGGCCGGCGGGCTGCCGTTCGTCAGGTCCAGCCAGGGCTGGGCCGCCAGACGCACACCCTCGGCCCAGTGCTGTTCCAGAGCAGCGTCCACCGGGCCCGGGGGTGAGCCCCCCGCCAGCGGCACCTGCCGCAGCCAGGCGACGAAGTCACGCAGAGCGTCCTCCTCCACCTGGGGCGGCGGTGCAGTGCGCAGTTCCAGGCAGTAGTCATCGGCGATGCGCGAATCCGCCATCAGTTGGTCTTCGGAGCGGCAGGGATCGCCGGGAATGGGGACGGGCAGGGTCGTGCAGTCGGCATAGCACAGCGTGAGCCAGAGCGAAAGGATGCCCGCGGCTGCCAAGGGGGAAGCGGGCGGCGAGGCGTGGTGAAGCAGGTCCGACACCCGGGCGGCGTTTTCCGGCTTGGCGAGCCACTGGTTGAGCAACGCACATTGTTCGCCGGGCACGCAGACCAGCCGGCCGCCGGGGACGGCGGCGGACCCGGCGGCGACCCGCACCCGCGGACCCTCGGGGGTGTCGTCCACCCGCACCGCCAGGCCGCTCAGGGTGCCGTAGCCCAGCAGTTCGCGCACCGCCCGTTGGTCGCGGCCGGCCAGATAGGCGAACTCCTGGGTCAGGTCATCGACCCCGAGCACCATGCCCTTGGCGTAGTTCACGTGCAGCCAGGGTTGCGGGGCGGCGGCGGTGAGTGGGGTCGAGGTGTCTTTACAGCAGCCCATGGTGCTTCTCCAAGGAGACCGAGAGTGGAGCCTTATCCGTTGTCGATCGACCGTCCGGCAGCCCGGAATGGATCCCCCGTTCCCAAGCTCCGCGTGGGAATGCAGCCGGGACGCTCCGCGTCCCGAGCTCGCGTGCGTCCCGTGCGCGGTCCCGCCATTCGACACGCGACGCGGAGTGTCGCGGGAGGCATTCCCACGCGGAGCGTGGGAACGAGAAATCTGCATTTTTTGCGTTCATTTGCGGACAAATACCCCTCTCAGCAGGCCAGGCGTCGGCGGTCGCCGTCCGCCGGGACGGGCGGGCCGCCGACGAACCCGGCGCCCAGGTAGGCGTGACCCAGTACCGCGTCCGGCATCAACTCCTTGGCGCGGCTGCCGGTGTCGAGCACCGTGTCGAGTCCCAGACGGGCCTCGCCGATGCGGTTGAGCGACCAATAGAAACGCACGTCGAAAACGGTCTGCGCGGGCTTTTCGAGTGCGACGATCCGCCGCGCCAACCCCAGGCGGCGCGCCATCTCCGCCGGGTCCTCGTTGACGCTCGTGACCGGCAGGAGCACGGAAAAGCGATGCGCGGTCCGCACGATCGCCAGCAGATGACGCTCGAACTGAAGCCAGTCGGTCTGCGCCTCCGGGGTCGCCGGACACTGGTCCGGCAGCGGGATCAGCGAAAAATCGGGCCAGTGAGTCTGATGGGCGGTACGCAGTCGTTCGATCCGCCGGTAGCGGCGGGCCAGAAAGTCCTGCCAGCGGGCACGGGTGGGTTCGGGCCGGGCACAGTAGGTACGCCAGTCCGCGGCCGGCGTCTCCTGTTGCGGCCAATCCATCGGCAGTTCGACGGTGTCGAAACCCAGATCGACCAGGCCATGGGCATTGGCCAGCGACTCGGGGTCCGGGTAGCGGGTGCGCAGGAACCCCTGCCAGCGCTGCCGTTCCACCGCCCCGGCCGCCGGGACGAACCCCAACTGGGTCCGGCAGAACCCGGTCCAGATGGCCTGTTGCCGCGCGCGCTCGCTGTCCGACCAGGCCGGATCGGCCGGCGGCAGCAATGAGAACGGTCGCAACTGCTCGGCCGCCGTGGCGTGGTCACGGCCCAGGACGGTGCGGGCGTAGCGTTCGGCGAGGCCGGACGCGCCTTCCTGGGGGGTCCAGAACGCGCCGGTCTGCACCAGCCGCGGACCCGCCTGCGCCGCTCCAGGATCGCCGGCCGCCAGGGCGCCGATCAGGCGGGTCTGGTAGGTCTCGACGATACGAATGCCGGACGCACGGGTGCACGCGGCCGCGGGACCGGCGAACATCGATGCGTCGATGCAGGGCTCGAAGGCCAGTGCCAGGGCGACCCGCAGCCCATGGACGGTGCCGCGCCAGCGGAAGAAGTCCATGGCGTGGGCGACCAGGAGCCGGCGGCGACGCTCGTCCCAGGCCGGGTCCAGGGCCAGGTCGAACCAGGACGCGAGCCAGTCCAGGGACTCCGCCGGGACGCAGCGGGGGTCGAACAGGGCCTGAGCCTGGGCGATGCGGCCCTCCAGTTCCGTATTGACGCCCTCCATATTGGCCAGAAAGCGCTCCAGGAAGTCGCCCTGCCGCGAGTCCTCCCGATAGACCGCGGGCAGGAAGCGCGCGGGATAGGACAGGCGCGGGTACCAGCACCGCAGCGCACGCAGCCAGGGGGTGAGGGTGCCGTTGCCGGTGAGGCGCAGGCGCAGTTGCAGATAGCGTCCGCGCGCCCCCTGGAGCAGCAGTTCCCAGGTGCCGGCCCCGGATTCACGCCGGGTCGGGGCCTGGGCGGGCGCGCGCAGCCAGGGCAGTTCGGCGCCGTCGGAGCGCAGCCGCGGTTGGGGTTGACGGACCCAGGTGCCGGGTAACGCCTCGGCGTCCGTGCCGGGTGCCAGGGTCTCGTCCGCGGCGCGGCACCAGACCTCGATGCGGCAATCCGCGGGGCAACAGGCGTCCAGCAGGACCCGATCCCACACGCATTGCAGGTCTTGACCGTCGAATACCGGGGTCAAGAGCTCGGCCGCCTCGCGGTAGCGCACCCGCGGCTGCTGGACCACCGGCACCCAGTGTGGGTTGGCGCCGCCGGTGTCGTACCAGGCGGCTCCCTGGACCTGGAGCAGGGCCCGGCCGCCGTAGCGACGCAGCGGAAACAACTCCAATGCCCCGTGCAGGGCGAAGGGTTCGGACACCGCGCTGACCGCAAAAGCCAGGGCTTGATTGCCGGAGGCGGCGGCGACCAGCACCCGCGGGATCGCGGCATCCGCGCCGCGGCTGGACGCACGAGCCAGCACCAGATCATGGGCCAAATGGCGGAGTTCCACGGGAGTCTCGGCCCGCCAACTCCCCGCATTCCAGGTCAGGCGATAGACCCGGGACGGCCCGGCGGGACCGCCGCGGTCGAGGATCAGCACCGCCGACGCCCCCTGTTCGGTCAGCGCGATGGGGTCGGCCAGACCCAGGGCGCCCAGGTCGAGCCCATACGATGGGGACGCCAACCGGCGGGTGCGCGCGGACCCGGCCAGGGGTTGAAAGAGGTCAGGCGCCGCCGCTTCGACCGGCTGCGGCGCAGCGGGCCGCTGCACCAGGGCGAGCCGCCGGTCCAGCTCCCACAGGCGCCGCGCCGCCCGGTCCAGTAACCAGAGACCGCCGCCGCGGCGGGCCGTCATCGCAAAGGGGACGACGGACAGACCGGCCGGCCACCGGGTCGCGTGGGGCGGACCGCCGGCCATCAGGTCGAAGGTCAGCAGACCGGCCACATTAGCACCGCTATCGGCACCGGCGCCGTTGCCGGCACCGTCAAAGGCGGCCACCAGGTAATGGTCCTCCGTGACCGCCAGGGCCAGGAAACGCAATCCAACCGCAACCGGAGTCTGGATCGGTGCGAAGTCCGCGCGGCGATCCACCGGGTCGCCCGTGTCATTGGGCCAGAAGGCGGACTCCCGGTCGCTGCCCACGGACCAGACCCGCAACCGCCGCGCATCGACATCGATCCGGTAAATGTTCCCATGCCGGTCGGCGGCAGCCGCACGCCGGGCCGCCAGGCTCAGCGCGGCCTCACCGGGCGTGGCGGCCAGTTCGATCGGCGCACGTTGCAGGCGCAGTTCCCGGCGCAGACCATCCCAGACCAGGGGTGCCGGCTCCAGCGTCGTATCCGCCGCGTCCTCATCCTCGGGCGGGACCTTGGACCCGGACCACCAGTCGCCCAACGGGTACAGGGTACCGGCGCGCTCCACCCGACACCGGCCCCAATCGGCCTCCCCGAGCAACAAGTGGAAACGGCTGCCGTTGACGTTCATCGGCAGGTCTCCGGCACCACCGGGACGGGCAGCAGTGCCGCGGCGGTAGCCGTCCCGGACCCGGTTCCGGACCCGGACCCGGATCCGTTCGCCGACCCGTCGCCGCGCAGCGCGGCCATCGATACGGGCTCGCCGGTGACCACCGAAAGCCCGAAGATGCGCGGCAGGTCCAGGCCGTTCATGGGGATTTCCGGCCGCTCGGGCCCTGTCCCCTCCGCCACCAGGCAATCGGCCACCGCCGTGACGCCGGCCACCCGCGCCGCCTCCGCCAGCAGGACCCGCGCCCGCACCGCGGTGCGCAGCGGCCAGCCTTGGGCAACAGCGACCGGGTCAGTGCCGAACAGGGGTTCGGTCTGGGGCCGAAAGCCGCCCTGCCCCGCTGCCGGGATGGGCGCGAGGAAGGTGCGCAGCCGCTGTTTGACCGCATCCACCACCTCCGCCACCGCATAACCCGCGGCCACCTCGATCCCGACGGAGATCCACACCCCGCGATAGTCCGGCCCCCGCACGATCAGCTCGGTGGTCACCAGGCGCCGCGGCTCCAGATAGCGACACAGGCTGTTCAGGAAGAGGCGGTCGGCCCGCGGGGCGTCCGGCTGACCGGGGTCGCGCCGGGGGATGGCCAGCAGGGTCACCACCCCGGGGGCGACACCGGGCTCCATGGGGCTGAGGGCCGGATGGAAAGCGGGCAGGACCTCGATGCGGCCGATCTCGATGCCGGGGGTCCGCCAAGCGATGGCGGCGAAGTCTTCGGCGCTGACCAGTCGGTCACGGTGCTGCAGGAAGCGTTTGATCTGCTTCTCGCCGTCCGCCGGCGACTCGGCGTCCGCGCCGCCCCAGGTCTGGACCGGGTTGGTCACCGCGAGTCCCGCCGGGAGTTGGGGGGCGCTGTCGATCGTGCGGGCGCTCAGGTTGCCGGCCGCCCCCTGACAGAAGGCATAGCGCGCGTAGAGTGCGGCACCGGCGGTCGGGCGGCGCCCGCGCAGGCCGTCGCCGAACGTCAGGATGCCGGCCTCGTGATCGGCCGCAAAGCAATCGGTGCGGCGGCGAATCTCATCCGGATCGGTCCAGGCCGGCCCGACGGCGGCACCGGGCGCGGCCCGGGGGTCCGGCACCGGGACTTCCGGCTCCGCGGCCAGCAGATCGTCGATGGCGGTCCAGACCCGCGGC
>Ga0247840_10011597_pt1 | contig 10691 bp, 9 predicted proteins | sample LaCruzMarch2015__FD_192404 | JGI IMG/M metagenome (GOLD analysis project Ga0247840, IMG submission 192404) | Freshwater microbial communities from meromictic Lake La Cruz, Castile-La Mancha, Spain - LaCruzMarch2015_17m | ecosystem: Environmental > Aquatic > Freshwater > Lake | place: Spain...
GAAGCTGAAAAATACCTGGACGCATCCGGACGAAAGGTCCTGGGCCGCGTGCCGCACGTCTCGTTCACGGCGCACAACAAGGACCTCACGGCGCAGGCGCTGGAGAGCATCGTAAAGGGCAATGATAAGCAGGCACTGTCGTCGCTGGTGAACACGCTGGTGGTGGCGTGCGGGTACAAGGGGGAGATCACTGGGGTGGAGACTATCACACTGCCCGAAGAACCGTCTTCTCGTCCGCATATATTGGATTTGTTTGTGGTGGAGCGTCCACAGAAAAAGGAAAGTCCCAGGAAGGCGAAGCCGCTTAAGATTCGATTTGCGGGCAGGGAAGCAGCTACCAAAACAATCACCATTGGAAAAATGCAATATACATTATTTTTTTTCCAGGACGATGTGAACGAGCACATGTACTTGCTCAGATTGGTTCCGATCACTAGAAGCGTCGCTGTTCCGGATGCTAGCGGCGGCAGTGTTGATATTAAGCACCTGGTGTTTGAGTCGCTGGTCATTGTCAACAGCCGGCGCAAACTGGAGGCCGAGCTGGTCAACAAGGCGTGGATCAAGACTTCTGAATCCAATCCTTTATCTTCCGAGTTTAAGAAGCTGGCTGATAAAATTGATGCAGTGGGTTCCCAATTGAGAGTTGATCGAAAACTGTTACTGTTGGAGCACGTGAAGACTCCAGCGGATGCACTGAAAGTAATCGTTGAAGAGAATGCTGCTACTATTCTGGGGAATGCAGCAACGCCACTCAAGTTTCATCCCACGTACGCGTATCTGCGCCTGCAGTACCCAGCCCTCCGGTTTTTGCCCAGTGCCACAAACGCCCTGGCCCAGACAAAGGAGAATATCCCCTACATGAACAAGTTCCTCACCGACATTTCCAAACTGCACTGGGCCTATGCTGGTTTGCGATCGATTGGGGCAGCGCTTGTGCTGGCGAACGGGTGGACCGATATTGTTCCTCGACCGAATCCGAAGGTCAAGCACTGGACGGCCATCGACGGCATTGGTCGCTTGCTAGACGGGGTCGTGGCAACTTACATTGAACAGGGAACACAGAACTACGACGTCTCGCAGAAAACGCCAGAGCAGCTTATTCGATTGATCGCAGTCATGGCCGACGTGGTGACGGCGATGTATTTGGCGATCGAAAGCAAAATGACCGAGCAAGAGAAAACAAATGCCACTGCTCAGCTCGCCCGGTTGCACACGCCGGACCCGTACCTCGCGAACACGCCGGATTCACAATTATTTGGACACCGCCTGACGCTGCGGCTGCTGGCCGATGCTGCCGTGAAGGCGGACGTCGACACCGGCGCGTTTGAGATCCCGGACAAGTCCAATCCGATCTCGCTGTCGATCAAGCGCGTCAAGCCGTGGACATCGCTCACCGAGAGCTCCGAGTCGTGGAATCTGAGCGCGCTGTTCACCGTGTACCGGTTCAAGATGGTGAACCTGATGGAGTGGATGGGCGCGGTCGGTGGCAAGGATGAAAAACCCGCGTGGGCCAAGAACTACACGACGCAGTCCGTGATTAATTCTTGGAAGCCGGACTTCTCGCGGAACAAGAACGTCGACTACTCCTGCCTCATCCCCGTGCGGCTCAACGTGCAGCAGCAGCTCAAACTCCACGTGCACACGTTCGTCTCCAACATCTACGGCGCGGAAGTGCGCAACGACAAGCGATTTAATTAAGCGTGAGCCGGCGCGACAGTAATAAACCAACGTCGTCGTCGTCCTCATCCTGCTCCGTCCGGTGCGACTCGACCAGCGACGGCGCGCGCGACAGCAGCAGGGCGGACGTGGCCGCGTGGTGGTACCAGAGGCTGAACATGGGCTTGAAGTTGGGATGTGTGAAGGCGTAGGCGTCTCCAAGCGCGTTGGCTATTTGCACCATGGTGATGTGCTTGAACGGGAACCAGTAGCGGTCTGACGCCCCTAAGACAGTTATAAAGTTATGAATTGAAAGATCTGTTTGCTGGTTTGCGCTTGCGGTGAGGGCTTTAACACGATCAGGAGATGGAAAGAATGACGTGATTTGTGCTGGGTCATTGCCAGGGGTCCACGCGTACAGTTGCTGACACAATGGCTGAAAGTACTCTTTAATAAATTGAGTGACCTTTGTGTGAAAGAGTTGCACAGTGAGAGGCACGTTCCGTAGTGCAAGCGTCTCTGAAAACTCTGGCCAATCCATTGACTTGATTTCCTTCCACTGCACTGCAGCGATTATAGGAGGACTCATTGCCCCACGATGCAGGATGGAAGCCGATAGATTGTTGTTATCCGATGCAAATGCTGCCAAAACACCCCTTTTCTTCAAGTAAAACACAAAGTTTGTTATGTAAAAGAAATGAAATTCTTCAAAATGCATCATGTCATCGCGCCCTTGTGGATAGTTAGCAGCAAATACAATATAAAGAAGTAAAGATAGATAAAAATCCGACGTTCCGTGCAACATGTAAATTTCATGGTGTTTGGTCATATTGTCCAATTTTTTAATGTTCCACTGACTGGACATAATCATGAGCATGCACCAGGTGATTCCCAGATTCAGCCTCCATGTGCTGGACATATCTCTATCCATTTGAAATGCCTGGAGACCACTGTCCATTCTTGGGGCGGCATTAGCATCAAAGACACTGGCTGTAGATAGCAGAATCTGAAGTAAAATATAATGCAGCTCCACGTTTGTTCTTTGAGCATGCCTTTGCCCAAGTTCCGGGAACGGGATGGGCATTGAAAAAAAAGCGGAGAATATGGGTTTGATGTAATCTGTTTGAGTCATTTTGCTGTTACAGTCCCAGCACGCAGCAATCGTGTGCGATGAAATTCGGTCGGTGACCTTGTTTAAAGTATCCATGTTGAGTGGGTTGAACAGGAAACCATCTGAAATTTTTTTAGGGGCACCATCTGGATTATGTACAACCAATTTGAAAATACTGTTGTTAACGTCTAAGCATTTCAAGAACTCGTCTGTCTTTGGATCTTCTCCCACAAACTCCTTTATGGGCTTAAGTTCCTTTATACCATCACCTAAAACTGCAACTCCGTGTTGCCATACTCCATTAAAGGAGGGCGAGTTGCTGCTTGCGACATTGTGTAAAAAATGGCATTTGTTGTAGCCAACTGAATGTTTTGTAATAACACCTGGCGCCAATCCAAAAGCATTAATTGGTCTGCCTTTACCGTCCTGAATAATGCTTGCTGGCTTGCTTTTAAACCATGATTGGACTGAATTCCATTTTAGATCTGGAACGTGTATGGCATCAATGCTCAAAGGCATTTTACAAATAGGGCATATGTTGAAGCTCCTTCTCAAAGATTTTTTCACCTGTTCATCATCTGTGCCAAGTGCCACTGTCTTCCTTTTTGTTGGTGCTGTTTCTGGGCGAGGTCGCGGCACACCTGGGGAAGCACTGAAAGCGAAGGGCGGTGCACCTGATGCAGCCATGCCACCGTCGTCATCGCTTTCGCCATCATCATCTGAAATGTGCACATCTCCGTCGTCACCAGCTCCCATACCAACTTTGCCAGGCGCTGAATCCGGACGCTTACGACCAGGTCCAATGTATTCAGGTGACTGTTCAGCAGGACGCTTCGGCGGGCGATCAGCCATTTATTTATCACGACAACGCAGGCTTTTATACACCCCCCGTCCCCAGCGACTCCACAACTACCGGCGTGGCCGACTCGGACGTGAGCGAAACCGCCATGCCCACAGTCCGTCGCGGCTTTTTCGTCGATGCTGCCTTGGCCGAATCCGCGGGCGCCGCCGCGCTGTCGAGGCTCGCAGGGGCCGTTGCCACCAGGGTCGGCGCCGCCGCGCTCAGGGTGATGCCGCAGGTAGCCGCCGGGGCCAGCGTGGCCGCCTTGCTTCCCAAAAATGCCCCGCCATCGCGCGCGCCCCACACCCAGCCCGTCTCGTCTCGCCGCAGGGAGGGTGCTGGGTCCGTCGCGTCCGGCGCCGCTCGTTTCACGCCCTTCTGCGGCTTCCACTTGATGTGCTCGACCCATGTCGGCGTGAACGTGCCCTCGAGCAGCGCGCCGCGCAGGACCACGCGATCGTCGTAGTAAATGCCGCGATTCGAAGCTTCGTACCGCCAGTCGTCCGCGGACTCCGTCTTGGCCATGACCTGCGACCGCAGAATGTGCCAGTACCCGTGCTCGCGGTAGTCGTAGTTCTCGCTGACCTGGCGCGGCTCGTAGGTGCTCAGGACGCTCGGCACGATCTGCCACGCCGTGTTCACGCCGCCGGGCTCGAACTTGAACTGCTGCACCGCGAGCTGCTTCGACCAGTGGTTCAGGTGGTACTTGACGTTGCCGTCCTTGGTCGAGATCGGCAGCTTCTCCAGCTTCAGGATCAGCTCGTCGCCGTTGGAGATGTTGCAGTTGTTGAAGACGTTGCACAGGTTGTCGACGCGCCCGTCCACGAGGAAGGCCGAGACGAAGTTGACCGGAAACGTCACCGCCTTGCTGCTGCCTTCGTGCTGGCCGCCCTGCATTTCCGACGTGTGCGGAATCCCGAACGGGCGTGCCACTTCCGTGATGAAGCGAATCGCGTCCGACACGTTGAACGCCTTGCGGTCCGAGTACACGTCGTCCACGAAGCGCAGGTCCACCAGCAGCTGCTGCCAGTTGGTCATGTCCAGATTGTTCCAGTACCGCTGAATGCCCGCCAGCAGGTAGTTCACCGCCTGCATGTTCACGAGCGGGTCGACGGCCCTGGACAGCTGCAGCCGCTCAAACGACGCGTTCCCCCGCATCACATTCGAGCGCCGGTCGAGACGCAGCACGAACGCGATGTCGCCGGTGTCCACGGCGTGGCTCAGCGGGAAGGAGCCTTCCGAATTCGCGTTCGGAAAGTGGATGCACGGCACGATCTTCTGGATCCGGTGCGCGATGTTGGTGTAGCTGGTCTGCGACGAGATGTGGTCCGGCTCGCCATACTCGTACGGAGAGATCCCGCTCAGCAGGTCGCTGTTGTAGTTGATCTTCGCGTTCGGAAACGACGGCGGGCCATGCGTCGGCAGCGGACCGGAGTTCATAACGACATCGGGCTTGCGCACGTTCGAGAGCTTGTCGAAGAAGCTCATGCGATCTACTGTGCCTCCGGGAAAAGAAGCGCTTATGTACTGCGAGCAAAAAAATATTGGGTGTGTATCACAGCTTGCGCGCGGGAAGTGGGCGTTTCTTGTACATAAGCGGCGGGTTTCGTAGCGGTAGCGCTCTGATGCACAACACGCTGCTGCGCGTCGACCGGTTTCTTCAGGCGCGATGGGTGACGGAAGATAACACCAGATACAACGCCAGTAGATACAGGCGGGTTTCACGCGCTTTTATTCGATACGTTCTTGATGGACTGATTGCTCATTACACTGATTATGATAACGTATTGCTTGCAGCCGCGCGTCGTTTACGAAACAATACTCACTTCGATGATGTTCCTTTCGTGATGTTACGAAACACACATCGTTACTCAAATCCAGCACTTGACACCATATCTTATTTACTGGAAGCATATGAAAATATTACACCTGAGACGGCAGACACTATTGAGTGCGAAGCCGCCGCTGCGTTAATAGAAACAAACCTTTACGACGAAACTCTCGGGGATTTCGGACCCAACACTCTATACCCATGGTCGTGGAGACTGGTGCCTCGAGCTCTGTACACACCACCGCCACCAAGAATGCCTAGCATAGTTCCCTGATAAACTCCTTAACACTATCCGTCAGCCTGATCCAGACGTCGTTCCCCGTCCACTCGACGCCGTCGTGCCACGTGAAGCGGGCGTTGATGACTCCGCGCCTGGAGATCGAGACCGTGCCGAGGTCCGGGGCGATCTTCTTGGGGACGTCGAAGTTCTTCCACTCGTTGATGTAGAAGATAATGGCATTCGACAGCTCCTCGTGCCGGCGCATGACCTTGCAGCCCGGGAAGCGCTTGTCGAGCATCTGCTCAATCAGGCAGCCCTGGTTCACGCACACGTTGCGGCCGAGGTGGGCGGTGGCGACGATCAGGTACGTCTTGAGGCCGATGGTGCTCGGGGAGGCCAGCAGCTTGCTCATGGTGTGGACGACGCCCTCGTGCGACACCCCGCCCTTGAAGATGGCCTTCCCGCGGAGGAAGATGACGTTGCCGCCGCGCAGGGTGTAGGCCTCGTTGAACGCGCCCAGCGTGCTTCTTCGGCAGCGCCACGCGGGATGGTTGGCCATGACGGCGAACTCTGACACAAAGCCGCAGATGTTCCGGACGGCCGTGGTGTTGTTGGCCGGCGGCAGGTCGTCCTTGGAGAAGAGCAGCACGCGGAAGCCGTCCTTGGACACGTGCTCGGGCACAATCAGCGACGGCACCGGCTCAATGCACTCGGAGCACGCTGTGATCTCCCACTCGCCACGGAGCGCGTCGCCGTACGGCGTCTTGATGCACCACACGGGCTGGTTGTAGGCATCCTCTCGATTCATGGCGGCGATCGATACGTATTTTGACACGTTGGCAGTATATAAATCCGCGCGGTTGCGCTGGCATGCAACAACAGCCACTGTTTTTTTTAATTGATAATTAAAACGCTAGAAGAAACCACCGCCATTCTTTTTTCGCAGATCACCATGCCCGGATGGTTTGTCCTGACGGTCGACAAGTACAACCGCACCGCGACGACCAAGGCGACGAACGCAGCGCAGAGAATTTACCTCGAGGACACATTTTGCCTCGCCAGCAACGCGCTGGACTACACCGGCCGCAAGCGATACTACTTCGCCGACCGTGCGCCCGACGTCAGCGCGGACGTGCTCGGTACCGAATTCAAGGCGTGGCTCGATGCCGAGGTGGCGAAGAACTCATATATTTTTGCACCCACGGCGGCCATGGCAGCAGCAGCACCGGCCGTGGTTGTTCACGTGCACGCAAGCGAGCCGGTCATTCCTGCGCACGTGGATTCGGACATCCGGCGCGAGGCCTTGGTTATGCAAATCGCCCTTGAGCGCGAGCGCACCGACGAGGCCCGGCGCCAAACACTGATGGAGCAGGCTCTGATCGAGCGCGACCGGGCGCAACGCGAGCTCCGTGCCGCGCAGCAGGACCACCACAACGCCATGCGGGCCGAGATGCAGCGCACCCGAGAAGAGTTTGCCGCCGAGCGGCTGGAGCTGCAGCGGATGCGCGTCGAGAGCCACCAGCACTATGTGCAGAATAACATGTACATGGCTGCTGCTGCTCGCCCACCACTGGCTGGCCGTGGAGCGCCACCTCCGCGAGTCCGCCGCCCGCCGCCCCCCTCCTTCGCGGAGATCCTGTCGCTGCGCCTAGCTCAGGCCGTGCAGGTTGCGGGACGAATTCTCGTTGGCAACGGGAACGCAGGGCTGAACCAGCGGCAGCGGCTTCTGTTGGACAAGCACAGGGGAGCTGGTCCGCGCTAGGTTTTTTGCTCTCTGAGCGCAAGGACGGTTGTGAGATTTGTTGAGTAAAAAATTTCGAGTGTTGGGCTGACCAAATACACGCGCGGCCCCATTATCACCCAGTTCCATGCGTTCTCCTGCAGGTTTTCGTCTTCGTAGCATAGCTGGATATCCGGGTACATCTCCATCAGCGGCGCGAGGGAGTACACCGGTGCGTCTTTCCCAGCGCGTATCTGCATCAGCGTCAACTGGCTCCGTCTCTCGTATGCCGGAAAGTGGAAGTACACCACTTGGGATATACAGTTGTAGAACCCGGCGAAGTCTTGTCGGTACAGAAGCCGGGCTGCTGGCGGGAGGTCCATGTGCATGGAGTGGCGGTAGAAACACTCCATGGAGGCTTGGACGTGGAACTCCTGCGTCGTCTCGATGTGTGAGGTATCGATAGGATCCACCCGCTGACATCCGTGGAACATGTGCAGGTGCCGATATAGTACGAACAGAATGCTCACAAAACGCCGAATCGTCGCCTGGTTCAGCCTGCCGGGGTCCCTGTCGTCCATCATGCTCACGTCGTCGATCACGCGGGACTTCATGTTGATCTCGCCGAAGCGCGCCATGCAGGCGTCCACGGTGTCGACCAGCGCGTCGGACGTCTCGGGGTCGTTCAGGTACTCGTTCCAGTGCATTTGCAAATCCTCAAGCACGTCCTTGAGCTGCCGCGGCGTCAGGTCGCAGACCATCGCGGACGAGTGGATGATGCGCGGGAGCGCGAGCACGACGTTTGAGAGGGCCTTCTCCTTCAGCGCGCGGTACCGGGCAATGATCAGACCCATCAGGTGCATTTTGTTCAGCAGGCAGTCCACGGAGGCGGGCTCGGCGGCGTCCATGTGCCACAGCCAGTGGTCCCATATGCCATCGGGCAGGTCCAGGCCGGCTTCGAGCGTGTGGTTCAGTGCGGCGATGTCGTCCATGTCGGCGTAACCAACACAGTTGGCGCATCTTCTACCAATTCACGGAACACACCGGAAACGGTCGTCAAATTGGTACAGCAAGGGGCTGCCGTCGTCCTGAAACTTAAAGTACGAGTTCTTCCAGATGTAGTCGTCGGCGAAGTCGAAGTAGTCGCTCATGGTCGTGTCGTAGCAGTGCCGGCACGTCAGAAACGTCTCCACGTGGATGGTGCCATCGAGCGAGGCCTTGCCGGCAACGCGGAAGCATATGCACACCCTCCCTCTACGCACGCTGCGCAAGCACATAACACACAGCTGCCGCTCGATGGCTTCGTCATGGCTGCACTGCATGGAAAAAATCATGTGGTGTGTGTGTTTTGTTTTTGTTTTAATAAAGAAAATCGTTAATTACATCACGGTGCCGAAAATGGTCACGTGACGATGATTCATGGAGCTGGGGTTGACGAACTTGACAGAGCGGGTCCCATTAAAGGTATCCCAGTCGAAATCCCGAAAGATCAACTTGTCGTAATAGGTGTTCAGATGCTTTCTCAAAGTAGAATCTCCTGTTATGGTATACGATAGAATCCCGGCAACGGAGCTCGTGTGCTCCATGTTTTCAATCCAAAACTCGTATGGAGTGTCTGGATCCCTGCTGTCATATACTGCTGCAACCAGTCTCCCCATGTCGACGACCAAGCTCAGGTCATACGCTCCACTCATCTCGCGATAGGGATTGTAATGGATGTCTGCATCAAGCGGGCCTGAGTACTCGTGCACATCATCGCCAACTCGCACGCACACAATCAGTTCAAAGTCTTCGATTGCATACGACTCCACGAGATTTGGTGAATGGGTAAGCTCCCTTCGGTCTTTGTCGGCGACAGAAAACGGCGTGCTGGCCGTCAGATACCTCATGATGTGATTTTGCATTCTCTTTTCGGTCGTCAGGCTCTTGTTGGACGCGTTGAGCTTCACCTTCGTCAGATTGAAGCGCAGAGGCACGGAGTATATGGTCGAGAGAGTAACAGTCGCGAGCAGCGTGTCGGTGTCAACAATGAACAAGCACGAAACCATCTGCAGCGAATCGGCGGTTCCTTGCGCTGAGACTCTCATTGTCAACGTGTGCTATATTTGCTTCCAGAGTGATATATGCATACGCAGAGGGTATCTTTTATAGTGAGAGATCACTGCTTTTTGTGCCTATAACCACCCGAGCCCTTCGAGCAGTTGCACGAGTGGCACACGCCCTTGAGCTCCGCGTGCTCGTCGTGAAATGCGCGCCACGCCTTCTTCAGCACGCGCTGCTGCAGCTGGTACGCGTTCTTGCGGAACTTGATCTTCAGCATCGTGATGTCCAGCTTCGACTTCTCCATGAACTCGTCGACAATCTGCGCGAATGGCTTGCCGTCGTGGTCGATGTCGAGGCGCGAGAACGACTTCTTGCACACCGCGCAGTCCCCGCCGTTGGCGTACGTCTCGTGGGCGGCCTTGCTCTTGGCGCTCATACTCGCCTCGTTGCGCAGCGCGTTGAGACACCGGGCCTTCTTCTCTCGCTCGACGTTGTACTTGCCATACAGGTTCTCGATGCACTTGGACCACGAGCAATCCAGGAGACCGCCCGTCAGCGCCTCCACGTACAGCGCCTTCGAGTAGTACGGCGGGCGCGCGCTCATGACAAACGAAAGGCCCGACCTGGAGAACTTCTTGTTGGGGTGATACTGCAGGAGCCCGCACAGCACGCGATCCTCGAAGCGCATGTCGACCGGGAACGTTTTCAGGTGCGCGGCCATCTTGCGGTGCGCGGCCGTCTTGGTCTTGCCTAGCCATTCGACCAGCTCGGCGTGCTGCATCGTTGCGCGCAATGGGATTTTTTTTCTTCGCAAAGGAACCGGAAACCGCTCTTTTTTTTACTCATCATGCACAGGCCGAACCTGTATCTCGCTTTTGAGATCGCCATCAGCATCCGCTTCGGGTTCTTCGTCGTCCCGGAGGTGTGCATGTGGATCATTAGCACGCTGTGGCTCTGCATGCCGCGCCTGTTGTTCGTCGCTGTGTATCCAATCTACGTGAACATGCCCCTTCTTGTGCTCGTGCAGTGCGTCTTCGACGACAGTTGCAACGACTGTGCGCAGGACTACCTCGACAACATGAAGGCGTATTGGTCGTTCGCAGCGACAACAAACACGATCGAGCGGATTCAGCACGCGCTGGACTCAATGCTAAACAGCACGCTGTATTTTATTAATCATCCGCAATGAGCTCATCGTCGTCCACCAGAAACTCCGCGTCCGAGCCCTCGTCCTCATCGTCGCCAAGCTCATCGCCTTCCTCTGTGGGT
>Ga0247840_10011598_pt1 | contig 10690 bp, 7 predicted proteins | sample LaCruzMarch2015__FD_192404 | JGI IMG/M metagenome (GOLD analysis project Ga0247840, IMG submission 192404) | Freshwater microbial communities from meromictic Lake La Cruz, Castile-La Mancha, Spain - LaCruzMarch2015_17m | ecosystem: Environmental > Aquatic > Freshwater > Lake | place: Spain...
TCAACGGCTCTTTCCAGTTGGACGAGATAACTTTCGAGGATTTACCACTTTGATGGCAGGCCTGCTCATCTCGCGTACTCCCGCACCCGTGCACCACGCAGGCGCGGGCGGGGGCCGCCCGTGGCCTTCTCAAGATAGGAACTGGTCCTGCAATTGCCAACCTTGCATAATTAGGCTTATTTCATGGTACACTAAGCGATGAAGGATCAAAATGAAGATAGTGATAGATTCCGATGCATTGATAAAGCTAACTAAATCAGGAGCTAAAGAGCAGGTATCGATGAAGAGGGTGCTATGGTAATGATCCTCGACCTGGGGCTCAAGGACTACGTGGTGGAGCTTTACAAGCGGGGGGATGTGACCATCCGCGAAGCTGCGGTAATCCTCGGTCTTAATTTACGCCAGACTCTGGAAATCGTGGAGAAGAAGATAGGGGGCAATGTAGGACGAGAGGAAGCGATTAGAGCGTTGGAGCTGGCGAAGAAGCTCGCTGATGCAAACTAATTGCAATTTTATAATTAGAATTCACGCAGATCAAGCTCGATGCCGATGGCCACGCTCGATCCACTGCTCATCGATGCGGCCTAACCCGCTCCCGCTCGCCCTGCTTTCCAAGGGCTTGCGAGCCCCGCGCCCCGGGCGGGCCTCTGCTCCCAGGCTTCCGCATAGCCGCACGAGGCCGCCCACACACGCGCGGGCGGGGGCCGCACGCGCATTCGCTTGAATTAGGCTCATGCCTTTAGCGTTACTTCTCCTGCTGCAAGAGGCTTTGCCAAGAGCTTTCCTGTGAAAAAAAATAAGTGGCTTGCAGGCTCCAATGACGCTGCAAGTCTTCAAGCATCACAAAAGATTGTATATCTTCTCGTATTTGCTGTTCAGGTAGTTCAGAAAATCATAAGCCTCTGTCTCGTTTCCTGTTGCCTTCTTCATCAGCTCAGACGTATCAAAGACGGCACCATACTTGTACACATGCTCCTGCATCCAGATAGCAGGTATGGAGAAGTCGCCTGAAGCGAATCTCTGGTCTAGGTCAGGATGGTCTTTTCTCATGGCCGCCTCCAGCTGAGCCGCGTTCATGCTAGCCAGTGCATAAGCCGGGAAGTAGCCAAAGCTTCCATAAGACCAATGAACATCCTGAAGTATGCCGTCATTGTCATCGCTGATGTTCAATCCTAAATAATCCTTATACTTCTGTTTCCAGATCATCGGCAGATCGTCAACGCTGATCTTTCCTTCAAAGAGGTCGCGCTCTATCTCATAGCGGATGATTATATGAATTATGTAGGATACCTCATCGGCATCAATGCGGATGGGAATAATATTGAGCCGATTGATGTATCTATGCATGTCATCCACTGAGACGTTATCCATGTTTGGTCTGAACTCATTCTTCATCTGAGGCAACCAATACTGCCAGAAAGCAATGCTACGACCCAGATTATTCTCAAAAATCCTCGCCTCGGCCTCACCCATATCCATGCCCGGTTGTGTTCCTATTGGCATTCCAATGTACTCATCAGGAATCCTCTGGGCAGCGATGCCGTGACCGCATTCATGAATCACATCCAGAAGGGCAATCTCAGGATTGTGTTCGTCGTAACGCAGGCTGGTCCTGACATCATGCATCCCGATATTGTAGGTTGACGGGTTCCTCTTGGCCTTGACCATAATTCCGGCACTGTAATCGAAGCCTAAGGCAGACGTGAGATTCCTGAGTAGCGCCTCTTGCTTATCCTTTGCATAGGAGGCGTTACCATAGATATTTGTGACGGAACCATTTATCTCGGAACCATTTATCTTCACTATCAGCTCTATGATCTGGGGCTTGATGGTTTCAAAGAGCTTGTCGCACTTGGCCGCAGTCATGCCGGGCATGAAGTCATCCAGGAGGGCGTCATAAGGATGCTCCTCGTAGCCCCAATATCTTGCTTTCTCCCGGTTCAATTCAATTAGGGCCATCAGGTGGGGCTGGAATATGGAGTAATTGTCTTTCTCCCTGGCGTTCTCCCAGGCGGCCAGGGATTTGGAGATCATCTCGGACTCACGGGCCACGAAGTCTGGTGGGAGTTTTATCCTCTTGTTGTAATCGCGATTCCAGAGCCGGAGGTTGGCGGTTTCGATCGTAGACCAATTGCTGCCGTTATTGGCAATGGAGAGAAGCCTCCCGAATTTTGGATCTATCCACTTCTTATTTTTCAAATCCTCCATGTAGCTTTGAGCCTTGGCCCGATAATCAGTCGCATTCTGAGGCATTGAAATGTCCTGATCCCATTGTGAGAGGGAAATCATCGTATCGAGGTAAGCCATCTCAAGGGAAGTGTTCAGAAGTCTATTGTATGCCTCTTTAGGCGTTATATCAGGAGTGCAGTTCTGATCGGTGCTGCCTTGCATCTGGCAGCTTGCGCCAAGAGTAGTAGCAAATATTGTCATTGTCAGGATAAATCCTATCTGAAGGCTAACTCTCATTTCCAGAGGCCTCCAAGGCAGTCACTATGGCTTCTGCGAATTCCCCTGATGCATTAGGACCATTTCCTGTGATAATGTTTCCATCCTGCACTACTGCCTCATCTGAGACAATTGCGCCTTTGGATTTGATGTGATCCGTTTCCGATGCCGTGGCTCTCTTGCCTTTGAGAAGCCCTGCGTCTGCCAGGATCCAGGGAGCAAGACATATGGCACCCATTAGTTTCTTTTGTGCACTCGTTGACTTTGCTAGAGCTTGGTAATCAGGATCTTCGTTAAGCCTAAGGGAGTAAATTCCTTCACCGCCCACAAAGACTACAGCGACGTAGTCTGATAACTTAACTTCCTTCACATCCAGATCTACCGGGACGCTCTCACCATTCATTCCTGTAGCAGTCTTTACTCCTTTAGAGGCCAAGACAACAGAGTAACCCCTGCTTTGAAAGTAAGCGCGAGGCACATTCAGCTCCTCCTCTCGATACTGCTGAGGGGATAGTACCATCAGTATCTTTCCTTTGCGAGGAGATGTGTCTGAAGAATTCACCGTGCCGTTTTCCGCCTCCGGCTGGTTGTATCCTGGTTTGGCGTATTCAGGTGTGCTGTGTCCCAAAGCAGTTTGACAGGATACCGTCATAAAGTTGCCCGCATACGCTGAGTAGCAAACCGGGCAGGGCGTATAGGCGTTGATGCTTGCAGCCTGTTCAGGAGTCAGGCTGACGACGTATCCGCAGACAGGACACTGCCAGCAAGTGTAGCCCTCATTAGTTCCAGCATCATACGAAGCAAAGACGGGATAGGCTCCTGCCAGGAACAGGAGAAGGATTAATTTCTGGAATAACGTCTTCATGGCCAAACAATATTGGGCCAAAGAATAAATAGGTCACGAATCTCACCTGATTAAGAAAAATAGATCCTGGCATAAGCCAAGATCTGGAAAGCATATTTCAATATCTTCGATCTATTCTTTTACCTCCAGCACAACCTTCTTCAGGGTCCCTGTAAATTCGAAGGGACTCTTATAGCTCTCCGTCACCGGCGTTAAACGGTCTGTGCCAATCTCAAGTCCCTCCTCCCAGGAGTAGATGTTGGGCACAGTCGGAGCGATTGTGGCTTGACCTACCTCTTTGCCGTTTATGTAGAGCGTTCCAATGCCGGTGGCTCCGGTGTTATTGGTGAAATCAGCCTTCGCGGTCTTATCGAAGACAAAGCCCAGAGTTGATGATCCTGTGGGAACTTTCGCTTGGGAGGTGATGGTAGTATGTCTTAGACCCAAGTAATTGTAGTCAAAGACGAGCTGATTGTTCTGAACGTAGAGTGTTAGTCCATTAAATCGCCCTCCAATGGATAAGAGCACACCCTTCGCACCTTTGTCTGGAATCTCGACATCTGCATTGATGGTGTAGGAGCTAAATTTGGTATCAGGAATTCCGGGCTCTAAGATGGGAGCCATACCTGGATAGTATGTGAATTTGCCCTTTGTGCCATGTTCCATCAACATATGCATTCGATCATCAAGCGGCAGTACATTGTATTTTCCGGCTTCTGCCCACCAACGTTCCACCATCTCCAAAACCTTGGCGGGATTCTCCTCTGCTAAATTGTGCGTTTCGGAAACGTCCTGGGTGAGATTATATAACTCCCAAACATCTTCGTCAAAGTTACCTCCTGAGCCGCGCGGATGGGCGGTTACCGCCTTCCAGCCATCATACCAGATGCCACGGCTGCCCAAGAGCGCGAAGTACTGGACATTTTTTTGATTGGGTGCATCGGGCTGGTCGAAGGTATAGGCCATGCTAACCCCTTCTACCGGTTTTTGCGGTATGCCTTTGTATACCTGCGGTGCCTTGATGCCGACAACTTCCAGGACCGTGGGAACAATGTCAATGGCGTGCGTGAATTGGGTTCGAACTGTTCCTTTGTCCTTGATCCCTGCCGGGTAATAGATTATCAGCGGATCATGGACGCCTCCTTCATGGGTCCACTGCTTGTAGAGCTTAAAGGGCGTGTTGCCGGCCATAGCCCATCCTCTCGGATAGTGAGAGAAGGTCATGGGCCCGCCCAGTTCATCTATTTTACTGAGCAGGAAACTGACGTTCTCTTCCGGCAGATTATTGAACGTCATATACTCGCTGAATGAACCGTTCGTACCTCCCTCCATGCTGGCTCCATTATCGGAGACCAGGATGATCATGGTGTTGTTGAGCTGATCCGTCTCCTCTAGATAATCGATGAGCCGACCGATCTGATAATCAGTGTGATCCAAAAATCCGGCATAAATCTCCATCATGCGGGCGAAAAGCTTCTTCTCGTCTGCAGATAGACTGTCCCATGCCTTTACATCGGCATTGCGCGGTGGAAGCTCTGTGTTTTCCGGCACGATGCCCATAGCCTTCTGTCTGGCTAAGGTCTCGTTCCTGACAGCATCCCAGCCCTGGTCGAACTTACCTTTGTACTTGTCTATGTACTGCAGGGGAGCCTGGTGTGGAGAGTGGCAGGCACCAAAGGCCAGATACATCAGGTAAGGCTTGCCTGGCTCAGACGATTGCTGATCATTCACGTATTTTATGGCCTGGTCCACCAGATCCTGTGATAGGTGATAGCCCTCCTCAGGCGTGGCCGGTGGGTCGATCGACCGCGTATCAGCGATTAGAGTGGGATACCATTGGTTGCTTTGAGCTTGCAGGAATCCATAGAAATGGTCGAAGCCCCGGCCAGTGGGCCAGTTGTCGTATGGACCTTCTGCGTTGATATCTTGAACAGAAACGAGGTGCCATTTACCCAGGGCAAAGGTATTGTAGCCGACACCCTGAAGCATCTCGGCCAGTGTTGCTGTATTCTTGGAGAGGTTTCCGTTGTATCCGGGATAGCCGACCGCCATATCCGTCAGCGCGCCTATGCCTGCCGAATTATGATTTCTGCCGGTCATAAAGCAAGCTCTGGACGGTGAACACAGAGCGGTTGTATGGAAGTTGCTGTAACGTAGACCGCCCTGGGAAAGACGATCGATATTCGGCGTCTCAATCGGACCACCGAAGCTGCCGATATGACCAAATCCCACATCGTCAAGCACAATGTAGACGACATTGGGTGCACCTTTTGGTGGCTGGATCTTCTCCGGCCAGCATTCGGTAGAGTCTTTGTAGGTCAAGCCGATCTTCTGGTTGTCGCATTTTGAGCCATTCTGCATAGAGACGGCCTCACCAGATTTACTATTGGCGGCCTGAATAACCAGAACGGTTTCTTGGGGTGATACGACGTCCTCGTTAACCACATCACCCAGAGTCGAACTCTCCGTTAAGACCTTTCTTCGGTTCGTAACCATTTCCAGGCCTGACTTTTCAAGCGAGCCGGTGTTGGAGCGACTCCGATCATCGGCGGCTAGAGTCTGGCTGACTAACTGGCTGTCTGTAGTCGCGAGATTGTCTGATAAGCCCGCAGAATCGTCATCGGTTGCGGCGAGGCTATCAGAGACAATCATAGCGAATAAAAAAACCAAAAAAGCCATAATCATGCTTGCTCTTTTTGGAATATGAATACCTCCTCATACCTATATATATCATTATCATATATCACTTTTACTCATAAAAATGAGAAGCAGAGAAAGGAGATGGATGGTGTAAAAATGAACAATATCAGCTTTATTCTTTTGGTAATTTGCATTTGCGCATGGTTCGGCTTGGCGGGAGCTGCAGATGAACTCATCAATTTATCATCCGAGGCTTCCGATTATGCCGCCGCCGAACGATTCATACCCGTGAATGCAGTTGCATCCATGTTCAATGTCAGCGTAGATCCCAACTGGATACCGGGCACGCAATCGTTCTGGTATCTGAATACAGGCAGAAATGGCCAGGAGTTCATACTTGTAGATGTCCAGAATAAGACCCGCATGCCTGCATTTAACCATACATTGCTGGCAATGTCGCTTTCTTCAGCCGTGAGCGAGCCAATCGATCCTGCAAATCTTCCTTTCTCTGAGATCACAATGCATCAGGGAAGAGATGAGATCAAATTTGTGGCCTTTAACCGGACAATGCAATTCAACCTCACCAGCAGCCAGATCGATGAGGTGCCTTCCGGGCAGGAGGCGGGACCAGGCGAGTCTCTTTCTCCCGATGGCAGGTTTGCGGCATTTGTCCGGGACCACAACCTTTGCATCAGAGATACCAAGACTGGTGAGAAATATCAGTTGACTGCAAACGGATCAAAGGACTACGCGTTCGCTGAGCGCTCGGAGACCGTATCTCACCCGGTAAGCCAGGATCGTCTCAATGAGACTCCAATGCCCTATGCAGTCTGGTCTCCCGATTCTCGAAGGATTGCCTCTTTTTGGATGGACCAGAGAAATGTTACCACGCTGCATCTTCTCCAATACGTGCCTGGTAACAACTCCAGGCCAAAGCCCTGGACCTATCGGTTTGCCATGCCGGATGATGAGTTCGTGCCGATGTATGAACCAATTGTGGTAGACGTTGTTCTGAAGAAAGTCGTCCCTGTATCCTATAAAGCCCAACCCGAGGTATCTCTGATGGATACGGAAGATAATGTCCTGCAATGGTGGAGTGATGACGGCCAGGTGCTCTACTCGCTTTATGCTGAAAGAGGAGAGAAGGCTCTGCAACTCCTGAAGACCGATCCGGAAAACGGCCAAACCGAGAAAATCCTTGAGGAGAGTGGGGAAACCTACGTCGAGGCCAACCTGGATTACGGCAGCACCCCTAACGTTCGGATCCTGAAGAATGGAGACGTGGTCTGGTTCTCAGAAAAGGATGGCTACGGCCACCTGTATCTCTATGGTAAAGATGGAAAGCAGAAGAACGCCATAACCTTCGGCAAATGGGTGGTTAGGAACCTTCTGTACGTGGATGAAAATAACTCACAGGTCTACTTCACTGCAGGAGGCAAAGAGCCGGGTCGCGACCCCTACTATCGCCATTTATACAAAGTGAATTTGAACGGCAGTAATCTACAGCTACTCACGCCGGAAGATAGAGATCACAACGTTCAGGTTGATCCCAGTGGGACGGCATTCATAGATACTTACTCCACAGTAGAAGAGCCTCCTGTAACTGTGGTTAGGGATCTGTTCGGCAACGTGACCCTGAATTTAGAGATAGGAGACATAAAAAACATCACCGATATGGGCTGGAAACCACCGGAGAGATTCAGCGTAAAGTCTCTGGACGGCAAGACGGATCTCTACGGCCTGCTCATCAAGCCAACCAACTTCAACGCCTCCCTAAAATATCCTGTTGTGGAGACCGTTTATCCGGGACCCTGGATCATAGTCACTGCCAAATCCTTCCCCGGAGATCTGGCCTGGGTCAATAGGATATTCTGGAGGGCTCAGGCAGTCGCAGAGCTCGGATTCATAGTTGTCACATTGGATGGGCCAGGCACACCCTACCGATCCAAGGAATTCCACGATGCTTCCTATGGCCATCTGGGCGATGCCGGAGGATTGACGGATCACATCAATGTCTTGAAGCAGTTGGCTGAAGATCGGCCTTACATGGATTTAGGCAGAGTAGGAATGTTCGGCCACTCGGCAGGCGGATTTATGACCGCTCAGGCTCTGCTCACCTATCCACACTTCTACAAGGTAGGTGTAGCCTCAGGCGGAGACTATGATAGCCGCTTTTACGGGGCTTATTGGGGCGAGAAGTACGAGGGTCTAAAATCGGATTATAAGGAGCAGCTAACAACTCTAAAGGCCGACAACCTGACAGGCAAGCTGCTGCTTATCGCTGGTGATGCAGATGACAACGTTAATCCCTGCATGACCATGCAACTTGTCAACGCTTTCATAAACGCTGACAGGCCATTCGACCTGCTGATCATGACTAACAGGAACCACGATCTCAGCTACGATACTTACTATCTGCACCGCCTCTTCGGCTACTTCGAAGAGAACCTGAAAAAACATGGGCAGTCTCAATGGGCTGCTCAGTCCTCTTTTTTATCCGGCCATGCTGAGGCATCAGCCTAACAGCATTAGAAAGAGCCTGGTCTTTGACACTTATTTCTAGCGCTTCCAACATCATTCGCTTGCGAAGAATCAATTGTAGCGAAGCTTGGGAAAGTATTTATACCAATTATCAAATCACCGAATGATGGATCTATCTGTCATAAATGAAAAGACATTAGAGCAGGCGGGGATTGTAGCAAACTTCTTTGCGGGCATCCTTTTGGCAATTGAATATTTTGTATTAAAAGACAGAATTGACCAGATAAACGATCTCTTGGAGCGTAACATATCGAAAGCCTACAGTAAGTCCTTGAAATTAGTCAAGGTCTATGCAAAATGGAATAGATGGATAATTATTACTATTATTACAGTGATTGTTTTTATTGCTATTTATCAAACTATATTTTACCATAGTGCTAGCGTTAAGGACTACATCATATACTACTACAGCCTGGTAAAACCCATTCTTATACCTCTGCGCAGGATACTTCTGGCCTCTCTCGGTGTGATATCTATTATGTTCGTTATTTTATTTATCACCCATTCTACACCAAAGAAAACCATCGGTGCCTTGGGCATCCTGCTTTTTATCGTAGGTAATATATTATTGTTTCTTCACACCCTTTTTGGATAGAGTGCTGGCGTTCGGATATTTGGCCAACTTTGGGGATCACCCGTTTCTCCTTTCATCCAGCCTTGCCATGGCATTTCTTATACTTCAGGCCGCTGCCGCATGGGCAGGGATCGTTTCTTGCCGGCTTAACAATCATTTGTGAGATTTGACCGTTTTTCATGTAGTTCATAATATTGGCAGGAGCCTTGCCCTGGCGAAGTTCATGGGCCATAAACCGCATAGGCCCATCGATGTGTCTGAAGAACTCCTTGTAACCCGCACACAGATAATTGAGACCGGTTTTAACGTCCAAAGTTTTGATAAAACGGTTCTTGGGGCATTCGCCGTTGCAGACGAAGCAGACCTCACATCGGCGGCAGTATGCGGGCAGGGTATCGAATTTGTCCTGGCCAAACTTTCGCTGCTTACGTGAACCGGCTAACTGAGCCATGTTCCTCTCGTTAATATTGCCTAGCAGGTGCTTGGGCTCCACAAAGTGATCGCATGAGTACATATCGCCATTGTGTTCCATAGCCATGGCCGTTCCGCAGGTCGGCGAGAAGGCACAGATCCCGGGAGGCACTCCTGACCAGGCAGCCAGAGCTACATCGAAGATCTGCACATAGGTTTGTCCTACATCCTTTCGAACCCATTCATCGAAGACTGAGATCAAGAAGCGGCCATACTGCTCGGCCTTCACGGAACGATCCGTAACTGTGTCGCCTTCTTGAAAGCCTGTTTCATTATCTCTTTCTACAATGGGAATAAATTGAATGAAATTCGCCTTGACTTCATCCCTAAGAAAGCGGTAAACCTCTAATGGATGATCGGCATTGGCGGCATGAACTGTGGTCAGGATATTGTAGTCCACCTTATGTTTTCGCATGAGCCGGGCCGCTTTCATTACCCGATCAAATGTGGGCTTTCCGGCTTTATCTACTCGGTAGGCATCGTGAAGATCTCTCGGTCCGTCCAGGCTCAGGCCGATGAGGAAGTTGTTATTATGGAAGAATTTGCACCATTCGTCGTCAAGAAGGGTACCATTGGTCTGCATGGTATTCTGGATGATCGTTTTCGGGCGCTTATACTTCTGCTGGTATTGGATTGACCGCCGGAAAAAGTCCAGGCCCATCAGAGTCGGCTCGCCACCCTGCCAGGCAATGGTCACCTGTGGAATATGCTGGGCCTCAATGTACTGGCGGATATAGGTCTCCAAAAGCTCATCCGACATTCTGAAGCTGCTGCCGGGATACAGGTCCTTCTTGGATAGAAAGAAGCAGTACTTACAGCCCAAATTGCACACTGCTCCCGTGGGTTTGGCCAGAAGATGAAAACCAGACAGTGCGTCCGTCTTGCTCATTAATAGTGGTCATCTCTTCGGGGTTAATTAAACTTCTCACCAGTTCTAAAAAAAATGGCTCTTCGCTATTTCCAGTTGCTAACCTCAGGTTACTATGTTTTTTCAGTTGTTAGTTCGTCTCTGTGCGTTCTCTGTGAACTCTGTGTCTCTGTGGTGGAGACGTCGTTAGCCACTGGTTATAACCAATGGTTTACGGACTACCACCACAGAGAAACGACCATGACTTTAGGTCACCCATGTGGATGAAAATGGACGTAAGCCATATTTATGAGTATCTCGTTTATTC
>Ga0247840_10011599_pt1 | contig 10689 bp, 9 predicted proteins | sample LaCruzMarch2015__FD_192404 | JGI IMG/M metagenome (GOLD analysis project Ga0247840, IMG submission 192404) | Freshwater microbial communities from meromictic Lake La Cruz, Castile-La Mancha, Spain - LaCruzMarch2015_17m | ecosystem: Environmental > Aquatic > Freshwater > Lake | place: Spain...
AACGATTAAAACCAGATCCTGAAACAATACCACTGTCGTCAAGATATCCAGCAGACATATAATAGTTTATTTTATCAGAAGAGCCTGCAACTGAAACATTATACTCCTGACGCATATTACCTTTGTTAAACAGTTCACCATACCAATTGTCCGGGGTGTAATTGTATGTTCCATCGGAGTAGCCTAATGTTGCTTTTGGATTTAATTTAAAATTTGTTCCAATAAACCGTTCACCAGCAGGTACTGTATATACTTGATATCCTAATCCTTGGTTTGAAGTTATAGTTGCATCTGCATAAGCATAACCTGCTGCTGCACTTTGTCCGTTATAAACTCTTGAATTATACAAAGATTTATAATATGTTTCATAATACATGGCAGGATCTGTCATTACATCGTAATTTGGTACTGCACGAGTATTTGATCCCCATTTAGCATCTACAGTAATTACAGCTTCTTTTGAGTCTGATCTTTTTGTTGTAATTAATATTACACCATTAGCTCCACGCGAACCGTAAATTGCATTGGCAGCAGCATCTTTAAGAACAGTCATGCTCTCGATATCTTGTGGATTAATGGCTGACATACTTCCATCGTAAGGTACACCATCAACAACATACAAAGGGCTATTGCTTGCACTCATTGAACCAATACCACGAATACGTACAGTGGCACTTGTACCGGGCTGTCCGTTGTTAGACGTAACTTGAACACCAGCAACTTGTCCAGCTAAAGCATTAGTTACATTTGATACAGATCTTTCAGCAATTTTCGTTGCTTTAATCACTGCGGCCGAACCCGTAAATGAAGATTTCTTTGCAGAACCATAAGCCACTACTATCACTTCATCCAATTCAGAAGCAGCACTTTCTAACTCAACAATCATTTTGTTTTTTGCTTCCACTTCAACAGTTTTCATACCTACAAATGAAATAATTAAAGTTTTCTGTGCATCTTGCAATGTTAAAGCAAAATCACCATCAACACCAGTTATTGTACCAGTCGAAGATCCTTTAACCATAACGGTTGCTCCAATAATCGGTTCCCCATTCTCGGCCGATAGCACTTTACCGCTAACGGATTTCGACTGAGCATTAACCAAACCCACACCTATCAGAAAAAGACAGGCCCATAAGAACGTTAGTTTTCTCATAAATTTAACATTTTTGTTTATAAATCATTTAATTGCGCTTTTTAACCGAATTTTATAAAACGAGGGTGCAAATATAGAGTATTCCTTTTTAAAAAACAAGCATTTTTGATGATAAATAGTAAAAATATTCATTTTATTGAAATCGAAATGACACAAAATAATGAATATATATACCTAATGGTAATAAAAACATGCTTAGTTAAACTTTAAAATGCGCCCTTTTTTTTGTTTTAAAGTTACTGTAAATCAAATAAATAGGACGTAATTTATAATATTTTGCATTGTTAATTGTCGTTTTTAGGTGCTATCAATTTGAAAAAGAAATATTAGTTCAAATATTTTGTTTTTACCTTAAAAAAAATAGGTTTTTTGTTGCAACTATTTTTATAAATTTCGTTAATCATGCTAATAATAATGATTTTAAGTGGTAGTTTGTTCAGTGAACTGCTATTTATTTTTCAATTAAATGACAAATGAGTTTCATTTTCGAGACAAATAAGTAATTGAAGATATTTAATGATATTACAACTAATTTATGAAACATATCAATAATAAATCTCACTTACTTAAGTAATTGGAAAAAGAAGATGCACCAAAACAAGTTTAGCGTCCCGATAGCTATCGGGGTGTTTAAATTCTGTAGAAGAATAAATGATTTTTGTTCTGCTTGGTAGATTTATTCCTTTGTTAAGGCATATTTAGTTTAAAATCAATCTGATTGTATTATTTTTGCAGCGTAATTCTATCAAAATGGCAAAAAAAACACTTTCTCCCACCCCAAAACGTATCTCGAATCGAACGCACCATCAGGTTTTTGCGCTCAACGACGACGAAAACAAAGCGCTCTGCCGCTATTTGAAAAAATACAAGATTACGAATAAAGCCAAATTTATTCGCGAAACGCTAATGATTGCCATAATCCGAAAAATGGAAGAGGACCATCCTCGCCTGTTTGATTAATAAAAAACCACCCCCAACCCCTAAAGGGGAGTTAAGAATGGCACGAAATTTGGTCGGTTTTTCGGCTATTACATGAATAAAAAGTATGAGATATATTTTATTATTGTTTTTAGGTATAATTTCGTTAGGAGTTTTTGCAAATTCCAGCACTTCAACAACCGATTCGATACCACCCGAATTCTCTGATTCGCTCCCCCTGCAATTGATTGATATTGATGCAGCCCTCGAAGGATTAATTTCGAAGCCCGCTTCGGTACAGTCGGTTATAGCGGCGATGCAGGATTCTACCGTTTCCCCCATTCAGGATACAATTATTCTTGAACCTCCGCTTCGAATAGTAGATGCGGCTACTTTGCGTGAAGAGATTGATAGGATTATTCGCAATGTGCCTTTAGTGAAAATTGACACCCTTTTGTCGGAAAACAATTTTTTGTTTTTGCCTTTGGTTTTACGTAAGCATCCTTTTCCGTTCGATTTCCGCAAAAACCTTCTAAATTATACCTTATATATAGGGCAGCATCCTATTACTCTTTTTAGCTACAAAATGCGTGTGCCCGAAATTGAAAAGGATATGGATTATATTCAAAAAATGCGGCAAAAGACACTTCAACACATTGTTGTTACCCGACCTGAACTTATTCTGTACAGCGAAGATGAACTTCCAAACACCGCTGATGTAAGAAACATATTTATAGATGTTGATTATAGCAAAAAAGTGAAATTTATGGACGATGCCACTATGGTAACTAAATCGCGCCGTAATTTAGTGGTGAAAAATGCCAAATTAGGCCCTTGGACGCGTAAAGCAAATGCTTATTTGCAATTTTCGCAAAACTATGTTTCGCAAAACTGGCATCAAGGTGGTAGCGACAATGTGGCCATTTTGGGTACGCTCAGCGGTAAATTGAATTACGATGACAAAAAAAACATACAGTGGGAAAATTCAGCCGAATGGCGTGCAGGATTTAATTCCATTGAGGGTGATACTATACGCTCTTTAAACACAAACGATGACATTTTTAGGGTTAATAGCAAATTAGGTATTAAAGCGGGTGGGTCTTTCTTTTATTCGGGGCTGTTCGATTTCTCAACACCGATATTCCTTACTTACAAAGGTGTGAACTCAACTGATTTGAAAGCTGCCTTTATGACTCCTGTTCGTTTAAATATAAGTGCTGGTCTGGATTATAAATACAAAAAATTATTTTCGATAATGGTATCACCCCTATCGTATAAGTATATATATTTGAACGACTCCAGGGTTGACCCAAGATTATTTGGTATAAAACCTAGCGAAAATGTACTGAGCGAAATTGGTAGCTCCTTGCGCATACAAGCAAATTATGCTCCAACTCGCGAAATGACTTTTGAATCAAAATTTTCGTTTTATACCAATTATACCAAAGTAGAGATTGATTGGGAGGTTATTGGTAACTTCCAGATTAACAGATTTTTGTCGACACGCATTATTTTAAACCCCCGATACGATAATACTGTGATTATGACAGGTGGCGAAAAAGCTAAAATTCAGTTTAAAGAATTGCTAACCTTTGGCTTGTCGTACAAGCTTATTGATTAATCAAACACTTTGTGCCAGGCATCGAAAGTGGCTACATGGGATTCACCATAACGAGCAAGGCCTTTTCGAATCTGCTCCACTGTGTGGGGCTCTTTTAACTTGCTCTTCGAGAAAAACTTATCGGCATAGCAAATCACTTGCTCTTCGAGTGTTAGAGGTAAAAAATCGTTGTGAGGAAGCGGCAAATTATTTTTTTCAATTTCAAGCTTGGTTAAACCTGTTCCGGTATGTCGTTCGCACACCAAAGCATGTTGTGGCAAACCTTCGGCACGAAGCAACTCAGCACCAAGATAGCCGTGTTCAATGTATTGATGCGTACCTTTGCAGTGAACGCGAGGTGCATTGCACCTAAAAATTCCTATATCGTGTAAAAGCGATGCTTCACTCAAAAATTGCTTATCGAGTTTTAATTCAGGATGCTTTTCGGCTATTTCGAGTGCTTTATCACGCACCTGTTCGCTATGTATTTTCAAAATAAAATAAATATCCGTATCTTTCGGATAATATTTTTCGATAATTTTGTATGGGTCGAGCATTTGAAAAAACTTTATTAAGTTTTAGTGTTACTTTGTGAAAAAAACTTTGTGAAACTTAGTGTTATAGCTTTTATACTATTACACGAAAATCACAAAGGATTCACAAAAGATACAAAGAGCTATCTTTAAATATCAGTATTTCAAATAGATATTTTAATAAATTATGTTTGCGCAAGTTGAACAAATAGAAATATAAATGCTCAAACATTTTTTCAATCCATTTTGTTTAAACCAATAACACGAAACACGAAACATAAAACATGAAACAAGAAACAATAAATATTCTTTGTAAAAACACCCTAATGGAGCATTTAGGTATGCAATTTACTGAAGTTAAAGCTGGGCGGGTTGTTGCCACTATGCCGGTAGACTATCGCACCATACAACCTTTGGGGCGATTGCATGGAGGTGCTACTATGGCCTTAGCGGAGTCGATTGGAAGCATTGGATCTTCTTTTTTGGTAGATACTGAAAAATTTCACGTATTTGGGGTCGAAATTAGTGGAAGCCATATTGGTACAACCACCGAAAACGAAGTGATAGCTATTGGCACTATCATTCACCAGGGAAAATCGTCGCACGTTTGGGAAATTAAAGTGCAAGATAAAAATGACAAACTTATTTCGCTTTGCCGACTAACCTGCCGGATAATACCTGTGAGAAAATAAAATAGGGGAATTTAATTATGTCGAACATTTCCAAATTTTGCAGCCCGCAACTCCCTCTCCACATGGAGAGGGTTGGGGTGAGGTCAACCGATTTTTTTCCATCGTTAGCGGCATTGCACTATGTGTGTCAGCATCAGCACATTCCGTTTGTGTCCTATCGTTTGCCGCAACATTCGGCCATAACTACATTGGTACAATATAAATCGCTCCCAAAAACAATAACTGATTTTGAAGCATTAAACGCTGGCGAGGGTTTTGTAATTGCTCCTTTTACGGCTAACAATGGGTATAGCTCGTATTTACTACAATCCGATTTTGAGTTTAAGGATAATGCCATTTCCATCGAAATGATTGCCGAATTGAGCAGAAATGAAGTTTTTAAGGCAAGTTCGAAAGAAGATAGTAACAGCTTTAAAACGACCTCCAAAGCCGAATTTGAGAGCAATGTAAACAAGGCAGTTATGTCTATTAAAAACGGGGAATTTCGTAAAGTGGTACTATCCAAAACGCATTTAATAGACCTGCCAACAGACTTTTCGGCCCCGCATTTTTATCAAAAGTTATGTGCAATTTACCCCAATGCATACATTTATTTTTTGCAAATGCCTAACGTGGGTTGCTGGATTGGCGCAACTCCAGAGCCATTATTGACTTCCGAAAACGAATTGATGCACACGGTATCGTTGGCGGGCACGCAAGCTTATACAGGTTTGCCTTTGGAGCAATATGTATGGTCGGAAAAGGAACTGGACGAACAAGCAATTGTAACCCGTTTTGTTGAACAAACATTAACCCAAACAGGTATAAGTGGCTTTCGTAAATCGAAGGTCGAAAACTACCGAGCAGGCAATCTTATTCACCTCAAATCGGGATTCGAATTTCGTAAAACGGAGCTGAAAGACGAATTGTCGAAGCTTATAAATGCCTTACACCCAACGCCATCAACTGGTGGATTGCCAAAAACGAATGCTTGCGAATTTATTCTCGAAGCCGAAAAGTACAACCGCAGTTATTATACCGGATTTTTAGGAACAATACATCCCGAAAACGGTTGTCAACTATATGTTAACTTGCGATGTATGCAGTTGGTACAAAATAAAATTGTATTATACAGCGGTGCCGGCATCACAGCCTCATCGGTTGCCGAAAACGAATGGATGGAGACAGAAAATAAGTTGGAGACGCTAAAAAAAGTAATCACCTCTTACTGATTGATTTTATAACGACTAATTCTTGAGTCCACTCCGAAAAAGAGTAGAACGCAAATTACACAAATTTTCACAAATAATACATAATGATTAGAAGTCTGTTTTCCAATAATATAACTCAGCAATAATTTATTTAAATTTGCGTTTTTTTGCGTAATTTGCGTTCAAAAATACTTTTAGGAGCAGACTCATTCTTTAAATCATGAGTACATTAATCGTATTTTAATATTTCGCCACAAGGGACATCGATACCGACCTTGTTGTTGGTGTTATTATTCGTGGTCTATATGTCAAAATTTTGGCATCGTTAGCAGCTTTATTTCTTTATTCGTCGGGAAAAATCCGTACTTTCATCGATTTTAGTTTGTAAGGCATTGCTTTACAGCCGTATATTTGCACCATAAATTTTTAAAACAAAAAAACGTCATGGAAAATAATGAAATGAAAAACTCTTTCCGCTCGGGAAGAACAAAAGGACTTGGTTTTGGATTGCTGTTGGTAGCTGTAGGTATTATTTTTTTAGCGGTAAATGCCGGCTTAATTGCTTCGCCGCTTAAATGGGTGCTTATATCGTGGCCAATGCTATTAATTGTAATTGGTGGTGCTAAAATTTTTAAAAGAGACTATTTTACAGCTGCTACTTTACTTATTATTGGTACATTTTTTTTAGTGCCCAAAATTATTCGTGCCTACCCCGAAAGCTTTCCGGGAATGGATGGTAGTTTCACACACACCTATTGGCCATTGTTGCTTATTGCAGCCGGTATTTTAATGGTGTTGAACAAATTATTTGGCAAACAATGGGGATTTCAGAACTCAGATAATAAGAATTGTTATAGAAAAGCCGGAAATGCCGAAGGCTACATAAACGATTATTATAAAGGTCGTACAGGTTCGTTCGAGAAAAACGCTGTTTTTGGTGGAGGCGAACATATCGTTTTAGAGCCCGACTTTAAAGGTGGTGAAATTAACGCCGTATTTGGTGGATTAACACTCGATTTACGTCACACAAATTTAGTCGAAGGCACTTCGCGACTCGAAGTAAATGCGGTTTTTGGTGGCGTAACGGTTATTATTCCAAACGATTGGTTTGTGGAAACAAATATTGATGCGGTATTTGGTGGATTCGAAGACAAGCGTCAGACTAAAGTAACGAACTATAACTCCGAACGTAAATTGCTTATTACAGGTGCTTGTGTATTTGGAGGTGGCGAATTGCGAAACTAATACAATATGCTATCACGTTTTTTTCAATTGCTTTCGGGCTGGTGGCTATTAATTGCTCTATTGTTGGGGTTTGCACTGTTGCAAGTCCTGACAATTGGCTTTGTATTGCCTGTGCCGTTTGTGTCGTTGGTTGCCGATATACTGTTTTATTCCACGCTGTATACGCTTATTGCCATTTTACTTTGGAATACGCTTAAATATGCCAATTTCAACACTTTAAGTAAAATCCAACAATTTATTATTTACGCAGCGTTGGTGCTTTTGTCGGTAGCCATAATTAGTGGTGCAGGCATTGCCGTTTACATGTATGTTCCTTTCGAAGGTTCGGGTTTATTACTGTCGTTTATTCCGGTTCGTATTTTAATTTCGTTGTTGGTAATACTGCTTCTTTTACAGCATTTTAGTTTAAAAGTTTGTGAAATAGAAAACATCGAAATTCCGATTGAAGAACAAACCGAAATTTTTGAAAACGAGAAAACCGTTGTTGAAACAATTGAGCGCATAGCCGTAAAATCGGGCTCAAAAATACATGTCGTTATGGTGTCGGACATTGTGTACATTCAATCCGATGGCGATTACGTGCAAATTTTCACTTCTACCGGCAAGTACCTGAAAGAGCAGACCATGAAATCGCTCGAAGAAAGTCTGCCCACTTCGCTATTTGCACGCGTACACCGTACGTGTATCGTAAACATACAAGCCATTGCCCGCGTGGAGTTGTACGACAAACAAAGTCAGCAGCTTACTCTCAAAAATGGTCATCAACTTAAAGTAAGCCAAGCCGGTTACAAAATGCTGCGGGCGAAATTGGGGATTTAGAGTCACAACCTCACCCCTAAGAGGTTGTTTCAGAAGTAAGAAGAACGCAAATTTAGCTTCGCTGACCGTTGGTTCGCGAATAACCGCAAATTTACACAAATCATAAATATTTATATTTCAACAATTTATGTAATCGTGAATCAATTAAATTTGTGAAAATTTGCGTAATTTGCGTTCAAAAAACTCTTTTGAGACAGCGCCAACAATCCACAGTAAGTTGAAAATAAGACCTCCTACCGCGTTAATTTTGCAAAATATGTAAATTAGTTGTTTATTTATGTTGTTTTATGATACAATAACCAAATATTCTATCTATTTTTGCAAACTGTTTTTCTTGATTATCTGCCTCATTCGCAATGCATTCTACTAAATAAATATCCATTTTATTTAAGTGCGGCGTCAGCACGGTAAACTCTGACAACAAATCAATGAAACGGTACATTTTACTTCTCGTTGCCTTCGTTCTGATGGCAGACTCTTTTGCATTCGATTTTTCGGTGAATGGTATTTTTTATAAAATAAAAGAAAACAACACAAAAGTTGCAGTTACCTTAAGCTCCGAAACCGGCAATAGCTATTCGGGCGATGTGGTAATTCCATCAACTGTAACTTACAACAATTTAACCTATTCGGTTACACAAATTTACCCTTGGGCATTTATGAGCAGCCATTCGTTGACAAGTATTGTCATTCCTAATTCTATCGATAGTATCGAAGAAGGTGCTTTTTGGGGATGCATTAAGCTGACTTCACTTTTCATTCCGGCTTCGGTTAAAGAAATCGGGTTTTATTCGTTTGTTGGCGACTCTACATTAACCGACATTACGGTGGATGCAGCAAATACCAAGTATAAAAGCGTTCAGGGCGTGTTGTACAACAAAAACCAAAATGTATTATACGCATATCCTGCAGGCAAAACTGCTTTAAGTTATACGATAGAAACAGGAGTAGATTCTATTATGTCTTCCGCTTTTAGCAATTCAAGATTCACAACTTTAACAATTCCAAATTCCGTGAAATTTATGGATCATGCTGCAATATTGTGGTGCGATGGAATAACAGAAATTACATTTCCGGCTTTATACGAATTAAAAAATAATCCATTTTATTATTGTAAAAATATGACATCCGTACTAGTTGATCCTGCTAATACATCTATAGAGAGTGCTAATGGCGTGTTGTTTAGAAAAGGATTACAAACAATTATTTATTATCCACCAGCCAAACAGGGAAGTAGTTATGAGATTCCAAATACCGTTACTTACATTCGTTCAGGTGCATTTATGAATTGTCTAAATTTAACGTCCATCACCATTCCTGCTTCCGTCGAAACCATTCGTTCGATCATGTTGCAAGGCTGTTCCAATTTAACAACTATAAATGCGTATCGACCAACACCTGTAAATTTAACTAGCATTATTCCAGGAGAAAATTCCGAAAAAGTTTTCGATGGTGTTGATACGCTCCACTGCGTATTGCATGTGCCGGTAGGTTCCCGTGCACTTTATGCCGCTGCTTATCAATGGAAAGGCTTTAGCAATATTGTGGAAGGTTTTGCCGCCGGATTTCCTGCTACGAAAACATCCAACCTGAGAGTAACGACACAAAAAGGACAAATTAACTTAAGTGGATATACGCCTGGCGAAGAAGTTATGGTGTACAATATGCAAGGAATGACACTTTTCAAACAATTAGCAATTGAAAAAACAACTGTTATTAATCTAAATAGTAGCGGTATTTTTATAATTAAAGTAGGCAGCCAGCGGGTGAAGATAATTTTGTAATTTTTTTTACATTACACTAATTATCATTTAGCAGTTTTGCTAATTAATAATGCAGGTGGTAATTGAATTTTGCCACCTGCGATATTTTACTTCGACATAGCGCTTGGTAAGCAATGCATAAAAATAGTAGTGCGTCTACTATCTATTCAGAATTATTTCTTTTTGGGTTTTGGATGGTATTCAGCTTGACTTTCGGCAACAAAACCTAAACTATTAGGGTCGTAACTATAACTTTTCAAAGCTCCGATTTCCGATTTTAAACTTTCGTTTTCGGCAATAAGCTTATCCACTTTTTCTATTAATTGATTTACGGATAAGCTCAAATCGCATGAGGCCGGATTTACAATATAAGTAACATTAACTGATTTTAGCATAGGTCCAACTCCTAATAATAACCATTCAGGATTTACCTCAGGGTATTGCGAGCATATAATCACACATTTATCGCTCCCAATGGCGCCTTCTTTGTCCAAAAATCCATTGGATATTCCCGTTTCTTTATAAAAGCGATACTTGCTAATTAGCTTACTATCAAGAAACAACAAAATTCTTTCTCTTATCGTCATAATATTTTTTGCAAATAAGCATATTTTCTAACAAAAATGTTTTGTATTAGAATATATTCTACTGTTATGTTAGCTTTGATATGACGTATTTATTTATTATCTTTGCAGCAAAAACTGCATTATGGTACTATACACAATCAAGCTAAGTCAAACAGAAGTTGACGATTTAAAAAAGATAATCAATAAAGG
>Ga0247840_10011601_pt1 | contig 10689 bp, 8 predicted proteins | sample LaCruzMarch2015__FD_192404 | JGI IMG/M metagenome (GOLD analysis project Ga0247840, IMG submission 192404) | Freshwater microbial communities from meromictic Lake La Cruz, Castile-La Mancha, Spain - LaCruzMarch2015_17m | ecosystem: Environmental > Aquatic > Freshwater > Lake | place: Spain...
TTTTTGATAACCAATCCTCCGGAAACTCAATAAACATGGGTTATCTTCGATTTTTCGTGTTTGTAAATACCTATATTAATTAACTAAAACAAGTATTGAACAGGCTTTAATTGTTCATTCCCTAACACAAGTAGCGACTCTCTATTGATCTCATAGACGGCCTTCTGTGTCAACAAAACATATTTTCCCCCGTCAGTGGTTCACATTAATCGTACAACCGAGAATGGCTTCAGCAATGCCGGGATCGCCAACGTGCCTGTGCCAGAAATCCACAGGGAGCTGGCTGGTGACGACGTGAGAGGCATAAGCGTGATTCCGCTCCACGACAGCCAGAGGGTCTTTTCACTAAGAGTCGGCCATTTCGGCGAGTCAAAGGGTGCTGGCCAGGAGATATATTTTCGCCACCGTCATGCTGATGGAAAAATATTTCTGTTGGAGCTGCACTGGCCATTTTGCCTCAGTCCTGCTCATGCTCGTAAAAGATGGCCACCGGAATTAAATGATCAATGGGGTGAATGAAAGGGGGCAAGGCGGTCAAGTTTTTTTCTCCTGGGGAGAGCGATCGGGAGATTATTAAAAAAGTAAGCGTGTGACCAACCCGCCTTTTCTACCGATCTCTTTTCATCTATGCTACCCGAGAGTGAAAAATCTTCATCGCCAGCAAGTTCGCCGATCATCTGCCCTCTACCGCCAGGAAGACATTTCCGAGCGGGAGTGGTAACAATTTCTCGGGTGACCCGGAGCAGTCGGCTGATACAGACCTATAAGATCGTCAAATCCCGGGAAGAGACTTTCAGGCGAGCCATTTTCGAAAGCGACGTCCTGTTCACCGATGACGCCCACTGCCACTGCGAGTTGAAGGGAATGGAAAGCTCAAAAAGGTGCGACTGTAGGTATATGCACGGGGTGGAACCGGCAAGCCGCTTGTGGCCTGCGACTTCTCCATTGATCACAGCAAAAAGAATATGTCCATGCCGATGCCTACAGCGACAACGATGAGCTCTTCTTTCTGGGGTGCACGCGCTGCGGATGTCCTGGCCTGCATCGCCCGGCTTCATCATGAGGTGGAGACCCCCTGTGCCGATATGACACCCGAGGAGAGACGCCTCTTCAGGCAGGAGCATGCTGCCCCGCTTTCTCGCAGGGATCTTCGCAAAAATTGAAGAGCTGCGGCGCCGACGACCCCTCGGAACCGTTCCGGAAGGCGATCGATTACGCCCTGAATCAGCGCAATGCCCTGTTGTGCCTCTATCTGGAAGACGGGAGACTCCGACCCGACAACAATCTGGTGGAGAATGCCATACGTTCGGTAGTGATCAGTCGAAAAAACGGGTTCTTCGTCGGGAGAGAACGAGGTGACCGGGCGGCGCTGTTCATGAGCCTCGTCAGATACTGCAAGGACTTCGAAATCAATCCCTGTGAGTATCTTGCCGATATGCTCCGGCGGATCATGAGCCATCCGGAAAATCGTCTGCGGGAGCTTCTGCCAGACCAATGGAAGCTCTTGCCCAAGGGCGAATAGGGCTTGATCCTGACGACCAAGACCTAAAAAACTTTTGACCGGGATAGAAACCAGAGTCCTGATCTTTACTAAAAAAAATTATCGCATCGGCGGGAAAAGAAAAATAATTGGGTGGGTCTGAAATTAATCGGTGGTGAAACGGGTGGTGACGGAATCAATCGGATTAGCCTTGGCGCTTTGGCTCGGGACGTCATGGCTGCGTCCTTTAAAATCTGATGGCGGAATCAGCGGGAGCTGCTGCATCGTGTGCTTGTGCTAGCAGCGGGAGGTAATATGATTCCGCCATGATCGACCCCGCGATCATGGCGGATATGCAGAAAAATCAGGAGCAACCCACTTTTCTCGCCAAAAAATGGGGGCTGGATTGATCAAAAAAAGAAAGATTTTTTTGGTGCTGAAGACGGCAAACGGACAAAACCTTCCCGGCGATTCCCTGGGAAGCCCAGAAAAAGTGGGGCAGGAGTGGGGCAGGAGCAGATTTCAAGAAAAAGGGGTTGCAGAATTTAATCTGTAACCCCTTGTTTTCTTTTGGTGGGTCGTGCGGGAATCGGACCCGCGACCAACGGATTAAAAGTCCGCTGCTCTACCAGCTGAGCTAACGACCCCAGAATTCGAAGCCGAACTTCTTAACAGGAACGGACTTTTCTTGTCAAGCACTAATATGAATCTCCGAGCCCTTCCCTGTCAATCCACAAAGGGATCAGCGAGGTTGATGGTTTCGTCCCGATCCGGACCCACGGAGACGAGGACCAGTCGGACACCGGCCAAGGTCTCCAGCCGCTCGATATAGCGCCGGGTGTTCCGGGGAAGTTCTTCGACCCGTTTTGCCTTCCGGATATCCTCCGTCCAGCCGTCCAGTTCCTCGTACACGGGCACACAACGGGCCATTACACGAAGGTTTACGGGAACTGATTCCGTGAATTCCTCTTTCTCCGTCCGGTAGCCGATGCAGATCTTCAGCTTTTCAATCCCGGTGAGGACGTCAAGTTTGGTAAGCGCGATTCCGGTAATCCCGGAAACTCTTACGGCATGGCGGACCAGGACCATGTCGAGCCAGCCGCAGCGACGCTTCCGGCCCGTGGTAGCCCCAAACTCCTGACCGACCTGCTGGAGTCTGGCCCCCGTTTCGTCGGTGAGTTCGGTCAGGAAAGGACCTTCCCCTACCCTTGTTGTGTAGGCCTTGCAAATGCCGACCACCGACTGAACGGCCAGTGGTCCCACGCCGGTTCCGCAGGCGGCATTCCCGGCAACAGTGTTCGAAGAGGTCACATAGGGGAAGGTACCATGGTCGATGTCGAGGTGAGACCCTTGGGCGCCCTCAAACAGGATCTTTTTCCCTTTTGCGATCTCCTTCTGCAAGATCAAGGAGCAGTCGGCGGCGTAAGGTCGGATGCGGTCGGCATAGACCCGGTACTCATCCAGAATCGCCGCGCCGTCAATGGGTTCCTCCCCGAAGAGCTTTGTGAGGTAGAAGTTCTTCTCCTCCACGTTCCGGGCCAGCTTTTCCATGAAGACGGTTTCGTCCAAAAGATCGCAGACGCGGATGCCGATTCGCGCGATCTTGTCCTCGTAGGCCGGTCCGATACCCCGGCCGGTCGTGCCGATCTTCTTGCCGATGCCGTGCGATTCCCGTGCAACGTCGATCCGCCTGTGGTAGGGCATGATGATGTGCGCCCTTTCGCTGAGGAAGAGCGGGGTATTCTCGGGGAGAAGGCCGCGCTCCCGAAGGCTGTCCAGCTCTTCGATCAGAACCTGCGGGTCCACAACGACGCCGTTTCCGATCATGCAGATCTTGCCCGCGTGCAGGATGCCGGAGGGGATGAGGTGCAGGATGGTCTGTTTGCCCCCGACAACCAAGGTATGGCCTGCATTGTTGCCCCCCTGGAACCGGGCGATCACATCGGCATGTTCCGCATAAATATCGACTACTTTCCCTTTTCCCTCGTCACCCCACTGGGTGCCGACAACAACCACGTTTGCCATATTGATTCTCCAAAAATGTTTACATTTCCAGTTCCGTTACCGAGATTATGTTCGGCAGCTTTCTCAGTTTGTCAATGGCCTCCGGAGACGCGACGCTGTCGGTGCCAAGTACGACCATCGCCTCTCCATCGACCTGCTCGCGGCTTAGGTGGAGGCGGGAGATGTTGACGCCGTTCTGGCCCAGGGTCGTGCCGATATTGCCAATGACACCCGGCTTGTCGTTGTTGTAAAGGACAAACATCCGCCCCTCCGGGATCACCTCGACCGTGAATTTGTTGATCCGGACAATCCGCGGCTCCTGCCTCCCGAAGATGGCGCCGGCAGCGAATGTTTTCTCTCTCGCGGTTTTGACGGTTACGGAGATCATACTTGTGTAGTCCTTCACTTCGCTGCTCTTCGCCTCGACGACCCGGATGCCCCGCTCCTTTGCGACGAGGAGCGCGTTGATGTAGTTGACGCTCTCGTTGAGAATTGGGGTGAGCAGACCCTTGAGCAGCGAGATGGTGATGGGAGCGACGTTGTAGTTGAGGATCTCGCCGCTGTATTCGACGGCCACCTCTTCGATTCCTCCGGAGACAAGCTGGGCCTCGAACTTCCCGAGTTTTTCCGCCAGATTAAGATAGGGCCGGATGACAGTGAGGATCTCTGCGCTGACCGCCGGGAAATTCACCGCCCCTTTGATCTCGCCCGTTGTCAGGTAGGCACTGATCTGCTCGGCAATGGCGATGGCGACATTGATCTGGGCCTCGTCCGTCGATGCCCCGAGGTGGGGCGTGCAGATGACGTTGTCCAAGGCAATCAGGGCCGTGTTCTTTGTCGGCTCCTCCACAAAAACATCCAGAGCGGCGCCCGCCACCTGCCCGGAAACCAGGGCATCATAAAGGTCCTTCTCGTCGATGATCCCCCCTCGGGCGCAGTTGATAACGCAGGCGCTCTTCTTCATCTTCGCGAAGGCCGCCGCATTGATCAGCCCCCGGGTCTCCTTTGTCAGCGGGGTGTGAACAGTGATAAAATCGGCCGTCCGGAAAATCTCGTCTAACGATGCGAGCGAAAACCCCGCTTTCTCCGCTGCCTCCGGCGAGATGAAAGGGTCGTAGGCGAGAACTTTCATCTTGAGGCCCAGGGCACGGTCGGCGACGATGCTGCCGACACGGCCGGTGCCGATGACGCCGAGGGTTTTGTTCAGAAGCTCATGCCCTGTGAACTTGTTTTTCTCCCATTTTCCGGCCTTCATCGATGCCGTGGCCTGAGGGATCTTTCGGGCCAGTGAAAGCATCATCGCGATCGCATGTTCGCCTGTGGTTACGGCGTTGCCCCCCGGGGTATTCATGACGACGATCCCCCGCTTGCTGGCAGAGGGGATGTCCACGTTGTCGAGGCCGATGCCGGCGCGACCGACCACCTTCAGTCGTTCGGCGATCTCAATCACCTCCCGAGTCACCTTCGTGGCACTCCGGATGACCAGGGCATCATAATCTCCAATCACCGCCTTCAGCTCGTCGGGGGTCATCTTCGTCTTGACGTCTACCTCGATCCCCGGCGTTTTTTGGAATACCTCGATCCCTTCCGCAGAGAGGTCGTCGCTGATCAGCACCCTCTTCATGAATCTCCTCCTTCTTGACTTTGACAAATCTATAACACAGCGATCTTTTCCCGGTAAACTTTCTCCAGTTCTTCCAGCGCGGCGCGGATCTCTTCGGGAGCAATCGTAGGACCGCACCAGAAGCGGAATCCCGGAGGTGCATCCTTGTAGGAACCCATATCGAAAGCCGCTTTTCTCTTGCCCATCTCGCTAACAATCTCCTTGAGGAATTTCGCCCGCTCCTCCTTAGGGAGTGCCTTGACCCGGTCGCTGACGACAGAGAGGCAGACCGAAGTGTTGGAACGGATCTCAGGCGTTTCGGCCAGGAATGCGATCCAGTCGTTCTTCGCGACCCACGCCTCGACGGTTTTGAGATTCGCCATACTCCTTTGAATAAGGCCTTCGAGGCCGATCCCGTCCGCCCACCGGAGCGCGTCAAGGTAATCCTCCACGCACAGAAGCGAAGGGGTGTTGATCGTGTCCGCTTCAAAGATCGCGCGGTCAACTTTTCCGCCTTTCTTCAGGCGAAAAATCTTCGGAAGCGGCCAGGGCGGATCGTAGGAATCCAGACGTTCCACAGCACGGGGGCCAAGCACCAGCATCCCGTGGCCCGCCTCACCGCCGAGACATTTCTGCCAGGAAAAGGTTACCACATCGAGCTTCTTCCAGTCGATCGGCATGGCGAAGGCAGCGCTGGTGGCATCGCAAAGGGAGAGGCCCTTCCGGTCGGCCGGGATCCAGTTCCAGTTCGGAATCTTTACACCGCTTGTCGTTCCATTCGCAACGAAGACAACATCGCTTTCCCAATCGACCGCACCGAGATCGGGAATTTTCCCATAATCGGCACGCAAAATCGTGGGATTCAATTTCAACTGTTTGGCGATATCCGTGGCCCATCCTTCGGAGAAGCTCTCCCAGACCAGAACCGTGACTGGCCGGGCACCCAGGAGGCTCCATATTGCGGCTTCGAAGGCCCCGGTGTCTGAAGCGGGCATAACAGCAATCAGATAATTTTCCGGGATCCCGAGGATCCGCCTTGTCTTCTGAACGGCATGCAGCAGTTTTTCCTTTCCCGGGGCGGAACGGTGGGAACGCCCGACCGCAGCATTTGCCAACGCATCGACGCTCCAGCCCGGTCTCTTGCTGCAAGGGCCGGAGGCAAAATTGGGATTGTTCATGAGCGGCTCCTTTCGTGAAGCAAAGCAAACGGTGAAAAGACATATCAGCATTAAGATGATTACTCAAGCGTTTTTGGATATTGACGCCGGAAGGGGGAAAAGGTATTTACCACGGCGGAAGTGAGGGTTCCCCGTGAAAAAGATCAAAACCATGTTTTTCTGCCAGAATTGCGGTCAGCAGTCGACAAAATGGCTTGGCCGCTGCCCTTCCTGCGGTGAATGGAACCGTTTTGTCGAGGAGGAGATCCGGGACACCGCTGCTGCCGCTTCGACTGATGTCGGTTTCGATGGCGTTCCCCAGTCGATCGATACCATCACGGCCGACGAAGGAGAACGGCTCCGGACAGGGATTGCCGAACTGGACCGTGTCCTTGGAGGCGGGATCGTTGCCGGATCCGCGATTCTCGTCGGGGGTGATCCCGGCATCGGGAAATCGACGCTGCTTCTTCAGGTCATGCAGAAGTTGGCCGTTCGGGATCTGACGGTTCTCTATATCTCCGGCGAAGAATCTGCCCGGCAAATCAAGCTACGGGGGAAACGGCTCGGCGCCTCCGCAAAGGATCTCCTGATCCTGGTCGAGGTCGAACTGGAGAATATCCTGAAACGTATTGAGGAGGTCAAACCCGCCGCTGTCGTCATCGATTCGATCCAGACCGTTTATTCCTCCGTCCTCTCCTCCGCACCCGGGAGCGTGGGTCAGGTGCGAGAGGCGTCGGGGAGACTGATCCTCCTTGCCAAAAGGACGGGCATCCCGGTTTTCCTTGTCGGCCATGTTACGAAGGATGGTTCGATCGCCGGGCCGAAGGTTTTGGAGCACATGGTCGATACAGTCCTCTATTTTGAAGGGGATTCTGGCCATGCGTACCGAATCATTCGGGGGATCAAGAACCGCTTCGGCCCGACCCACGAGATAGGGGTCTTCGAGATGCGGGACACAGGCCTCACCGAGGTAGCCAACCCCTCGGCCTTCTTTCTGGCGGAGCGGCCGGAGGGAGCGGCGGGGTCGGTGGTCGTGCCGAGCATGGAGGGAACCCGGCCGATTTTGATCGAGGTCCAATCCCTGGTCAGTTCAACCAGCTTCGGGATGCCGAGAAGGACGGCGATAGGAGTGGACCACAACCGCGTCTCTCTCCTGACGGCCGTCATGGACAAAATCTGCGGTATCCATCTCGGAAGCAGCGACATTTTTCTGAATGTCGCGGGCGGGGTGAAGGTCGATGAGACGGCGATCGATTTGGGAATTGTATCCGCGATGGCTTCCAGCTTCCTGAACCGGCCGATTGCGACCGGAACCGTCGTCTTCGGAGAGGTCGGCCTGACGGGAGAGATCCGGGGGATCTCCCAAACGGAGATCAGGGTCAAGGAGGCAGCCAGGATGGGCTTTACGCGCTGTATTTTGCCGCGAACGCAACAGGGCGAAAGTCGGCAGGGGAAAAACATCGAACTGATCCCGATCCGTTCCCTGAAGGAACTGACGGAGCATCTCTTTTGACGTCTGCTTCACCAATAAAAAATTTATTCGGCTCGCCTTGACAGCGGAAAATAGATGCTTATCATAGCCGGGCAGAACGAGGTCATAAGATGATTGGTAAATATAATTAACTGAAGGAAGGAGAAGTTGGAGTATGAAAATCAGGCCATTGCAGGACAGAGTTATCGTAAAGCGGGTTGAAGAGGAAGGGAAAACCAAGGGGGGGATTATCATTCCAGACACGGCCAAGGAGAAGCCGATGGAAGGGCTGGTCATTTCCGTAGGGAAAGGCAAAACGGCCGATGACGGCAAGCTGATCAAACCGGATGTCAAGGCGGGTGATCGGATCCTTTTCGGCAAGTATTCGGGGACCGAGGTGAAGATCGACGGCGTTGAGCTTCTGATCATGCGTGAGGACGACATCCTCGGCATCTTGGAGAAATAATCAATTGATCATATAAGAAGGAGGACAGATACATGGGAGCAAAGGTACTTCAGTACGACGAAGATGCAAGGAAATCCATTCTCAAAGGGGTCAATACCCTGGCAGATGCGGTTAAGGTAACACTCGGACCCAAGGGTAGGAACGTGATTATTGACCGGAGCTATGGCGCTCCGACAGTCACCAAGGATGGCGTAACCGTCGCCAAGGAGATCGAGCTTGAGGACAGGTTCGAAAACATGGGCGCCCAGATGGTGAAGGAAGTGGCCAGCAAGACAAGTGACGTAGCCGGCGACGGAACCACCACCGCAACGATTCTGGCCCAGGCGATCTTCCGCGAAGGCGCGAAGAGCGTGGCCGCCGGAAGCAATCCGATGGACCTGAAGCGCGGGATCGACAAGGCCGTGGAAGTGGTCGTGAAGGAGCTCCGGAAACTGAGCAAACCGACCAAAGACGCGAAGGAAATCGCCCAGGTGGGAACCATTTCCGCTAACAATGACGAGGCGATCGGCGCAATCATTGCTGAGGCGATGGAAAAGGTCGGCAAGGAAGGCGTTATCACCGTGGAAGAGGCCAAAGGGCTGGATACCGAACTGGAAATCGTCGAAGGGATGCAGTTCGACCGCGGTTATCTCTCCCCCTATTTCGTGACCAACGCCGAAAAGATGGAAGTCGAACTCGAAGACTGTCTCATTCTCATCAATGAGAAGAAAATCAGCAATATGAAGGATCTTCTTCCGATTCTGGAGCAGATCGCCAAGATGGGTCGGCCGCTTTTGATCATCTCCGAGGACATCGAAGGAGAGGCGTTGGCTACCCTCGTGGTCAACAAGATCCGCGGCACACTCCATGTGGCAGCCGTTAAGGCACCCGGATTCGGTGACCGTCGCAAGGCCATGCTCGAAGATATCGCCGTCCTGACAGGTGGCAAGATGATCTCCGAAGAGATGGGCTACAAGCTGGAGAATGCAAAGATAGAAGATCTCGGCCGCGCCAAGCGAATCACCATTGACAAGGACAACACGACAATCATTGACGGGGCAGGAGCCCGCGCGGCCCTTGAAGGCCGTGTCAAGCAGATCCGTGCCCAAATTGAGGAGACCACCTCCGATTACGACCGCGAGAAGCTTCAGGAGAGACTGGCCAAGCTGGTCGGCGGCGTGGCGGTGATCAAGGTCGGCGCAGCAACCGAAACGGAGATGAAAGAGAAGAAGGCCCGCGTTGAGGATGCCCTCAATGCAACCCGTGCAGCAGTGGAAGAGGGGATTGTCCCCGGTGGCGGTGTGGCTTACCTCAGGACGCTTCCCGCGCTTGACAAAATGACGCTGGACGGCGACGAGGCCGTCGGCGTAAGGATCGTCAGGAAGTCCCTCGAAGAGCCGCTCCGGATGATTGCGAACAATGCCGGCATGGAAGGCAGCATCGTCGTGGAGAAGGTTAAAGAGAAGAAGGGCGCCTATGGATTCAACGCCCGTACCGACAAGTACGAAGACATGATCGCAGCCGGTGTTATTGATCCGACGAAGGTCACCCGATTCGCGCTGCAGAATGCGGCGAGTGTTGCGTCCCTCATGCTGACCACCCAGTGCATGATCGCCGACAAACCGAAGGATGAACCGGCTATGCCGGGCATGCCTCCTGGCGGCGGCGGCGGATACCCCGGTATGGGAATGTAATTCCCGGCCAAATCGATTGAACAAAGGCCCCTGTCCTCAAGACAGGGGCCTTTTCATTTCGGGTGCACCCAGCAGAGTGAACCATTCCCGAAATAGACCGCATGACTCACCTCCCCGGATGCTCTCTTCTTCCCACGGAACCTCACACTCACTGAGAAAACCCTTCCTCATCCCTTGGCAAAACATGTTTTTAAATTAAAATATGGCTTGACATAAATACCCCATATGGGTATATATACCTACAGGGGGTATTTCAGAGATGGATCGCGTGTCGCAAAAAAAAATCATCAACCGCTTCCGGAGGATTGAGGGGCAGCTCCGCGGCCTACAGAAACTGGTAGAGGGTGAGGCGCCCTGCCTCGACATCCTGACACAAGTTTCCGCCGTCACGGCTGCCGTCAAGAAGGCGGGCGCGGAGGTCATCCACATCTACATTGAGCAGTGCCTGGCAGAGACCTCCGGAAAATCGGAGGCGGAGAGAACGCTAAAGATGGAAGAATTCCAGAAAGCCCTTTCCCGTTACATCGACATGGCTTGACGAAGGACAGGAGGAGAGAAAATGGAGACAAAATTGAATCTGAACCGCCGCAATTTCCTGAAGACGGCGGGGGCGGCCGCAATGGTCGGAACGACCGGGCTGCTGGAAATTCCCAAGAAGGCGTGGGCAGGCGAAGGAAGGCTTGCAACCCTTATCGACCTGACAAAATGCGACGGCTGCACGGACCGGGAAATGCCTGCATGTGTCTCCGCATGTAAAAAGATCAAGGCGGGCCGCATTCCCGAACCGGCGGATCCGATCCCGATCCCCTTCCCCACCCGCAAAGTCGAAGACTGG
>Ga0247840_10011602_pt1 | contig 10688 bp, 13 predicted proteins | sample LaCruzMarch2015__FD_192404 | JGI IMG/M metagenome (GOLD analysis project Ga0247840, IMG submission 192404) | Freshwater microbial communities from meromictic Lake La Cruz, Castile-La Mancha, Spain - LaCruzMarch2015_17m | ecosystem: Environmental > Aquatic > Freshwater > Lake | place: Spain...
AGATGGAACAGTTATAATGGAGGATGTAAATGTCAGTTAGTATAGAAGATGTTTTAGCGCAGTTAGACCCAAGAATACGTAAGCGCCTAGGAACAGGCGAAGGAATTACTTTTGAGTATCAACCAACACCTAGTTTTGGATTAAACCGTGCATTAGGTGGAGGCTTGCCATATGGCAGACAGGTATTAATTTGGGGAAGCAAGTCTTCAGCAAAGTCGTCAATGTGTTTAGAGATGATTGCTTTAGCGCAAAAAGAAGGCAAGGTTTGTGCATGGATTGATTCTGAGATGTCTTATTCTGAAAATTGGGCACGGCAGTTAGGAGTAGATCCAACTAAATTAATCTACTCACAAGCAAGAACTATTAGCGATATGGTAGATGTAGGCGTTAATCTTATAAACGCTGGAGTTGATTTAATTGTTATTGATTCTATTACATCTATGCTACCCGCAATTTATTTTGAAAAAGATACAGATGAAATGAAGGCTCTTGAAAATACTAAACAAATTGGTGCAGAGTCTAGAGACTTTAGCAATGCTTGGAAAATGCTTAACTATGCTAACAATAAAGTAAAGCCTACTTTGCTTGTTCTTATATCACAATCAAGAAACAACATTAGCGCTATGTACACTAGCCAACAGCCCTCTGGTGGTCAAGCAACCAAGTTCTACTCTTCTTGCGTTATTAAATTATTTTCATCAGAGTCTGATAATCAGGCAATTAAAGGTAAGATAAAAATTGGAGATAAGTTAATTGAAGAAAAGATAGGAAGAAAAATACGTTGGGAACTTCAATTCTCTAAAACATCTCCAGGATTTCAATCAGGAGAATATGATTTTTATTTCCGTGGTGACAAAATTGGTATTGATGCTATTGGCGATCTTGTTGATACCGCAGAGTCTGTTGGTTTGTTAAACAGAACTGGTGCGTGGTATCAATTAGATGACGGAACAAAGGTTCAAGGAAGAGACGGAATTATTAATAGAATAAAAGAAGATTTAGATTTACAGCAACAATTAAAAGATAAGTTGGCTAATGTCTAAAGAGTTTACAGTTTATCCAGGAAAGTTTCCTTGTAAAACTTGTCAAGAAGAAGTCTTGTCTTTAAGATATTGGGTTGAAACTGGGGAAGCAACTTGGATGTGTTCTAAAAAACATATATCAAAAGTTGGATTAATACCGCCTAAAAGAAAGAAAAGAGATTTTACAAGTGAGTGAACGTAGTGAATCTAAACGCATTGGGGCTAAACAGCATAAAAATTCAGGTCGCAATAATAAAAAAGGAGATGCGACATGGAGAAATTTTGTTGTTGACTTTAAAGAAGTTAGCAAATCTTTTACCTTAAACAAAGATGTGTGGGCTAAGGCTGTAACTGATTCTATTAAATCAGGAACAGATAAGTCTCCTGCAATTATTGTTGTGCTGGGAGAAGGCAATACAAAAGTAAGACTTGCTATAATTGAAATGGATCTTTTAGAACAATTAACAGAGGAGAAATAAAATGACAGAACAGATTCAGCCAACAGGAACAACGCTAGACATGGTCAATGGTTTAACTGAAATTGCTGACTATATGAAAGACGAAGAGTTAACAACTGCCTTAACAATGATTGCTAAGTTAATCATTAAGCCAGATGTTCCACTCAACGTTGCTACTGTAGAAATTGTAAGGCTTCAGGCAATTGCAGCAAAGATGTCATTTAAGGCAACTTGGATGGCCAATGTAGACAAAAGTGACAGGGCAAAAAAGAACATATATTTCACGGCAGCAGAATCAATTAACGACTTAGTGTCAGCACTCAAATACATAATACGCTAACCTGCTATACTTATATAAAACAAAGGGATAAAAATGACTAAAAATTTATTAAAACAGATTATGATTAAGCAGGAAGAAACAAAGCATAACGAAGATATTGGGTATACAGAGGGTTTGGTAAATGCTATCCAGCAAGGATATATTGCTGACATTAAACCAAAGTTTACTAAAAAATATTCTTTTTCTCCATCTGGCTTGGCTTGGGGCTCTGGAGAATGTGCTAGATTTTGGTACCTTGCATTTGATGGTGCAGTATTTTATGACAACGCAGATCCTTATGGTGTTGCAAATAGGAATAGTGGAACTCTAAGTCACGATAGAATTCAAGATGCAATGATCAGTGCAGATATTCTTGATAAAAATATGGAGTTTGAAACAACAGAAAGAAAATACGGCAAACAAAAACATCCAGCACTAGAGTTTACAGTTAAATCAGATGATCCGCCAATCTTTGGTTATGGCGATGCTATGCTTGATTACAACGGACAGTCTATTGTTGCTGAAATTAAAACAATGCCAAACGATGGTTTTGAATATAAAAAAGCAAATAGGAAGCCTAAAGGTGGGCACCTAATGCAGTTATTAATGTACATGAAAATATTAAAGAAAGATAAGGGCGTTTTAATTTATGAAAATAAAAACAATCATGAGTTATTAACCCTTCCAGTACAAGTTAACGATGAGTACCGCAATTGGATTGACTACGCATTTGACTGGATGAGACAAGTTCGCAAGGCTTGGACAGATAGAGACATTCCAGTTAAAACATATAGGTCTAACTCAAAAATTTGCAAGGGTTGTCCTATTCAAAAAGCCTGTGCAGAGGCAGAAACAGGGGTTCTAAAAATAAAACCTCTTGAGGGGCTTAGTGAAACTTTGTGAAAAGTGTAACAATGCTTTTAATCCCAACGTAAGTTATCAAATTTATTGCGGGATAAAGTGTAGGGACGCTGCAACAAAAAATAAAATTGTTGAAAGATATAATATTACACGCAGACAAAAACGAATTGGAAAAGTTAGAAAATGCTTAGGTGGATGTGATCAACAACTATCCATATACAATGATGATGGATTTTGCTCTAATTGCAATGTAAGTAAAAAAGAAGTTGACAAAATGTTAAAACAAATAAAAGGATTTTTTGACTATGAGCAAGAATAAGTGGGGCATAGAAATTCAACCTAAAAATATTTGTGCTATTGATGCTAGCACTAACAGTCTTGCTTTTGCTTTTTATATAAACAAAAATCTTGGAGATATTGGTAAAATAAAATTTGAGGGTAATGATATTTATGACAAGGTTGTTGACGCCTGTAAAAAATCTAAGGCTTTATTTGAATATTTTAAATCAGTAGACGCTATTGTTATTGAACATACCGTTTATATAAACAGCCCTAAAACTGCTGCTGATTTAGCATTAGTTCAAGGAGCATTGCTTGGGGCTGCTGGTTTGTCTGGAATTCAATGTTTTAAAAAGGTCTCACCAATTACATGGCAAAATTATTTAGGTAATAAAAAATTAACAAAAGAAGAACAGTTGGTTCTTAGATCTCAAAACCCTGGCAAGTCAGACTCATGGTATAAAACTTTTGAACGGCAGTTTAGAAAAGAAAGGACTATGAAATTAATTGAAATCATTTATGATAAAACTATTAGCGACAATGACGTTGCTGACGCTTGCGGTATCGGTCACTGGGCTATTAATAACTGGAATAAAGCAATAGGGGTTGACAAATAGGACTATGAGTGGTAAACTGTATAAGTCAGAGATTTTTATGCGTAAGAGATACCTTATGGATAAAAAATCTCCAGAAGAGATTGCCAAAGAATGTGGGGCAAGCATAGAAACAATCTATGTTTATCTTGCAAAATTTGGATTAAGGAAATCAAAAAGATGAAATTAGAGCCAGTGTATAAAGATGTAAAAACCTTTAAGTGCGACGATTTATATCTTCATTCTATTAGTGCGCCTTCTGGTAAAGAAATTTGGTCAACATGTCATGTAATTGCACAAATGCTTATTGATAAAAATATTGCATATGGAGATTCTGCTTTAGATCCTGTTAGAATTTTTAGCAAGGCAGATCCAGTAGAACAACTTAGAGTTAGAATTGATGATAAGTTAAGCAGACTTATGAAAGGGACAGACTATGTTGGAGACAACGACATAGATGATCTTATTGGATATTTAGTATTGCTTAAAATAGCAAAGGAAAAAAATGACAACTGAAACAGATTTAATACAACATCTTGATGAAGTAAACAAGGTTGTAGCAGAGTATCTTAAAGGTCAAGATCCAACAAAAATATCTAAAGAGTTAGACATTCCACGAGTTCGTGTTGTTGCATTAATTAATGAGTGGAAGGTTATGGCATCTGCCAATGATGCAATTCGTGCTCGTGCTAAAGAGGCTCTTGCCGCTGCAGATACACATTATAGTAAACTTATCTCTAAGTCCTATGAGGTTATTGATGAAGCATCAATGACAAATAATCTTAGCGCAAAGACTCAAGCAATTAAGTTGGTTATGGATATTGAAAAGTCTAGAATTGAAATGTTACAAAAGGCTGGCTTATTAGAAAACAAAGAACTTGCAGAAGAAATGGTTCAGATTGAAAGAAGGCAAGATGTATTAGTTGAAATACTTAGAGACATTGCTGCAAGCCATCCAGAAGTTCGTGATTTAATTATGCATCGCCTTTCTGAAATTGCTAAAGAAGGAGAAGTGATTACAATTGTCCACGAAGTTCAATGATTTTCTTGAGGTATTAAAAGAAAATCAGTTTGACGCAATACCAGTAGACGCTAAAACATTTGTAGAGTCTTCTGACTATTTAGGACAACCGCCGTTGTCTTCTATTCAGTATGACATCGTAGAGGCAATGAGTCAAATTTATAAAAAAGAAGATTTACAAGAACTGTATGGTTCTGTAGAAGGGTCAAGGTACTATGAAAAATACACAAAAAACGAAATTATCCTACAATTGGGCAAAGGTTCTGGTAAAGATTTCACCTCTACTGTTGCTTGCGCTTATATTGTTTATAAGTTATTATGTCTCAAAGATCCTGCAAGATATTTCGGAAAACCAAGTGGAGATGCAATAGATTTAATTAACGTTGCTATTAACGCACAACAAGCAAAAAATGTTTTTTTTAAAGGTTTTAAAACAAAGATTGAAAAATCACCATGGTTTGCAGGAAAATATAATGCTAAGGCAGATTCAGTAGAGTTTGATAAATCAATTACTGTTTACTCTGGTCACTCTGAAAGAGAATCACATGAAGGATTAAACTTATTACTTGCAGTGCTTGATGAAATTTCTGGTTTTGCATCTGAAGTTGGAACTGGAAATGAACAAGGCAAAACTGCAGAAAATATTTACAAAGCATTTCGTGGCTCTGTAGATTCTCGTTTTCCTGATCTTGGTAAAGTTGTTTTACTTTCTTTTCCACGGTATCAAGGAGACTTTATCTCTAAAAGATATGATGATGTAATTGCAGAAAAAGAAACAGTAGAAAAAAAACACACCTTTATCATGAATGAAAACCTACCACATGATGATGTCAATAATCAGTTTGAAATTAATTGGGAAGAAGATAATATTATTTCTTACAAGGTTCCAAAAATTTTAGCACTCAAAAGACCAACATGGGAAGTAAACCCTACCCGTAAAATAGATGATTTTAAATTAGCCTTTTATACAGACTTAGGAGATGCTATGATGCGCTTTGCATGCGTTCCTACTTTTGCATCTGATGCATTTTTTAAACAAAAAGATAAATTGGAAAAATGTATGAACACTAGAAATCCACTAGACTCTTTTAGAAGGTTTGATGAAACCTTTAAACCAGACCCAGACAAAACCTATTACATCCACGCTGACCTTGCACAAAAACATGACAAGTGTGCTGTTGCTATTGCTCACGTTGATAAATGGGTCAACATTCAAGTTATTAAAGATTATGAACAGGTAGCCCCTATTGTTATTGTTGATGCCGTTGCTTGGTGGGAGCCAAAAGCAGAAGGACCAGTAAATTTATCAGAGGTAAAGCAATGGATTATAAATCTACGTAGAGAAGGTTTTAATCTTGGTATGGTTTCTTTTGATCGTTGGCAATCATTTGATATTCAAAATGAATTACAAGCCGTTGGGATTAGAACAGAGACCGTGTCTGTTGCTAAAAAACATTATGAAGATTTGGCTATGATGATTTATGAAGAGCGTGTTGCCATACCTATGATTCCAATTCTGCTAGAAGAAATGTCAGAATTAAAAATAATGAAAGGCAATAGGGTTGACCACCCTCGCAAAAAATCAAAAGATCTAGCCGATGCCGTCTGTGGGGCGGTATTTGGAGCAATATCTCATACACAAAAGACTAATAATACAGAGATAGATGTCCATACTTGGAGTTCTTCAACACGACTTGCGGAGAAACAGCAACGTATGGTAGAATTAGATAATCGAGAAATGCCTAACGATGTTAAGAATTTCTTGGATAAACTAAACTTAATATAATCAAACAAGGAGAAAAATGAATTCATTTAAAAAGATAGCACTTGTTACCGCTGCAGCGTTGGCAAGCACAGTCTTTGTTGCAATTCCGCAAGCGCAAGCAGCAGTAAGTGCTGGATATGTATTATCCGACACGCTGGCTAGCGGTGCTCGTGGCGTAACAGTATTAGCAGACACAACTAAAGCAGAGGCTGGAGTTAATGCAGTAGTTGTATTAACAACTTCCGATACTTTGGCTGCAACAGCAGATGACAACGTAACGTTGGAAATTGCTGGTCCTGCTACATTTACTGATTACACAGCAGCAGCGTCTAACCCTACAGGGGCAACACTTACCAGTCTAGGTAAGTTATTTACATTTACAGCAACTACAACTACAGCAGTAACTTTGCCAACTAACGTAAAGTTAACTGTTAATGGTGCAGGCACTGTAACTGTAACTCAAAAGAAGAAGGTTGGATCAACCGTTTCTTCAATTGATATTAAAACTATTTATGCAGCAACAACTGCAAAAGCAAATGTTTTGTCTGTGGCAGATTCTTATGCTCGTGTACAAGACACATCAACAGCAGGAACTTTAACATCTAGCGTAGATGTTGCTGGTTCTACAACTGTTGTTAATGCTGGTACAGGATATGTAAATGTCCGTGCAATGGATGCATATGCAGCAGCACTATCAACTAGCGGAGTGCTTCAAGCATCTGCTACAAATGGTGCAGTAGTGGCATGGGATGCAGCACCAACTACACAAGTTAATGCAGCAGCAAAGACTGGTGTATCAGGAGTTCTTTATGTAACTCAGGGTACTGCTAATGCTAACAAGCCAGTGTCAACAACCATTACCATTACATTTAATGGAACAACACTAGCAACTAAGTCAATTTCAATCACTGGTGAGGCTGCATCTATTGTAGTTTCAGGTGAAGATATTGCACAGGCTGGCGGAGTTCGCACAGGAACCTATGACTTTGTAGTCAAGGATTCTGCTGGTAATCAGTTGGCTAGTATCACTCCAACTGCAGATACCACAAAGTATGATTCACAAGTTACCGCAGTTTCTGTAGGTGGAGCATCATCTGCTACCGCTGTACAAACTGGTGGTTGGACATGTGCTGCTACATCAGGATCAACAAAGGTACGCATTAAGCATACTCTTGCAGATCTTAGCGTTATCTACTCAAACGAGTTTGATGCACGTTGTGGTCAAGCAGTAAACAAGTACACAGCAAAGTTTGACAAGGATTCATACCTTCCAGGCGAAATTGCAAAATTAACTGTATCTGCAACTGATATTTCAGGTGCTAAGGTACATGATGCAGCAACACTTGGAACAGGAGTAGCAATTTCTGCTGGTGGATTAACACTAGTTGGAACAGCAACTTCAACAGATACATTTACAAACGGATCAAAGACTTATCAGTTCACCGTTGGTAATAACACTGGAGCATACAATGCAATAGTTGATCTACCTGCATACGTAGCAACAGATTCTGCTAAGGTAGTTTCTTACAAGGTTGCTCCAAGTACAGCAGAGGTTTCCAATGCTGAAATATTGAAGTCAATCGTTGCACTTATTGCAACAATCAATAAGCAAATTGCAGCACTACAGAAATTGATTCTCGCAAGGAAGTAATTTCTTAATAAATTTAGAGGGTAGATTAATTTCTACCCTCTTTTTTTATGTATAAAAATGGTATAATTGCTAATATAATTACACATTGGAGATGCCCCTTAATTGACTAATCTTAAACGAAGACTATTATTAGCCTTTGGGGTAGGGTTATGCGTAACAATTTTTGGAATTATGGCTCCTGATCGTGCTGGTGCTACAGAAAATCAAGAGCAGGTTATTGTAAGTCCTGCTCAACAGGCAGTTAATGAAGCACTTTCAACAGCCACTACAGAGGTACAGGAGGCTATTACAGCCACTGAAACAGCCTTGGTAGAGGTAGGACAAGCACAAACCGAATACTCTCAAGCACAACCAATTGTTGCAGAAATATCATCAAAAATATCTGTAGCCAACGCAGAAATAACAAATGTTCAAACCGCTATTAATACTATTAGTAATGTTGATTTATCTGTTACTCCTATAGATCAAAGTTCTCAAGTAGTTCAAGATGCAAAGGCTACAGTAACTACTGCAACTACCGCCATAAATAATATAGGAACACAAATAACTCAGGCTCAAACAGCAATATCTGAAGCAGTTGCTGAAAAAACAGAAGCATCCACAGCACAGGCCACTGCACAAACAGAACTAACCCAAGCAAACCTTGCCATTGATGCTGCTCAAACAGCAGTAAATAATTTACAGGCAACTATAGGAACTAGTACAAATGTACTTGCTGGAGTAGACGATGCTGGTGTTCAAATGAATCTTCCATTCGGAATGCAAATGGGTGGCACTTTTTATAACAATGTTTATGTCGGATCTAATGCAACAATAACATTTGGAACAAATGAAGGTCATGTGTATTGGCAAACTCCTGACGCACCATCTGTATCTATAGCAGGATGGGACTGGACAACTTGGAGTACAGGAACAGGTATTACTTATGCAACTACTGGAACAAGTTTAGATATTGCTTGGGACCTTCGCCCTTTTCCACAACAGGATGCTTCTACACAAATGGTTCAAATTAGATTTAATGCTGATGTTAATCCCAATAATGGAGCATGGACAGCAGGTGTAACTGCTAATGGACCAATACCAGATCAAGCAAGATTTAATTACAGAGAAACAACTGGTGGAACAGTAACTGCAATTACAGATACTAACGTTGGAGCAAGTTTTGCTGGACAAATAAGTCAAGGTGCGGCATTTACCCCTTATGTAGATCCAAACACAGAAACAGTTCAGGCAGCAGTAGATTCAGCAAATGCAACCATTGCACAATTAAACTCAAGCCTTACTCCAGTAGTTGCTCAAAACACTACAAACACTTCTAATATAAATGCAATCAACACAACATCTTTAACCAATACCGTAAACTCAGCGGTATCAACAAAGACATCTCTTGAATCAACATTAAACATCAAAGCAGGGCAATTAACATCTGCTATCAATAACAACATTCCAACTCCTGCCCCAATAATTTCAACTCCAATTGTTGCAGGAACTACCGCAACTATTACACCCGAGTTACCAGCAGGATACACAGCAAATACTTGGTTTTATCAAGTAGTAACAGATGATCCAGATGCAGAAAATCCGTATGAAGGACAAACCTTAAATACAGATGGTGCACCAGCGTCTATTCAATTAACTGGTTTGACAGAAGGCGCTACTTATACAGTTAGAGTTGCTAACTGGTCAGGTCCTGTAAGTCAGTATACTGAGACTGTTATTTCTATACCCGCACAACAAAGTTCTAATTTAACTACTGGTGGAGGTTCTTATGATCCTGTTGATAACAACGAACAAACTCAACCAGACGAGACCACTCCAACTGAAGAGGATAATACAGAGACAGAAGAGATTCCTGTAGATGAAACTCCTGTGGATGAGACTCCTGTTGACGAAGCGCCTTCTGAAGAGACTGAATCTCCCGAAACGGATACACCTGAATCTGATGACTCTTCATCCAGCAATGAACTAGAAAGTATTCTTGAAGAAACTCAGGATTCTTTTGAAGAAATAGCACAAGATAATAATACCTTATCTGTAGCAGAACTACAAGATGTAGTTGCAGATTTAGTTGCAGATAGCACTTTAGATGCATCTGATGTTGCAGAAGTTTTAGAGGCAATTGCTCAAGGCGGAGAAGTATCTGAAGAGATTGCTGCTGAAGTTTCATCTACATTAGCAGAGGGTGGATTAACAGAAGCAGAAGCAGAATTTATTACAGAAATGCTTGCTGCAGATGGAGAAATAACAACAGCAGAAGTTGTTAACTTGTCAGAAGCACTTACTGAAGACGGTACATTTACTTTAGCAGAAAAAGATTTAGTTGCAGATGTATTGGTTACATCAGCAGAAGGTGCTCCAGTTGAAGCATCAGCCATAGAAGCAGCGGGACTTGAATATAGAGATCTCCCACCATTAATTCCAGTAGAAGTAAGAGAAGATGCTAATGGCAATCCAGTAGTCATTACAGCAGAAGTAGCATCAGCATTGCTTGTATTAGAAAGTCCAGCAGCACTATTAAATGCAGTTGCTACTTGTTTTAATCCAGATGAAGCAATTGAAGGTTTGACAGAAGAGCAAAAATGTGAGTTAGGCAAAGCCTTACTTAACATGGGTGCTGATATGTCTATTCCAGAACGTGAAAAAGCAGAAGATATTGTGGTTGTAACGATAATTGCTGGCCAATTAATTGTTGCTACTGCACCTAGAAGAAGGAGATAAA
>Ga0247840_10011609_pt1 | contig 10680 bp, 4 predicted proteins | sample LaCruzMarch2015__FD_192404 | JGI IMG/M metagenome (GOLD analysis project Ga0247840, IMG submission 192404) | Freshwater microbial communities from meromictic Lake La Cruz, Castile-La Mancha, Spain - LaCruzMarch2015_17m | ecosystem: Environmental > Aquatic > Freshwater > Lake | place: Spain...
AATCGTCGGTGACATAGCTGCCCTTGACCGTCTCCAGCGAGGTCAGGTCCAGCGACTGGATCCAGTCCTCGCGCACGAAGCCGGTCAGCAGGTCGCGGACCATCTCGGCGTGCGCGAAGAGTTGCTTGTAGCTGTGGTCGTGGTGACGCCCGGCGGCCGGGGCGCGCCGTTTGCGGGAACCGCGGGGACGACGGGGGTGGCGGGGTGGGGTCATGGCTGGCGTTGGCGGGTCAAGGTCGGCGGCTTGAGCGCGATGCGGGTCGGCACGCGTGCTCCGCATCATTGAGCCCCATTGTAGCCGGGCCGGGTCCGCTGCGCGGACCTTCACCGGTCGGGTTCGCGCGGGGCTCGGTCCGCACAGCGGACCCAGGTTAGCGTCCGCGCCCGGCCAGCCAGCGGACCAGGGTCAGACCCAGCGCCAGCAGCACTATGCCGAGCCCGGCGGTAGCGGCGAAGAGCGCCAGCGCGGGCCAGTTGGGACCGCTGTTGGCGGCCGGTGCCATCTGCCCGAGCAGCCAGCCCGGCAGTGCGCCCCACTCCCGCGGCATCCCGTTGAGGGCAAAATCAAAGAAGCCGGCGAACAGCACCAGCGGGAAGCCGAAGACGGTGAGGAAGGTGACCAGGCGGGCGGCGCGCTGCTCGGCGTAGGCGCGCAGGGTATGCTCCAGTTCGTCGATGGTGTACTCCAACTGCTCCAGTCGATCGCCGATACCCCAGCGCCGCTCCAGGCTGGCGCGCAGGGTCGCCAGGCGCGGGTCGGCGCTGGCCCCGGCGGTCTGGTCGAGACCCCGGCGCAGCGCGACCTTGATGCCGGTCAGGCGGTCGAGGTTGCCGGCCGCCGCAAGCCCCGCCCAACGGCGGTGCTTGAGATGCCGGTCCATCCGCTCCAACAGGGCCTTGGCTTCGGTGCCCGTCTGTGCGAGCAGCGCGAGCCGCGCGCCGACCTGGTCCACTTCGGTCTCGATGGCGCTCTGGTCCAGCGGGGTGCGGTGCCAGTCGTCGAACAGCACGACGCCGTTGGGATGGACGAGCACGACGCCGCCGGCGACCGCGATGCAGTCGAAGCACTCGGGGTCCGGCAGGTGGGCGAGACGGTGGCGCTGGTCCGGGGCGAGCCCGGCGTTGGCGATCGGGGCGATCAGGCAGCGTTGCAGGGTCGGTGTCAGCAAGGCCAGTTCGTTCGCGGCGGTTGATGCGGTGGCTTCCGAGTCCCACTGCGGGCGCGGCCAACCTAGCGCCAGGCAGTGCTGCGGACGGTCGGCGGCGGCCGGCGTTGGAGCGGTCCCGTCCGGCGCCGCGTGGGTTGCTCCCAGCGGCACCGGGATGCACGCCTCGAACGGATGCACCGCCCCATCGGCACAGCGAAACCGCAGCGCACCGCTGGGCTTGTAGCAGGCCCACAGCGCCTCAAGCACATCCTCCCGCCAATCGAGCCGGGAGCCCGGCGACCCGTCCGACAGCCGACCGGGGGCCGCGATCAGGGTATAGCTGCCGCGGTCGTCCCACCAGGGTTGGTTGGGGCTGGGCGCGCCGGTGTCCGGGCGGCGGCCCGCGGGATAGCCCGCGAGCCCGATCCGGGGTCGGTCGCAGGGGCGCTGCCCGCCCCAGGCGGCGTCTTCGCGCCGCTCCAGCGCCCGCCACAGCTCGGGCAGATGCACGCCCAGGGCCGGATCGACCGAGAGGGTCATGTCGGCGCCGGTACCGGCGAGCGCCGGGCGATAGAGCCCCATCAGACCGAAGCCGTCGCCGAGCCAGGGGTGGACGCGATCGTTGCGCAGAAACACCTTCAGCGCGCCGGTTAAGGCCTGCTCCTCGATCAGACAGGCATCGACGATCCGCCAGCGCCCGCCCGGACCCTGCATGGGCAGGCGCAGTTGCAGGGTGTCGGCGTGGTCCAGTGCGTGGCGGTACTGCTCGGCCTCGTAGCGCAGAAAGGCCGCGGCGCGTCCGGCCTCGGGGCAGATCGAGAGATCGGCGATCGGCGCGGGCGGGGAGTCCTCCGCCAGCAGGGCGACGGTGAAACGCAGGCAGGCGAGCCAGGCCGCCCCGAGCGCGGCATCGGCCTCGTGCGCCAGCGCGGCCCGCTCGGACGCCGTGCCGTCGGTCGGCGGTTGCCGGAACAGCTCGCTGTCCCAATAGCCGTGGCCCAGGGCGACCAGCAGCGTCGGCCAGTGCGCGAACGGATCGGCGACCCGACTCTGCCCCTGCTCCCAGGCCGCCACCGTGCCGACCCAGGCGCGCGGCACCGCGTTCGCCGGTACGCCGTTCAGCCGCGCCAGCAGCACGATCAGCCCCAGCACGCTGTCCGGGGAGGCGTCTTCCACCACCAGGGCGAAGCGCGCGAAGAACGACTCGGGCGCCGCGTCGGCGCCGACCGCGCGCTGCCAGTGCGCGAACAGCTCGGACGGCGGGTCCAGGGCCAGGGCGGTGACCCCGGCCGGGCGGTCGGGCGCGACCGATCCCCGCCCTGGCCCCGGCGGCGCGAGGCCCTTGTCGCGCAGACAGATGCCGAGGTGGTCCACGGGGACGAGCTTGCCGTCGCTGTCGCTGGTCCAGTGGGCGCCGACGTCGATCAGACACTGCCCCTGCCCAGCGCGCTGTTGGCGGTCGGCGAGGCGGACCGGCGCGGGCGGCGGGTCGGCAGGGTCAGACCCGGTGGCGATGGCGGGGGCCAACGCCCGCAGCCGCGCGTCGAGGCGCTCGAGTCCGCTGGACAGGGCCGTCAGAAATGCGTGCCAGGTCATGGTCGGGGTCCCGGATTAACGGTTGCGCCGGACGGCCGCACCGTCCGGACAGGTCTGAAGATGGGAGATCGCGCAATGGGGGCGGGTCCCGGCGCCCCGGTGCGGTTCTCTGCGCTCGCCGCACGGTACAATAAACCGACTGGCCCAGACCAAGCGACCGCCACCGGACCCCACCGCCGATCGACCAGGAGCGCACCATGACCGGCCACTACCGCTGCCCCCAATGCGGCAACCAGGATGTGAGCATCCGCGAGGCCACCGGCACCCTGACGTGCCACGGCGAGGGCTGCGGCTACCAGGGCCCCATCCCCGTGCCGCCGGCCCTGCCCCTCAAGGGCAGCGCCGACGAGGACCGGCCACTGCACGAACGCGCCCGGCGCCTAGCCCAAGCCTTCCACACCGGCGCGCGGCTCGGAGATCTGCTGCCCCGCTGGCCGTCGCCCATCGCCCACGAACTGGACATGCTGCACCGCCTGCTCGATCAGGGCGAGATCGTCGGCGCCTTCTACCAACTGCGCGACGTGGCCGAGGTGTTGATCAAGCTCCCGGCGGTGATCCTGGCCCGGGACCTGATCGAGCACGGTGCCGCCATCCCCATCCCGGCCGCGAACGGCGAGCCCGCCCCGGACTACATCCGCCGCACCCTGCTCGCCAAGTCCCCCAGCGCCGGCACCTGGCGCACCCTGGCCTGCGATCTGGCACAGGCACTCTGCCCCAACCTGCCCGCGGGTCCTCCCGGGCTCGTCGCCCCCGGGCTGGTCCGGCTCTTCTACTGCGCCCCGGATGGGCGCCGCGCGGACAGGCCCGAGCCGACCGCCCTGTTCAAGGCCCTGGAGGCCCTGGTGGCCTGGCGCAACCAGGCGGTCGGCCACGGCGGCTTCCGCCCGGACTTCTCCGAGCACCTGGATTCCCTGGAGCACATGCTGATCGATCGCGGAGGCGCCAAGGGCCTGGACCGCGCCTTGGCGGCGGCACTGGAGGCCGACCCCTGGCAGGGTCTGGTGCTGCGTATCCTCGATGGCGATGGCGATGGCGATGGCGATGGCGATGGCAACGGCGACGGGGAGGCCCCGGGCCACCCCCTGATCGGGTCCGAGGCCATCCGCCCCGGGCACCGGGGCCAGGGTCATGTTCCCAAGGACGCGCCTCTGGTGCTGGCGGGTCCCGTCGGCCGCCTGGACTTAGGCCCCTATGCCGCGGCCCGCCGCTGCGACCTGTGCAGCCACCAGGACGTTTTTCTCTACAACGGATTCAGCGGCAAGCGCGACCGGCCCGCCAACAACTGCTACCAGTTCCTGGATTACCGCACCGCCCACCCCATGGAGCGACGCTGGAACCAGGCCCGTGACCTGGTGGCCGAGCGCACCCTGGTGCCCGGACAGCCCGACTCGCCGCTGCCCCAGGTCGAAGGGGAGGGGCCGGCGGACCGTCCACCGGGGCCGGGGCAGCCCCAGGCAGTCAGCTTCAACCGACTGGACATCGTGCAACTGCTCGACGCCATCGCCGTCGAGCGCCGTTTCCTGCCCCCCGAGTATCTCAACGCCGCACTGCGCGCCTTCCTGGGGCGCCACCCGCGCGGCGTGCTCTGGCTCAGTGCCCCGGCCCATGTGGGCAAGTCGCTGTTCGTCCTGGCCCTGGACCAGGGTTGGGACTACGGGGGCGAGGACCACCCACTGAGCCCGGCGCGCACCGGTCGCGCCCTTCAGGTGCCGGTGGCCAGCTTCGCCATCCGCCGGGAATACCGGTATGGACCGGGCCCCTTCCGCGACCAACTGCGCCTCAGTCTGGCCCGGGCACTCAACCTGGCCGCGGAGGGGGACCAGCAAAGCGGGCTGCCGATCCTGGACCTCGAGGCCGCGGACAAACCCGCCGCCTTCGCCGACTGGATCGGTGACTTCCGCCGCCGCTCGCCCCTGGGACTCGGCCCCGGCGACCCCTTCCTGATCTGCCTGGATGGCCTCGACGAGCTCCCCGCCCCGGTCCCTGGGGAGGCGAGCATTCTGGATTTCCTGCCGGCGCCCTCGGCCCTCCCGGCCGATACCTACCTGCTGCTGACCTCCCGCCCCCGGGACGGCGCCGACGACGCCTGTCCCCCCTGGGTCTGGGAGCGGGTGCAGCGGACCCTGGCGGGCCAGCCCGGGTTCGAGTCCCTGGCCATCGGCCTGGGGGACGGCGATTACCTGGGTCTCCTGCGGGACTATCTGCGCCGGGAGCTGGCGGCGTCCCTGGTCGTCGGCATCGCCCCGGCCATGGCCCGCTGGCTGGCCGGCGGGGTGCAGCCCGAGTGCGACGGCGACGCGCCGATCGCTCGGGCGCTCCTGGCCCTGCGCGACAGCGCCGGGGAGCGCATCGGTCCGCGCCTGGAGCTGGCCTGGTACAACGCCCAGCCCCCCGTCGCGCCAGGCACCGCGGGTGCCGAACGCAACCCCAAGACGCCGCCGTCGCCCCCGCCCTTGCCCCCGGCCCTGTTGGCCGCCCAGTCCCGGGCACTCGACGGACTCTTCGAGACCCTGCTGGACAAGGCCGACGGCCGCTTCCTGTACCTCGCCCTCTTGGTGGACCGTCTCGCCGAGCGCGACCTGAGCCTGGAGGATATCCCCGCGCTGGCCGCCGGCGAGCGCCTGCACCTGGATTATCTGGACACCTGGAACGACCGCCTGCTGCCCAAACAGGCGGACCTGGGCAAACGGGTCCTGCTGCTGCTGGCCGCCGCGGAGCAGGTCCACGACTGCTATCGCGCCCGACCCGGCGGCACCGAGACCGCCGACCCCATCGCGACCGCCTGTCGCCCCCTGGACCTGCCGCCCCAGGAGACCGTCTTCCACGGCCTGCCACTGGACCTGCTCCTGGCCCTGCTGCACGGCACCGAGGCCGGGGAGGGCAGTACCCAGCCGCTCCCGGCCCCGGCCCTGGTCTATGTCCTCTACCGGCTCAAGCCCGTGCTCGGCTCCTGGCGCGGCGAGGCCGCCAGCCACAGCCGCTTCCGCATCGGGCTCAAGGGGCTCACCCAGGCCATCGCCACCCACCCCGATTGGCGCGACGACCTCCAACGCACCCATCGGCGCCTCGCCGCCGATGTCGGCGCCCTGCTCGACGACGCCCAGGCCCAGGGTGTTGATACCTATGCGCCAAGCGCCGGGGACCTCTATCTGCTCCAGGCCGCCCTCGGCCACGCTCGCCTCGCCGCCGACGGCGGCGAACTGGAGCGTCGCCTGGCCAGCCACCCCTGCACCCTGCCGTTGCTGCGCCGCCAGGCTGAGACCGACGACAATGCGCTCGCCACCGACCACCGACGGGCCATCGATTGGCTGACCCTGGCCTTGGCCTGGCAGGGTGATTTGGGCGGGGCGGACGAGAGCATTGAGGTCCGGTATGGGCGGGCGGTGGACTGGTTTCACCGGGGTCTGCACCGGTACCAGCAGGGCGGCGACCTGGCGGGCGCCGTCACCGACTATGACGTGGCGATCACGATCATGGAGGGCATCCGCGATCTGGCCCTCGCTAAAGGAGGGGATGACGGCTGGCCACTGCCCCTGCGCAACGTCCTTGCCGGTACCTACCAGAACCGCGGCCTCGTCCGGGTCCGGGGCGGCGACCTCCTGGGGGCCGTGGCCGACTATGACGCGGCCATCGCGCTTCATCAGGGTATCCGGGATCTGACCCGCTCCCGCGGTGGGGAGGAAGGCTGGGCGCTGCCCTTGCGCACAGACCTCGCCCTTGTCTACCAGAACCGCGGCAACGCCCGCCTCTTGAATAGCAATCTCGCTGAGGCCATCGCCGACTGCGACGCAGCCATCGCGATCATAGAGGGCGTCCGGGATCTGACCCGCGCCCAGGGCGGGGAGGACGCCTGGGCCCTGCCCCTGCGCAACCTCCTCGCTGGCACTTACCAGAACCGCGGCCTCGCCCGGGCCGATGGCGGCGACCTCGCGGGAGCCGTCGCCGACTATGACGTGGCCACCGCGATCATGGAGGACATCCGCGACCTGGTATGCGCCCAGGGCGGGGAGGACGCCTGGACCCTACCCCTGCGCAACGACTTAGCCGCGGTCTACCAGAACCGCGGCCTCGCCAGGGCCGATGGCGGCGACCTCTTGGGGGCTGTCGTAGACCACGCCGCGGCCATCGCGCTCCGCGAGGGCATTCGTGATCTGGCCCGAGGCCGGGGCGGTGAGGACGGCTGGGCCATACCCCTGCGCAACAACCTAGCCGGCAGCTATCAGAACCGCGGCAACGCCCGACTTCAGGGCGGCGACCTCGCAGGGGCCGTGGCCGACTATGACGCGGCCATTGCGATCATGGAAGCCCTCCGCGACCTAGGCCGCGCCCGGGGCGGGGAGGACGCCTGGGCCCTACCCTTGCGCAACGACTTGGCCATGGTCTTCCAGAACCGCGGCAACGCCCGACTTCAGGGCGGCGACCTCGCAGGGGCCGTGGCCGACTATGACGCGGCCATTGCGATCAGGGAGGGTATCCGCGACCGAGCCCGAGGCGGGGGCGGGGAGGACGCCTGGGCCCTGCCAATGCGCAACAGCTTGGCCACGGTATACCAGAACCGGGGCCTCGCCCGCGCCGCTCGCGGCGACCTAGCGCGGGCCGTTACCGACTACGACGCAGCCATCGCGATCACCGAAGGCATCCGGGATCTGGTAAGCGCTAAGGAAGGGGAGGTCGCCTGGGCGCTGCCCCTGCGCAACGATCTCGCCCGCGTCTACACGAACCGCGGCGAGGCTCGTCGTCTAGGTGGCGACCTTGCGGGGGGCGTCGCCGACTACGACGCGGCCATCGCGCTCCGCGAGGCCATCCGCGACCTAGCCCGCGCCCGGGACGGGGAGGACGGCTGGTCCCGGCCCCTGCGCAACGAGCTCGCCACCGTTTACCAGAGCCGCGGCAACGCCCGGCTTCAGGGCGGTGACCTCGCGGGGGCCGTTAAGGACTGCGATTCTGCCATCGCGCTCAGGGAGGGCATCCGCGACCTGGCCCGAGCCCAGGGCGGGGAGGACGGCTGGGCCCTGCCTCTGCGCGACGACCTCGCCACCGCCTGTCAGAACCGCGGCCTCGCCCGGGCCCAGGGCGGCGACCTCGCGGGGGCCATAGCCGACTATGACGCGGCCATCGCGATCTTGGATGGCATCCGCGACCGGACCCGCGCCCAGGGTGGGGAGGACGCCTGGTCCCCGCCCCTGCGCAACGGCCTGGCCAGGGTTTACCAGAACCGGGGGAACGCCCGACTTGGGGGCAACGACCTTGCGGGGGCGGTGATCGACTACGACGCGGCTATTGTGCTCATGGAGGGCATCCGCGACCTGGCCCGCGCCCGGGGCGGGGAGGACGCCTGGACCCTGCCCCTGCGCAACGACCTGGCCTTGGTCTCCCAGAACCGCGGCTTCGCTCGATTCCAGGGCGGCGACCTCGCAGGGGCCGTCGCCGACTATGACGCGGCCATCGCGATCATGGAGGACATCCGCGACCTGGCCCGCGCCCGGGGCGGGGATGACGCCTGGGCCCTGCCCCTGCGCGACGACCTGGCCCGCACCTACCATAACCGCGGCGGCGCCCGGACCCAGGGCGGCGACCCCGCGGAGGCCTTGGCCGACTATGACGTGGTCATCGCGATCAGGGAGGGCATCCGCGATCTGGCCCGCGCCCGGGGCGGGGAGTCCGCCTGGCTCGCCGCGGCCCGGTTCGATCTCGCGAAGGCGCTCCTTGCTCGGGCCCAGGTGCAAGGCCGCGAGCGCCGCCGCGCCGATCTCGCCGCCGCCCGCGCCATCGCCGACGGTCTTGCAACCCTTGGCTACCAGGACCTGGCCCAGTCCCTGCGAGCCGCTTGCGCCATGGCGGCCTTGCCGCGCCCGATCCTGTGGCTACTGGGGCGCGTCATCGGTCCGGTCGCAAAACGGTTCGCGGGTCTGTTCCTGCGGCTCCAGGCCAAGGCCCTGACGCCACCCGGTCGGGACCGCTGATGGCCGAGCACCCCTCGGTGCGGCGTGCCGAGTGTTGCAGCATGACATGCACCGGTTGGAAATCATCGATGTCCGGCGGAACCTGGGACCCAGTGCGCCGTCAGGATTGCGGCGGCGGCAGCCAGTCGGCGGCGAGGACGCGCGTCGGCTCCCAGGGGCAGGACCGCGGCGGATCGGCGATACCCGTCTCCCGTGTCGCCGCAGCGAGTGCATCGTCCCAGGCGTCGGCCCACCAGTCGGGGTCGTTCAGTGAGTTCGCCAGGCTCGGCGTGTGACGCAGACGCCGCGCGATACCGTTGCGCTGGGTCCGAATGGTGACCTCCCAGTCGGCGCCGCGCCGCGCTGGTTGATAGTGCCATTAGATGAAAGCCGCCGTGGGAGCGGCTTGCAGCCGCGAGGCGACGCCCCGTCGCGGCTGAAGCCGCTCCCACAGCGTCGCCGCGCGACTTTCACGGTGAACCTGTCTAAACTGTTGCCATGCGCCATCCCATTGATCCCAAGGTTGACTGCGTCTTCAAGGCCCTGCTGGGGGCCGAGTCCAATCGTGACTTGCTGATCCATTTCCTCAACGCCGTCCTGGGCGCGGACCTGCCCCGGCCGATCGTCGCGGTGGAGATCCAGAACCCATACAACGAGAAGGAATTCCTCGATGACAAGCTCACCGTCGTCGATGTCAAGGCCCGCGACGCGACCGGGCAGATGTTCCAGGTCGAGGTCCAGCTGCTCAATCACCGCGACTTGGCGGCGCGCATCCTCTACGGCTGGGCGGACCTCTACCGCGGCCAGATCAAGGAGGGCGAAAGCTACCGCAAGCTGCGCCCCACCTACGCCATCTGGCTGCTGGGTCAGACCCTGCTGCCGGATGATCCGGACTATGCCCACGAGTTCCGGATGCGCGACCGGTGCGGTCGCGCCTTTCTGGACCACGGCGGCATCCGGCTGCTGGAACTGAGCAAATTCGCCACCGATACGGTCGAAACCGAAGAGCAGCGGTGGCTCAAATTCTTCAACGAGGCGGAGCGCCTGGACGCGGACGCCCTGCCGGCCTGGATGCAGACCCCAGAGATGAGGCGAGCCATGAACACCCTGAAGGCATTCTCCGAGAAAGAGCACGCCTATTATGCGTACCAGGCACGGCAGGACTATCTGCGCGAACAGCAGAGCGTCCAGCTCGAATTCGAGGACCTGCGCGCGGAGGTTGAGCAAGAGCGAGCGGCCAAGGAGCAGGCGCGCGCGACCGCAGAACAGGCACTTGCGGCGCAGGAGCGGGAGCGGGCGGCCAAGGAAGAGGCCCTCGCCGAGATCGAGCAGCTGAAGCGTTTGCTTGCGGACAAGTCCGCGCCGTCCGGCCCCGGGACACGATAGACCCGCAGATTTGGCGTCGGGGACGCCCGCCTTCTGGCTCCCACGCTCCAGCGTGGGAGCAAGTGCGGGCGCTGCGCGTCCAGTGCCAAGACCGGACGCGGAGCGCCCGCCCGGCATTCCCACGCGGGAGCGTGGGAACGAGAAACCTGGTGGTCGGCGCTTAACTTAATGGCAGTGACGCTGGAGCGTGGGAGCGAGAAAGCCCCCTTGGCCATCCGCGGTGCTGGTGACACCGCTGGAGCGGTGTCACGAGGGGCGCTCGTCGCAATGCCGAGGAGGGGGTGAACGGTTACGGGGAGGGAATGGTCACGCCGCCGGATCTTCGCACCGTCAGCGATTGGGGGACCAAGACCCGCCGAGTCGCTCGATCTTCTCGACCGGGCACTGAGAAAGCAATGAAAAACCTGGGTTTGCTCAAGCAGCGGATGAAAGAGACACTCGGCAACCGGGCCTCCGCCAACCTCAAGCTGCCATTCATCTGTAACCTATGAACCGACACACCCCCATCGTCGCCGCGCTGCTGGCCTTCAGCATTGCCGCAAGCGCCCCCACGAGCGCGCAGCCCGAGGGCAGCGCCGCCGCCCTGTGGTTCGATGCCCATCGGGATC
>Ga0247840_10011610_pt1 | contig 10679 bp, 7 predicted proteins | sample LaCruzMarch2015__FD_192404 | JGI IMG/M metagenome (GOLD analysis project Ga0247840, IMG submission 192404) | Freshwater microbial communities from meromictic Lake La Cruz, Castile-La Mancha, Spain - LaCruzMarch2015_17m | ecosystem: Environmental > Aquatic > Freshwater > Lake | place: Spain...
GACTTAATATCTCTGAATATATGAATTATAAGTTTAACAGAGCATTCAGCTTTAGGTTATCCCTTTTCTATACTCAAATGGATGAAAAGATTCAAGCTGTATTTAATGTCATGAGAAATTGGCACCAATGTTCTCCAAGCTGTTCAATTAATACGATGAGCGTATCTAAAATTTTACTCAAAGAGAGAGAGCTACAAACAGGTGCAATAGTTATTGATATTGGTGAAGTGACCAGCGAAATCAGTTTGTACCGATTTAACAAACTCATTTTTGTGAAAACCATCCCAGTTGGTGGCTATCATGTAACAAAAGATATCAAAGATATTTTGAAAATCTCTTTTGAACAAGCTGAAAATCTTAAATTGACCTATAATCGATTTTTAAAAGTGGATGGGACTAAAATTTTAGTGAATTTTCCAATTCAAAATGGTGGAGAGAGCAGCCGCTTTTTTGTAGTGGAGAAGAAGTATTTAGAAGCGATTATTGAGAGCAGAATGGAAGATATTTTTGAAATATCGATTAAAGCGCTAAGAGGGGCTGGATTTGCACACGATAAGATAGCCAACTACATTTTTACGGGTGGCGGATCTGAATTTGAAAAAACGTCAGAATGGGCTGAAAAATATTTTAAATTTCCAAAGGTGAAACGAATGAATGCGACGTCGAATAGTGATTGGAAGTCTCTTAATTTACAAGAGTCAACTGCGCTAGTAGGCATGAGTGCAGAGTATGCGCTTCATATACCAGAAGAAGAGTATGTATTAAATGCAAACGAGAGTGTTAAAAATGTTAAAATACGCGAAGATGTAGAGAGATATGAAGAAGATATTGAAGAGGTTGCCGTTAAAGAGCGTAAGGTCAAAGTCAAAGTAAAAAAAGAGAAGGGCGAAGGCTTCTTCAAAAAATTGAATAAAAAAGTGAAAAAGACTTTAGAAGAGGTTTTTTAGAAAAGGAGATATGATGGTTGAGTTAGATGAGTTAAGAGCTAAAATCAAGGTAATTGGAGTAGGAGGCGCTGGAGGCAACACCATTAACGATATGGTGGACAGTGGAATTGTTGGTGTGGAATTTGCAGTGGCGAATACAGATGCTCAAGATATTAAGAAATCAAAAGCTACCATAAAAGTGCAATTAGGTGATAAGTTAACAAAAGGTCTTGGAGCTGGTGCAAATCCTGAAATAGGAAAATTAGCAGCTGAAGAAGATAAAGCAAAACTCGTTTCAATACTTGAAAATACGGATATGCTTTTTATCACCGCTGGTATGGGTGGAGGAACAGGTACGGGTGCTTCGCCAGTCATTGCAGAAGTGGCAAGAGAGATGGGCATTTTAACCATAGCAATTGTTACGAAGCCTTTCGGGTTTGAAGGTCCAAAAAGAAAAAGAAATGCTGATATCGGTATAGAGAAATTAAGAGAGTTTGTTGATGCTATTGTTATTATTCCAAATGATAAATTAAGAGAACTACCTGAGAGAAAAATAACCCTTCAAAATGCCTTTAGAGAGGCAAATAATGTGTTAAAAATAGCCGTTCAAGGTATGTCTGAAGTGATTACCCGCAGTGGTTTTGTTAGTTTAGATTTTGCTGATATTAATGCTGTGATGAAAGATTCTGGTGTTGCAATGCTTGGATTTGGTGAAGCAGAGGGAACAGATAGAGTGGCCATTGCAACTGAAAAAGCTCTTAACAATCCACTTCTAGAAAAACCAATTTCAGGAGCCTATAAAGTGCTTGTGAATATCACTGCTGGTCCAGATTTCACGTTAGAAGAGGCAAGTGAAATTGCTGAAAATATCATTAAAACTTCAGGTAACAGTGATTTAGACGTTATGTATGGAATTGTTATTGATGAACACATGGAAAATTTCTTAAGAGTAACAGTGATAGCGACAGATTTCGAAAATAAAAAAGTAGATCCTTTGCATAAACCAGAGCAAAGAGAGGCACTTTTTAATGAAGAGCAAGACGATACCATGACGTTTAATCGAAACGCCGACGTAGATTTTGGGGATGATGGGTTTGGAGTAGGGGCTATAGATGTACCTGCTTTTTTAAGAAGAAAAAAATAATTTTTCATAAAAAGTGTAAGAGAAAAGGCGTACTCTTACACTTTTAATGAGTTCAAATCCTTAAAAATCAAGCTTTCTAGAAATAAATGAAATAATTTTTTAAAGAGTGTTGACAAAAGGGTTTATGTGTGGTAAAATTTATCTTGTCCGTTAGGAAAAGCAGCAATGCTTGAGGAACAGATACAGTTCGGAGTGTAGCGCAGTCCGGTAGCGCAACTGCCTTGGGAGCAGTGGGTCGGGAGTTCGAATCTCTTCACTCCGACCATTTTTTAAAACTTATTGTAATGCGGGAGTAGCTCAGTTGGTAGAGCGTCAGCCTTCCAAGCTGAATGTCGCGAGTTCGACCCTCGTCTCCCGCTCCAATAATTTTAAGAGCCTGTAGCTCAGCTGGATAGAGCAACGCCCTTCTAAGGCGTGGGTCAGGGGTTCGAATCCCTTCAGGCTCGCCATATCTGTAATGGTGGTCGTAGTTCAGATGGTAGAGCGCAAGATTGTGATTCTTGTTGTCGCGGGTTCAAGTCCCGTCGATCACCCCAGAATTTTTTTAAAAGGATGCATCTGTAGCTCAATTGGATAGAGCGTCGGACTTCGGATCCGTAGGTTGTGGGTTCAAATCCTTCCAGGTGCGCCACAAAAGCACTTTAAAAAATGTGAAGTAATGGGTCATTAGCTCAGTTGGTAGAGCACACGACTTTTAATCGTGTTGTCGCAGGTTCGATCCCCGCATGACCCACCATTAAATTTTCATCCTGTTGCGAGGGTGGCGGAATTGGCAGACGCACTAGACTTAGGATCTAGCGCCTTCGGCGTGGGGGTTCGACTCCCCCCTTTCGCACCAAGTAAAAATTCTAAACCTCATCTTAATTGGTGAGGTTTTTTCTTTTATTTTATCTATTTCAATTTTATAGTTGTTTAAAAACAAAGATTGACAAAATTATCATATCATGAGCGTAGACATCTCTAATTTAAAAGGTATAGTTCTCTCGAGACCTTTACTTTCGCAAATAAATTTGAGATGAGATCAAACTGTTGGATATAGAAAGCGTGGAGATTTTGAGTAGGATTTCCCTTCGACTAAGCTCAGGGACCAAAATAAAAGAAAGTGATTAGGCACAGGAAGTGAAATAGAATGAAGTATTGTTAAGTGGTGAAAAAAACATCTATAATGAAATTTGAAAAAATCTTGGTCGTTGAGCGAAGTCGAAACGAACGGTAGAAAGGACTTAGACATGAAGGGATATATGTATATTTTAGAGTGTTCTGATGGCAGTTTTTATACAGGAAGTACAATTAATATAGAGAGACGATTATTTGAACATCAAAGCGGAATAGGGGCTAATTATACTAAAAAACGATTGCCTGTTAAAGTAGTATATTTGGAAGAGTATAGTAGAATTGATGAGGCTTTTTATAGAGAAAAACAAATACAAGGTTGGAGTAGAAAAAAGAAAATGGCTTTGATTCAGGGTGATTTTGAGAGTTTGAAAGAATTGGCGAAAAGTTCCTTCGACAAAGCACAGGAACCAAAATAGTACCAAGCTCAGGAAGTGTTTTTAAAATTTGAAGTTTTGGATTGACAAGAAAAAGAAAATATTGTAAAATAGTCTATGTTAGCAATACAATCTTGGGATGTATGAATTCGATTTTTATGTAAAGCTAATTTAAAATAATTTTTAGTGCGCGGATAGCTCAGTTGGTAGAGCGCAACCTTGCCAAGGTTGAGGTCGCGGGTTCGAGACCCGTTCCACGCTCCATATAAAAGTCTAGAGCGAAAGCTCTTTTTTTATTTATTTTCTATTTTTGAATTTTGAAAGAGGAAAGTATGAAAAAATTAAGTGTAGTTTTAGCGGTGCTCACAATAACAATTGGAGCACAGGCTGAAAATAGCCATAGATATATCCCTAAAGTAAGCAGTGAGCAGCAGCTTATCGATACCATCACTGCCCCATCAAATCCGTGGAGTGTGGGAGTACAGGCTTTTGTCTCCCCAAACCCCTACTGTAATACCCGTTCTGTTTCCTGGGTTTTACCAGCAGTCATCTATACCAGTCCTAAATTAAATTTTTATGATACCTATGGAGAGTATGAATTGTTTGGAACAAAGAATACATCGACGGACATTGTAGGGCAAATTTTCCCTGTATCGTATAATGCACACTATGGAAACTCTTGGGCTATGCAACAGCTAAATAATCGATATATGTCGATTATGTTGGGATTACAAGAGAGTTTTATATCTCGCTTGGGTATTGTTGAAATCAGTGGACAAAATGATGTTATGGGCATATCTAATGGTTTTATGGGGTGTTTAGAGTATGCTGCCCCTATGTTTTGGGGAAGTGTAAATAATACATTTATGTTAGAACCAGAAGTAGGATTGCAATATGATAGTCAAAATTTAAATAACTACTACTTTGGTGTATCACAAAGTGAGAGTGTGAAGTCGGGATTGCCTCAATACTCTGCCTCAGATTCGTGGGGACCTTATGAGGCACTGAATTTTGTATATTGTGCAAATCAACGATGGAATCTTGATCTAGAGTTTCAGTTAAATCAAATGCCAAATCAAGTATTTGATAGTCCGATGGTGGTAAAAGCAAAGAGTGTGTTATCCTCTACGCTTATAATGACATATACACTTTAATGAAATTGGGGGAGTTTATGAGAAAAATATACGTGTTGCTACTGATGATATTGGGGTTGCCCTTGGTGGTATTAGCAACTGATTTGACTGGGAGTTCCATTTTAAGTGAGCGACAAATGATGATCAATAATATCATCGCGCCACAAAATCCTTGGAGTATTGGTGTTCAGGGATTTGTAACACCAAATCCTTATTGTAATACCAAAACGGTATCATGGTTGCTTCCAGCAGTCATCTATCGCACACCCAAATTTGTATTTTATGATACTTATGGAAGATATGAGTTAATAAGAACGGATCATACAGCGACGGACATTGTTGGACAGATTTTTCCAGTAAGTTATAATTCGAAATATGGTGATTCATGGGCTATGCAACAGTTAAATAATCGATATATGTCGATCATGTTAGGATTAGAAGAGCGTTTTATAACACCTTATGGTTTTTTTGCAGTGAGTGGCCAAAAAGATATCACTGGTGACTCTGCAGGCTTTATGGGGCGTATCAAATATGAAATGCCACTACTTTATGGTAACGTTAATCAAACATTTATGATTAAACCTGAGATAGGTCTTCAGTATGATAGTCAAAATTTAAATAATTATTATTTTGGAATTTCTCAAAGCGAGAGTGTAAATTCAGGCCTTCCAGTATACTCTGCAACGGATTCTATTGGACCGTATGAAGGTATCAATTTTATATATGTTGCAAATCAAAGGGTGAATTTCTTTTTGCTGTTTCAGCTTTATCAGATGCCAAATGCAGTATTTGATAGCCCTATGGTAGTAAAATCAAAGAGTGTACTCTCTTCTCAGCTTGTTGCAACCTATACATTTTAAGGGAATCTTTAAGTAGATTTCCTTTTTTATTAGCAATATAATTATTGACATTAAAAATAAAATGATGTAGTATAAGTAATATAAAATGGTAATTAAAATAAAAAATAGGAGGGTTAAATGAAAAAAGGTTTTTTATGTATCATCTTTTTTACTTTTACAGCTCTCCTTTTTTCCCAAATTGTAATTAATGGTATTACAGTGCCGAATGGTGGTCAGATAACTTTGTATAAAAATATATCAAAACAAGACGTGAGTATTCAGGGAGGGGGGAGTTATTATCTGCTTGATAATATTCCGGTGGTCATTTCAGATACAACACAGTATAAAATGTTATATTCTAATGATGGATTTTCCACACTCTTTAATGATAATATCTCTTTTTACATTCAATATGGTGGTGAAACACATTCGCTAAATCTATTGAATGCTAATTCACAGACAGAGATACAAAATGGAGTTGTTAATGGAACACTAAGTTCTAATTTGAGTTTACAAGTAAGTGGAGCAAATCCGATTAACGGAACTCAGTTAGGGAATAGCAAGGTGTGTAACATTCTCTTTCAATATGGCGAAAATTTACAAGAGAGCGCAACATTACAGCTTATTGTAACGTACGATCCGAGCAATATCAATAAGCCTAAAGGTGATGGTCAAGAGCTTCAAAATCCCAAGGTAACCACCGATAACCTCATCTTTAATGTCGGAAAAAACATTGTCGGAGAAAAGCCGCTTAATTCAAGCATAACTAAAATAACAGAATTTTATAGTGCTACCCGTAATTTGATAGTTCGATATTATCCAAGTACAGTTCAAGATTGTGGATTGCCTTACGGTTTTACATTGGTTGTGAATAATGATAACAGCATTATAGGGGACTTCTCTAGTGCGGGCACATATTACGCGACATTAACTCCTCAAAACGATCGTTACACACCTTTCCCGTTTGAGTTAACCATTGCACCGATAGATCCAGAAGGTGTATTTACTCAAATAGGAGAGTTTTCATTGACAGGCAAATTTGTATTGATGTACTATTAAAATATCATAGAGAGGAGGAAGTATGAACTGCAAACTTTAAGTTCATACAAAGTGAGATGAAAAAATTATTATTAGGATTAGGTGCAGCAATACTCTTATCAACATTTACGTTTTCATTAGTTCCTACGTTACAAATTGACCCTATTGCTCCAAGTTTCAATTACTCAAAGGGAGAGATCAGTAAAACGATTTATGTGCGCAACGATTCTAACAATACAGTTATTTGTACTCCTGAAATTATCAATGATCCACTCGTGGTGAATGAGAACTATTATTTAGGAAACAGTCTATTTTTCTTTCCAAAGCAATTTCAACTTGCTCCAAAGCAGTCAATTAATTTTAATATTTATGTCTATAATGTTGATAAACTACAAGGTGATGGAGAGTTTGATGCGGTACTTTTTGTAAATTACAAGAGTGCTAATGCTCAAGTTTCTGAGAACCAACCAAAGGTGGAGGGTGCCAAGTTTGTTTTAATCGAACAAGGAGTGATTTCTCTATATAAAGGGAAATTGGTTCAAAATCTTACGCTAAAGGACATGAGTATAGATAATACAAGTGGTGGGTCTAACATTAATGTTAATGTGGATAATCAAGGAAATGTCCATAATCCATATGTGATTGATTACACGTTGTATGATGCTAAGAATGAAGTGGTAGATACGGGAACTTTTAGAAATTCAGTAAAAAGAAATTTTGCTACCCCTATTACAATTCAGAGTACTAAGCCAAATGTAGTTAAAGCGGTATTGAAACTGAATAGTCAGGATATTAATACCAAAAATTATGGGTATCTTCAAACTTATACGGTTGTTAAATAAAAATGAAAAAAAGTTCAATTTGGCTTGGAAGAAAAATAATTGTAATAAGTATTGCCTTAGGAGAAGTGCTTTTTTGTTTTGAAGTATTAGGTGAAGGGACTGACAAGAATTCGGTTAGCGGTAGTTACACTAAAATGGTTTCAATAAATGGGACATTAACTCCAAATTTTGAGTGGCCTTACCTTAACTATGTCTTCATTCCATATAAATTAGATGAGAGTGGTATGAATGAAAATGAGAGTAGAGAAGATCGAAGTGAAAATAATAACGGAGGTGGAGAAGGAGACTTCTCTGCCTCTTCAGCCATACAACTTCCTCGAATAATTGCTTTGAAGACAGTATTTGATAATAGTGGGTTAGAATCTGAGTATCAATTTGGATCATTAAAGCTTACGGTTGGAGATTTTCAAACTTCTGACCCCTATTTTGTCGTACTGTATAATTCTAAAGAAGAGATATTTTATAGTCTTTCGCAGCTTATTGAGATGTGTGGGGGTAAAATCACGAAAGAGGGATATTATTTTGATAGTGGGAATAAAATTTTTCTCAATCCTTCCAAAGGGTATGCGATGCTATTGTATGATAATAGCGAACATAAAGTGGCTTTAAACTCTAAAAATTATATTATGTTCAATGGTGAACCCTTTCTTAACTCTAAAATTTTAGACAAATATTTTGAAATTAATAGTTCATTTGTAAATGTTACGGCGAGTTTTGCTCCAAAATTTGTTGGATATAATGAGGAGAAAGGGTTTCAAGAGGTGCAAAGAAGATCGCTTGAGCTCAAGAATCAAGGGAGCAACCAAGTAGATACATCGAGTTCAGGGGATCTGTTTTCTTTAGGAAGGGTCCAATTAAGCTATTCACTAGTAAATAGCAGTTATCCAAGCATGTTTTATACGTATTTAGGACAAATGCTTTATGGGACACTGTACCTTTCCGGGTCGACTAGCCAAAATCCATTTTTTACAACGGGATACTTGCAATATGAGATAGATAAAGAGAATGTGTTGACCATTGGAAAAAATATTTATACGTCTCAATATAACTATTTTAGTCAGGGCGGAACATTAACAGGGGTATATTATGGAAAGGCGAATGTTACTAATGTGGGGTATGGAACAATAACATTTTCAGGTGAAGCGTATACGGGGCGGTTGGTAGAACTGTATCGTGGAAAACAGTTGATAGCGTTTCAATATGCTGTGGATAGCCGGTATTTATTTGATGATATTGTGATACAAAGTCCAAGAGATACCTATAAAATCCGAATTTATCAAGAGGATGGAACTTATAGAGATCGATTCGAAAGTGTATATAGCGCGATGGGATTTTTAGATGAATCTGAGTGGAGCACCAGTTTAAGTGGTGGTAAAGTGCAAGGTTCAAATGGAAGCAATAACTACTATTTAGGTGAGGTAGCTTATGGAGTATCTCCAGATTTAACGGTTGCAGTAGGAGGTTCACAAGGGCTTCAAGGTTTTAGTGAAGGGGGAACCCTCTATTATAAAAACGCATTTTTGGTACCAAATTACTTTATAGGGCAAGTAAGTAGTTTTGCAGAGCAAGGAAATAGATATAGTGTAAATCAATACTATAATTTAAACAATGCTGTTCAGCTTAATGTAGGGTATCTAAATTTTCAATCTTTTGGAGCAAATACCGTGACAACAAATCTCTATTTACAGAGTGATAGTGGGAATTATACATTAGGGTATGTTGGAAATTATACAAACTCGCAAACGCATAATGGCACGATATCACAATCATTATCCTTGTTTCAAAGGGCTAGTCTTACCAATACGATAGGTGTAAACCAAATTAGTGGAGTGAATGGTTATCAGTATGGTCAACAAATCAGTTACTCCCCTATTTCAAATTATAATGTTTTGGGAGGATATACAGTATACACTGTACCTAATCCAATGAATACATACACTTTTTCACTTTTATTTTCTGAACCGAATTATAATTGGAGTATAAAATATTTAAAAGATACGCTGAATAATGACATATATAGTTTTAATTTTGGGGTTCCAGTAGGCCTCGGACTTGTTTTAGATAGTTTGAGTGGCACAACGACAAGCAATCAAACAAGCAGTTTGAATGTTACAAAAAACATATTGTTGAGTCACCCCTTAAAAAAGGCGAGTGGGAGTCTGTCAGATGGTTGGATAGAGGGGCGTGTATATTGTCGTGATGGTGCACCCTATAGTGGAGGTGTTATCCTTTATAAAGGAAAAGAGTATCCTGTGAATAAAGATGGATCATTTTTTATAGGTTCTGTTTCAACTAACAGTACAACAGTTTTAAAGTTAAGTGGTATTTCAGAAGATAAATTATACGGTCCAATGGAAGAAGAGGTTCGAGTGAATTTAAAGAGAGCCCAAGGGGTACAAATTAATATAGCGCTACAAAAAGTGAAAAATTTATTTGGTACAATTATAGGGCCACAAGAGTATGTATCACAAGTTAAAATTGAGCTTTGGCAAAATAGTAAGATGGTGAAGTATACACGACCAGATTTAAGCGGAAGTTTTAGTTTTCCAGGATTGGCCGGTAAACGTTATATTCAAAAAATTATTATTCCTACAAACTTGATATCAAAGTTTGAGGTTGCCTCTTCGGAAAAAGAGGTGAATTTAGAAAAAAATGGTGATTGGGTGGTAATAGAAGAGCCGATAGAATTAATAGTAAAGCAGAGAATTCTTTATAACTTTAATGATTAAAATAAAAAAATAATAAAAGTGTTGACAACTTAATTAAGTCGATGTATAATATCGATGCACAAGAGACGTGTGGTAAAAATAATGGTTAATCAATTTTAAATCATTTGTCCGTAATATGATTATTCTGTGAAGAAAATAGAGGCACAATCCTAAAGAAGTTAGATTGTGGACTAAATGTGTTTTTTTGGTTTTTTTATAACGTATTGTAGGTAGAAAATTCATAATTGCAAAGAATGAGCTGGTTTAAGCATGAACCTACAACACGTGTTTTTTTTAGGTTATTAGGTGAAACCTTTTTGACTGATGCAACAAGGGAGGTGTGAAATGAAGTGAATGATGATAAACTCAATAATTTTTTTGAACCCAACCGTGTTTTTTTGTATTGAGTAATTTTTTAAAATTCAATTTTTTGATGTTGTAGGCAAGAAATTTCAGAATAGGTGTATATCCACAGTTTCTCTTTCAATACCTTTTGGTCTTTGTGAGTTTTCTTTTTTTTAAAAAGGAGGCGTGAAATGAGAAGAATACTTACGGCAAT
>Ga0247840_10011611_pt1 | contig 10679 bp, 8 predicted proteins | sample LaCruzMarch2015__FD_192404 | JGI IMG/M metagenome (GOLD analysis project Ga0247840, IMG submission 192404) | Freshwater microbial communities from meromictic Lake La Cruz, Castile-La Mancha, Spain - LaCruzMarch2015_17m | ecosystem: Environmental > Aquatic > Freshwater > Lake | place: Spain...
CGATGCCGAGCGTCCGGTCTTTTCCGGCATACACGATGGCGTTCGACTTCACGTGCTTGACGATCTTCCATCCGAATTCCATGGCCTCGATCTCGGCTTTTGAAGGCGGCCGCGAGGAGACGACCCGGTGCTCGAGGTCGGGGATGTCGGCCGAATCGGAGTCCTGGACGAGAAGCCCGCCGATGACGCTGCGGACATCGCGGGTGTTCTGCGAAAGCGGTTTCAGGATCCGCATGAGGCGCAGGTTTTTCTTCTTTTGCAGGAGCGAGCGGGCGTCGGAATCGAAGTCCGGGGCGATGATCACCTCGCTGAAAATCTCCGAGATCGCCTTGGCGAGGGGGAGCGTGATCGGGAGGTTGCAGATGATGATGCCGCCGAACGGGGCCTGCTTGTCGGTGGCGAACGCCTTTTCCCAGGCCTCGCGCAGGTCCTGGTCGCTGCCGACCCCGCAGGGGTTCGTGTGTTTGAGGATCGCGATCGTGGGCTTGGAGAATTCCTCGATGAGATTCCTGGCGGCGCTGATATCGAGGATGTTGTTGTAGGAAAGTTCCTTGCCGTGGAGCTTCTCGAAATAGTCGTTGAAGCTGCCGTAGAGCTCCGCGTGCTGGTGCGGGTTCTCGCCGTAGCGCAGCCGCATTTCGAGCGGAAGGTCGAGCCGGAAGCTCGCGCACGTCTCCTGCTCCTGGTTGAGGAAATCCGCGATCGCGGCGTCATAGGCGGAGGTCGTGGCGAAGGCCTTGATGGCGAGACGCTCGCGCAGCTTGAGGCCGGTTCCGCCGCCCTCCTCGCGCATATCCTCGATCACGGCCGCATAATCCGCCGGGTCGGTGACCACGCAGACGGACTGGTAGTTTTTTGAGGCGCTGCGGATCATCGAAGGCCCGCCGATGTCGATCTGCTCGATCGCTTCGGCCAAGGTGACGCCTTCCTTGGCGACCGTGGCCTCGAACGGGTAGAGGTTCACCACCACCAGGTCGATCGGCTTGATCCCGTGCGTCTTCGCCTGTTCTTCGTGCTCCTCGTTCCCCCGCAGGTAAAGGAGCCCGCCATGGATTTTCGGATGAAGGGTCTTCACCCGGCCCTCGAGGATTTCCGGGGATCCGGTGAACTGCGAAACCTCGACGGTCGCGATCCCGGCCTTCTGCAATGCCTTGGCGGTTCCGCCGGTGGAGAGGATCTCGACGCCGTGGGCGGCGAGTTCCTTTGCGAGTTCGAGAATGCCGGTCTTGTCGGAAACGGAGATCAGTGCACGTTGGATTTTCATTTCAGGATATCGATTTTAAGGCGTCGGGCGGGGAAATTCAATCCCCATCCCGGCGGCGCTTCCAGACGGGAATTCACGCCGTGCCGCGCCGGCGGAGGTCCCGGATCAGGCGGGCGTAGGTTTGGGACGGGTTATCGCCGAGGTGGTCGACGGCGAGGCGGCGGAGGCCGTCGGCGTAATCGATGCGGAAAAGCCCGAACCTCGGGGTGAAGGACCCCCATTCGTAGTTGTCGGTGAGCGACCAGTGGAGGTAGCCGAGGATGGGAAGCTTTTCATCCAGCATCCGGCGGACTTCGCCAAAATGGGCGGTGAGGAACTCGCTGCGCGTAATGCGATCTTTCCGGTGAGAGCCCGGCCGGTTGTCGGTTTTCATCCGCAACGCCATCCCGTTTTCCGCAATGAGAATCCCCTTGCCCGGGAAGGCCTGCGAGTAATGCGAGCAGAACGCGTGCAGGCCTTCGGGGAGGATATGCCAGTCCCACCACTTGCTCGAGAGCCCGTCCATGAGATACCCGTGCAGGCTCCCGCTGGGGAATTCCAGATCGCTGAACGAGGGGATCCGGAACATGTGGCTCAGGAACGGGTCATAATAGTCGAGGCCGAGGTAATCGAGGACAACGGCGCGCTTCGAGCGGGCGGCCTCGGCAAGGAAAAAGCCGAACGCCTCCGTGGTGCCCGCGCGGCTCGCGAAAAAATTGGTGATGCCATGAACCGCTCTTCCCGCCCACGCGAGCGGGTCCGCCCGGAGCGGCAGATACGCCATCAGCAGGGATTCCCGCATCGCCTCGGCGCGGGCCGCGAAATAGGATGGGAGCGAGCCGCCGGGGATCCCATGCTCGCGGAGGCAGAGCAGGTCCAGGAGCAGCTGCTCGGACCAATAGACATCGCTGCAAAACGTGTTCATCGTCACGCGCGGGGACGGCCAGCCCCGCTCCTCGTAGAGGTCGTGGATGGCGTTGTAGGCGCGGACGTGGGCGGCGAGGAGGCGGTTGTAGGCGCGGACGCCGACCGGAATTCCGGATTCCGACCCGCCGGGAAAATGGCGGTTCACGTAGGTGTTCAGGACGAGCATGTTCGGCTCGTTGATGGTCACATACCATTCGATCGGCTTCTGGCCCAGGCTTCCGCAGAGCCGCCCGTTCAGGCGGTCGAGCGTCCCGGCGACGAACCTCTCGAAAAGCTCCGGCGTCGAGTCCTTGAGCCAGGCATCAACGCCGAGCCACGCCGGATGCGTGAAGTGATGGAGCGTGACCACCGGCTCGAGGCCCGCCTGCCGGCACGCGGCGATCCTGTCCGCATAAGCATCGATCGCCGCATGGTCAAAATCCGGCGCGGTCCCGGCTTCCAAGGAATCTCCGGGCTGGACGCGTGCCCACTCGACGCTCAGGCGAAAGGCGTTGAGCCCGATCCCGCGGCAAAGCTCGAAATCTTCCCGGTAGCGGTTCCAAAAATCCGTGGCAGCTCCGGTGCGCGCGGCCTTTCCCGCCATTTCGTGCGCCGCCCAGTTGTTCTTCGGTTGCCCGGGCCCGTTAAACCCCCCTTCACACTGGTAGCCGGATGTGGCAACCCCGATCAGGAAGCCTGGCGCGGACATGCGATCCTTTACGGTTCCAGAATTTCCCGGGTTGATCATGCCGATAAGTTTTCTGTGTTCAGTTTTCAGTGGTTCAGTTTGCGCGAGTCATCTCTTTCTGAAAACTGAGCACTGAAAGCTGTTCTACGATGCTGCGATGCGTTTCCGCAGGGCCTTTTCGCGGAGCTTGGAAATCTTCACCGGCGGACGGGCCGGCGCATCGAGGACAATGCCCGCGATGTCGCGGGCGGCGGACGGCCGCCCGAGCGCGCGGGCATTTTCGGACATCGCGCGGATGCGGGCCGGGTTTTCGAGGAGCTTCTTGAGCTTGTGCGCGATCACCGTCACCTCGGTGCATTTGATCGCGGCCCCCGCTTCGAGGAGGACGTCGGAATTGCGTTCCTCCTGTCCCCCGATCGGATCCAGAATCACCATCGGCAGGCCACGCGCGAGCGCCTCCGCTGTCGTCATCCCGCCGGGCTTGCTCAGCAGGATTGTCGCCGCGCCCATGAAATCCGGCATCTCGTTTGTAAAACCGAAAACCCGGAAATCGTCAGGACGGTCGCGGACCAGGTGGGCGACCTCGTCTTTAAGTTCGGCGTTTTTCCCGCAGACGACGATGGCTTGAAAATCGAGATCGAGATGGAGGAGCCGCCGCACCACGGCGGTGGCCGGGCTCAGCCCGAGGGTTCCGCCCGCGACGAGCAGGGTCGGCCGGTCCGGGCGCAAACCGTGGCGGAGCAGCACGGCCGCCGCGTCAACCGGTCTCTCGAACTCCGGCTCGACCGGAATTCCTGTCACCTCGATGTGGTCGCCCGGCAGTCCGAGCGCCTCCATGTGGATCTTGTCCTCCTCCTGCGCCACGAAATACCAGTCGAACGCCCGCGTGATCCAGAACGCATGAAAATGGAAATCCGTCACAACGATCCCGAGCCGCGCATCGAGCTTCCCGTTGAAGATCAGCCAGGACACGACGCCGGCCGGCATGAAATGCGTGCAGAGAATGATGTCCGGCCGGAACTCCTTGATCAGGTTTATCAGCGGTAGCGCCTGCGGGAGGTCAAGCGCCAGCCGGCCCTTGTCCGAAACCCACGGATCGTCGCTCGACTCATACCACCAGCCCAGAAACTCCGGCAGCATCGAGGAGAGCTTGGAGTAAAGGGTCGAGTAAAGCTGCTTGTGGAGGACGTTCGTATGGTCGAGCGAGTCATCCGAAAGGACCTCCTCCACATCCGGGCGGTTCCGCATGGCGCGCGCCAAGGCGTCCGCCGCCTTCACATGACCGGAGCCCACCGACGCCGAGAGAATAAGGACACGCTTGCCCATGGATTTGCCGAGCCTGCAGCATGGCCGCTGTTTTCTCAAGCTCCATCGGAGCAAACGCGACCAAAACGCTTGAAAACGATCCCGGAACCGCCTTGTCTTAGGGCCATCGCACTGAGGCCGCCTCCGGCGCAAAGGTTCGCTCCAACAATCAAATGATGAAACCCATTATCGGCATCACCTCCGGCGATCCGGCCGGGATCGGCCCGGAGGTCATCCGTGCGGCGCTGGCATCCCGCGATCTCCCGGGGGATTTTGAGTTCGAGGTCGTCGGAAAGATGACCGGCCATCAGCCCGGATCGCCCACTGCGGAGTCGGCCCGCGCGGCTGTCGAGGCCCTGGAAACCGCGGCGGAAAACCTTCTGTCCGGCAAGTGGCGGGGGGTGGTCACCGGGCCGGTCTCGAAAAAGGGCCTGCACGATGTCGGCTGCCATTTCCCGGGGCAGACGGAATTTTTTGCGGCGCGGGCAGGCGTAAAAAATTTCGCGATGTGCCTGACCGGCGGCGGCCTCACGGTCGCGCTTGTCACCGCCCATGTGCCGCTGGCGCAGGTAGCGGGGCTTTTGGACAAATCGGAAATCGTGCGCATCGGGAACCTGCTGACTTCGTTCCTTCACCAGTGCGGGTGCAAGGAGCCAAGGATCGCGGTCGCGGGGCTGAACCCTCACGCCGGGGAAGGCGGCGACATCGGAACCGAGGAAATTGAGATCATCTCGCCCGCCGTGAGCGAGCTGGAAAAATCAAAGGATGCGGCCTTCTCGGGCCCTCTCCCTCCCGACACGATATTCCAGCGCGCGGTCGCGGGGGAATTTGACGGCGTGCTGTGCATGTATCACGACCAGGGGCTGATCCCTTTGAAACTTCACGCCTTCGATCAGGGCGTCAATGTGACCCTGGGCCTGCCCTTTGTGCGGACCAGCCCCGACCACGGCACGGCATTCGGTATCGCGGGGAAAGGCGTCGCGCGCTCCGACAGTATGCAGGCCGCGATCCATATGGCCGCGACCATGCTGCGAAGCAGGCGCTAGCCACAATTCTGTTCATATGCGGTTGAGCGGGACTTTCCGGCGCGCCGCTGCGTCGGCGGATTGGAAATGCGTGAGGCCGATGGCGATCGCATCGGCGGCATCCGGCGGAGGCGTTACGGTCATGCCCAGAAGCGCGCGGACCATGAACGCCACCTGGGCTTTTTGGGCGCCGCCGCGCCCGACGACCGCCTGCTTCACCCGCCGCGGCGCGTATTCGTGGATGGGGAGCCCGCGCTGGGCGGCCGCCAGCAGGGCGGCTCCGCGGGCGGACCCGAGCGTGATGGCGGTCGGGTAGCTCTGCACATAAATCACGCTCTCGATCGCCATGACTTCCGGTGAAAATTTGGCGATCGCATCGCCGAGCTGCTCGTGAATCGCGACCAGGCAGCCGGAAAGCGTGAGGCGGGGAGAATTTTTTATGACCCCGAAATGCAGGCAGCGGGTTTTTCCGCCCTCGCGTTCGAGGATGGCGAATCCCGTCCCTCGCAGCGAGGGGTCCACGGCCAGTATGGTTTCTTTCATGGTGTCGAGAGGAAGCCGGGGAGGCGGGCTCTGACATCCTCCACGGAGAGGTTTTGCAGCAACCCGCCGGGCGCGCGCAAGACATTCACGTCCGGATTGGCGGGAGCCCAGACCGCCGGGTCGGTCGGGCCGAAGAGCAGGAGGCATTCCGCGCCCGCGGCGGCGGCGAGGTGCGAGATCCCACTGTCGTGGCCGATAAAAAATTCGCAGCGCTGAAGGACGGCACCGAGAACCGGGAGCGGAAGATGGTCGAGAAAAACCAGGCGCCCGCCAAACCCGGCCTTCAATTCCGCTGCGCGTTCCATGTCGCTTTCGCCCGATACAACCAGGACGGTCGCCCGCGTGCCGCTGAGATGGAGCAGAAGCGCTTTCCATGCCGGAAGCGGCCAGTTTTTTTTCTGAGAGCCGCTGCCCGGATGCACGGCGACGAACGGCGGCCGTCGGCCTGCCAGCAACTGCTCTGCGGCAGCCGCATCCTCATCCGTGGGAAAAATCTCCGCCGCGGAATCCTCCAAAAACAGGGCCAGCGATTCCAGCGGCCGGGCGAGCTGGCGGACGGCATGTTCGGAATCGGAAATCCGGGGATCGCCGCAGATCAGGTTTTTTACCCCGCAGCGCTTGAGGTTGCCCGCAAAAAATCCATCCGGGTCGAACAGGTAGGACACGACCTGCCCGAAGCCGGCGAAGTAGGCGGAGAGTTCCTGGTCGAGCTCCGAGCGCGGATTGAAGAACCCCGCCATCGGCGCGTATTCGATCGAGCGCACCGCATCCGCGTAATACCTTCCCTCCGCCACCGAGCAGATGTGGCGGTATCCGACGATTTCGATCCGGCAATCCGGAAACCCCTCCCGGAGCAGCCGCAGGGCGGGAAGCGTGAGCAGGAAATCGCCGATCGCCCCTCCGCGGATGACAAGGATGCTTCGGCGGTTGTCTGGCATCGGAAAGTTCTGCCATGAAAACGGGCCGGCTTCAAAGAAGGAATCTCCGCTTCTCAGCGCAAGCCGTCGTCGCTGACGCGGATCAACTCGATCTTGTCTTCCTTGGCGTTGCCGAGGCCCGCGGCGTGGGCACTTTCGAGCCACAAGGTCATCGGGGCAATGGCGGGGAGCTTCGAGGGGCTCCTGGCCTCGTCGAGGAGACGCGCCGCCATGGCGTCGATCGCCACCGGGTCGCGGCTCGCGTAGATTGTGAAATTGTCGAGAAGGAATCCCGGATTTGCAAATGGCCCGCCCGCATATTGCAGCACGAGCCCATCCATGATGGTCAGCACGACCTTGTCGTGGATCATGGCGTCCGCGTAGATTTCGGCGAGGTAGGGGTCGCCGTAGAACGGGGCTCTTGTGAACCGGCGCCAGTTGTCGAGGTTCGGCAGCACCATGTTTGCCAGGGCCCCGTTGACTCCGGTGAGGAAGCTGTCGGCCAGGGACGGGACATTGATGATCTTCGTGACCTCTTTGCTGAGGACGTTCGAGTAGTAGCTTTTGCTGCTGAGCTGGTCGCCGGTCCCGAGGAAATCGACGACCCGGGTGCCGGATTTATTGCCGAACCCGCTGTCGCCCCAGATCAGTTTTCCGAGCAACGGTGCGGTGACCTGCGATTTGATATCGTAGCCTTTGACGGGATCCACCCAGCGCAGCTGGTAGCGCGATCCGTCCTTGCGGTAGCCGGCGGCAATGAGATCGCGGAGGTTCCGGTCCCAGACGATGATCTGCGAGGGAGGGATGCCGGCCTCGGTCAACCCCGCGACAATGGCATCAACGACCTCGGGGTTGGTCCCGCTCACCGGGCCACCGGAGGCGGCCACCTTGATGCCGACGCGGTCTTTCTTGTTCACCAGGCTCCTCCAGGCCTCGGCGACGGTCGGCTTCCCCGTGGCGCGCATGACGAGCCGGTCCACCATGCGCTGGACCACCGAGCCGCTTACCTGGCGTCCCGCTCTCAGCGAGGCGTTGTCCGTCGTAAAGAAGAGCTTGGACGGGACGTCAGCCGCCGGGGCGGCCTGGCAGCAGCAGACAGCAGCGGCCAGCGCGAACAGGCACGCCCGCGCTTTGCAAGTTTTCCATATTGGCAATAGTCTCATGGGATGGTCCGGCACCTTTACGTCCACATTCCGTTTTGTCCGAAGGTGTGTCCATACTGCAGTTTCTACAAAGAAGCGAGCGACCGCAACAAAACGAAGGCGTTTCTCGAGGCGCTGCTCGCGGAGGCGGAATTGTCCGCGGCGGGGCTGCGGCCGGAAACGGTTTTTTTCGGGGGAGGGACGCCGACCGTGCTTTCGACCTCGCAGCTCGAATTTCTGATCGCCGGCCTGCGGGAGAGGGTGGATTTTTCGGAGGTGAAGGAATTCACGATCGAGATGAACCCGGCCACCGTCTCGCTCGAAAAGGCGTCTGCCCTGCTCGCTCTCGGAGTCAACCGCGTGAGCATGGGGGTCCAGTCGTGGGACGACCGCCTGCTCGGGACGCTCGGTCGGGTCCATTCGGCGGCCCAGGCCCGGCGGAGCTACGAAATCCTCCGGGAGGCGGGGGCGGAAAATATTAACCTCGACCTGATATTCGGAATCCCCGGACAGTCGGCGGCAGAGTGGCGGGATACGCTCGCGAGGACGCTGGAACTCGAGCCCGAACACATCTCCGCGTATTGCCTCACCTACGAGGAGGACACCAAGTATTTCGAAAAATTCACCCGGGGGGAATACGCGCCCGACGAGGGGACGGATGCGGACTATTTTGAAACCGCGATGGACGTGCTCTCCGGCGCGGGCTTCGAGCAATACGAGATTTCGAATTACGCGCGGCCCGGCCGCGAGTGCCTCCACAACCTTGCCTACTGGCAGGGGGCGGATTACGCGGGCTTTGGTCCGAGCGCATTCAGCACGCGCTCGGGCAGGCGCCGCCGGAATATCGCCGACACGTCGGAATACATCCGGCGGGTCGAAAACCGCCTCGACCGCCATGATTTTGAAGAGCCCGTTCCTGCGGATCTCCGGCGCTCGGAGATCATCGCGTTCGCGCTCAGGACAAAATATGGAATCCCGGCCTCGGATGTTGAGCGGAAGACCGCCGGCGAACTCGAGGCCAACGGGCTCGTCGAGATCGCCTCCGGACGCCTCCGGCTCACGCGCAAAGGGAAGCTGGTCGCGGACGCGGTGGCAGCGGAGCTTTTTTAATCCGGCAGTTTTTTCAGTTCCCCGCTTGCCTGCCCGCCGAAATCCGGCTCGTATATTCCCCGCTATGGCTCAACCCGGTCATTCCAGATCCGCAAACGGACTTCACGTCTGGGCCTGCCTGACCCTTGCGGCCACATTTCTTCTTCTCTGGAGCGGTGGGCTTGTGACCTCGAAAGGCGTGGGGATGTCGGTCCCTGACTGGCCGACGACCTACGGCTACAACATGTTCCTGTTCCCGGTTTCGAAGTGGGTGGGCGGGATTTTCTACGAGCACAGCCACCGGCTGATCGCCTCGGGAGTCGGGCTGATGACGTTGGTCCTCGCGGTGTGGATCCTTGCTGCGGACCCGCGCCGCTGGGTGAAATACCTGGGCGCGGCCGCGTTTGTCACAGTCTGCCTGCAGGGCGTGCTGGGCGGGCTGAGGGTCACGCTTTTCAAGGACGAGCTCGGGATTTTTCACGCGCTGCTCGCCCAGTCGTTCCTCTGCGCCATCGGCGTCCTCTGCGTGGCCACGAGCGGAAAATTTCTGCGCGGGGAGTGGGACATTTTCAACCCGGACCCCGTCCTCAGGAACCTGGTTCTTGCCACCACGGTCGTTGTCTTTGTCCAGCTCGGCCTCGGGGCGACGATGAGGCACGAACACGCCGGGCTCTCGATCCCGGATTTTCCGCTCGCCTACGGAAAATGGATCCCCGACACGACGCCCGAAGCGATTGCCGCGATCAACGCGAAGCGGGTCGCGGAGGATCAGGTGCTGACCAACGCGCTCTTCATCTGGGTGCAGATGGTTCACCGGGCGCTGGCGGTTCTCGTTCTGGCGGGAGCCATCGCCGTCTTTCAAAGGGCGGCATCCTCCTCGCGGCTGCGCGCGACAAAATCCTGGAGTTCGATTTGGCTCGCGCTCGTGGCCGCGCAGGCCGGGTTCGGCGCCTGGACGATCTGGTCGAACAAGGCCGCTGACATTGCGACCACCCACATGGCGCTCGGCGCCGCGATCCTTTTGTTCGGGGCGCTGTTCTCGTTCCGGCTGTGCCGGGCCACCGGCACACAGCGGTTCCAGATTCCTGACCCCCGGATTTCCTCCGCTGCCGCCTCGAGAATCGCATGAAATCCGCCGCCTCCATCGCTCAGGAGAACTCCGTCATCGGGGACTTGATGGAACTGGTGAAGGCGCGCCTTTCCCTCCTGGTTCTGCTCACGACGCTGGTGGGATTTCTCCTCGGCTGGCGCGGCCCGCTCCACTGGGCGCTCCTCGCCGCCACGCTCACCGGAACCGCGCTTTGCGCGGGTGGGGCCGCCGCGCTCAACCAGTGGTGGGAGCGTGACCTGGATGCCCGCATGAAGCGCACCCGCACGCGCCCGCTGCCCTCACGCCGGATGCAGCCGCTCGACGCCCTGCTCTTCGGGTTGTTTTTCTCGGTGACCGGAGTCGCGATTCTCGCGCTGTTCGCAAACCCGCGCGCCGCATTTCTGGCCTTCGCCACCATCGCCATCTACATCCTCGTTTACACGCCGATGAAGCGCTGGAGTTCCCTGAACACGCTCGTGGGCGCGGTGCCGGGGGCCCTGCCGCCGCTCATCGGTTGGGTCGCGGCGAGGGGGCGCTACGATCTGGAAGGATGCCTGCTCTTTGCCGTCCTGTGGTTCTGGCAGATGCCTCATTTCCTCGCCATCGCCTGGATGTATCGCGAGGACTATGAAAATTCCGGATGCGTCATGATCACCGGCCACGATCCTCAGGGAACCATCACCTCCCGCCAGGCTCTGCTGTATTCGCTCTGCCTGACGGTTATCACCCTG